>OLOI01000295.1_pt1 | contig 52129 bp, 50 predicted proteins | sample 1672131 | NCBI WGS metagenome assembly OLOI01 (sample SAMEA3136651, study PRJEB25190) | human gut metagenome
AATCGAATATGTTGAATTGTCACAGGAAGAGTTTAATGCTCGTATGAGTGCCTATGCAGAGAAGTTGCAGGAATATTTTGCAGAGGGCGACAAACTGAAAACGGAGATTATGGAGCAGTTAAAGAAGGTGAAGTATGAGTAGTTTTCCAAAAGAGTTATGTATCCCAATTCGTTCTCCTCTTAACGAGATGGATACAGAAAAACAGACATTTGGTTGCCGGCAAGCAAATCCAGATATTTGTGGTTACTGTTATATTGAAGGTTTATGTGCTTTTGCTTCCAAAGACTCAATTTGTAAACATCCATCTGCTAAGTGGAAAAAAATATATTCAGAACTTAAGGAGGGTAACAAGTGAAGTATTACAAACTAAACGATTTGTGCACAGACATTGTTGACTGCCCTCATACAACGCCTGACTGGAAAAACGAAGGTATTCGGGTAGTTCGTAATTTTAATTTAAAGGATGGTAATCTTGATTTTACAGATGGATATTTTGTTGATGAAGTAACATATTTGGAAAGAACTAAAAGAGCTATACCTGAAGAAGGAGATATTATAATTTCAAGAGAAGCTCCAATGGGCGTGGTCGGTATTGTCCCTAAAGGATTAAAGTGTTGTTTAGGTCAAAGGCTGGTTCTGTTAAAGGTTAATAAGGAAAAATGTGACCCGTATTATTTATTAAATACACTTATGTCTAGCTTTGTTCAAACACAATTTAAACGTGCAGATGCAACCGGTTCCATTGTAAGCAATTTATGTATTCCGGATTTAAAAGAAATAATTATACCTGTTATTGAGAGTGGACAAGAAGATGTTGCACGATTACTTGAGATAATTAACAAAAAGCAGCTTATAAATAATGCGATAAACGATAATTTAGTGGCTTAATCGGTAATGGTAGCTTGTCCATTCATCAGCATAGGAAGTAACCAATCACGAAGATTGATTAACTCGACAGTTTCATCTTTGTTTTTCAATATGCTTACACGGATTTTATGCAGGAAGTTTTCATAATCCAATATAATTTTTTCATCAGGAACAACAACATTTAGTATTGCCAAATTAGCCTCGCTGAGAGATGCTCTTGTTGATGCCATACACGAATTATGGAGAAATTTATATATACCATCGCTACCTAAAAATGAACGTATGTATTCCCTGTAATTAGGATTGTGAACACAAATTTTTCCAAGAGCTACATTGAACGCACCCTCTATTCCGTATCGAACTGCACCAGCATCTCCGTATTTGTCCATAAGTATGTCAAAGCGGTCAACTATACTAAGATTTTTTGTTTGAGGAATATATGTTATGTGTGTATCGCTATCATAATCTCTGTTTTGAATGAAACGCACATAACCTTCTTTTGGCTCATATACAAATTCACTTTTAGGTGGTTGACTATTGCTTTCCCAACTTACCAATTTGAGCAGTGGGACAACATTCCAATTCTCTGGAATATTACGTTTTAGTTTTTTGTTCCAAACCATCTTACCGCCAGATGAGCAGTATGGCTTTCCGTTTTCGTCTGGAAAATCAAATTGTGTGAACCAGTAATCGTAAATAAGCTTAGCTTGCTGCTCTAAATTATCGTTTAGCATACAATATACCCATAACTTCCGTGGGTGGCGGGAGTTAATATCGGGGGACTTCCGCCCCATAGTTGTTCTCTAAGAATAAAAAGGAGAATTGACTGTGAAACAAGATTTAATCAAAGATGTTATTCAGGGAATGTTGCCTTACCTGAACAATGCACAAAATGAAAAATTGCAAGAGGTGTTGAAATACACCCTTGCAAATTATGAGGTAACGGAAAATCAAAACAAAGAGAAATACTCGGAGCTAAACTTCGTAGAACTGTTTCTATCGGCAAAGCGAATTGAGGGCTGTTCCGAGAAAACTTTGAAATATTACAAAGCAACTATACAGGCAATGATTGATAGTATAGGTAAAGGTATTAAATATATTGTAACCGATGATATACGCTGTTACCTTACTGAATATCAATCAAATAAAAATTCAAGTAAAGTTACGATTGATAATATCCGCCGCATTCTTTCAAGCTTTTTTTCGTGGCTTGAGGATGAGGACTATATTTTGAAAAGTCCAGTTAGGCGAATACACAAGGTCAAAACCGGCACAAACATTAAAGACACATACTCCGATGAAGCGTTGGAGCTTATGAGAGACAACTGCACCGAGCCGAGAGATTTAGCAATGATTGATATGCTGGCTTCAACGGGTATGCGTGTCGGTGAAATGGTGTTGCTCAACAAAAATGATATTGATTTTAACGAGCGAGAATGTATCGTGTTCGGTAAAGGTGACAAGGAACGAGTGGTCTATTTTGACGCAAGGACAAAGATACATTTGCAGAATTACTTGAACAGCAGAACCGATGATAACCCGGCACTTTTCGTTTCGCTGAAAGCACCGCACGAAAGGCTGAAAATCGGCGGTGTTGAGGTTCGCCTTAGAGAATTTGGAAAGCAATTAGGTATTAACAAGGTACACCCGCATAAGTTCAGGCGTACACTTGCAACCGTGGCAATAGATAAAGGAATGCCCATTGAGCAATTGCAACAGCTCTTGGGGCATAGAAAGATAGACACAACCTTACAGTATGCAATGGTAAAACAAAGCAATGTAAAAATTGCACATAGAAAATACATAGGATGAGGTGAAATAATGATATATAACGAAAGCAAATATAATCGACAATGGGAAACTAAAAAACTCTCAGAGTTAGGTGTGTTTGCGAGGGGAAAGTCTAAGCATAGGCCTCGAAATGACGAAAGATTGTTTGAAGGCGGTGGATATCCTCTTGTGCAGACTGGAGAAATAAAGGATGCAAACTTATATATAAGGCATCATGAACAGGAATATGGCGATTTCGGGCTCAAGCAAAGTAAGTTGTGGAATACAGGAACATTGTGTATTACTATCGCCGCCAATATTGCGGAAACAGCAATTTTGGCTTATCCAATGTGTTTTCCAGATAGTATTGTAGGTTTTTCTGCAAATCATGAAAAATCATCAGAAAAATTTATGTACTATATTTTTGAGTATATAAAAAAGTCCATACAAAATGCTGCGACAGGTAGTATTCAAGATAACATAAATATAGATTATTTGACTTCTTTGGATTTCAAAGTTCCATCTAAGAAATATCAAGATGAAATGGTTATGTTATTGTCAGCTATTGATGAGAAAATATTATTAAATAGTGAAATAAACGATAATTTATCAGCAATGGCTTATGACATTTATATGCATAATTTTTTCTCAAAAAAGCCTAATGCTAAACTAAAAGACATTTTGACCGAAGCTGAAAAGTCAGCTATTCAGGTCGGAGAAGCAAAAACATCAAATGGCGAATATCCATTCTTTACAAGCGGTGCAACTATTTTGAAATGGAACGAACCATTTGTTGACGGTAGAAATTGCTTTTTAAATACCGGCGGTAACGCTGATGTTAAATTTTATGTTGGTAAAGCCGCCTATTCAACAGATACTTGGAGCATTTCTGCAAAATCAGAAATGTCGGATTATCTCTACCTAATGTTATTTTCAATCAAGCCTGAACTTGACCAAAAATTCTTCCAAGGAACGGGGTTGAAGCATTTGCAAAAGCCTTTACTTAAAGACAGACCTATCTATGTTCCTGAAAAGCTGGAATTAGAAGCATTTAACCGTCAAGTAATGCCGATGTTTGATATTATTTCTGAGAACACAAGAGAAAATCAACAGCTGACATCTCTTAGAGATTGGCTTTTACCTATGTTGATGAACGGTCAGGCTACCATCAGTGATTGATATAGTAAATTATCGTTTACAGTAGAAGGAGGACCTATATGATGACTGTTTCAGATTGGATAAGTATTATTTGTGCGGGAGTCGCTTTAATAGTTACGGTTATTATTGCAGTCTTGCAAATAAGACAAAGTAATCGTATGGAGAAATTTGAAAAAAGGCAGGACAAACGTGATGAGGAGCGTCATCAAGAGAGCGTAAAAGCACAAGCGGTTTCATTTATTTCAAAATACTATAAAGACAGAGGTTTGATTCCCTTATGTGCAATTGCCGCTATGTATAATGATTTGTTTTATTACAACAGAGAGATGTATAGAGAATTTTGCTGTTGTACTAAAGAGGTTCAAAATAGAATTTTGGAATATTGTGATTTGGATTTACGAGTCAGTGAGTACAATATTTTTGAAAAGTGTTTGGCTGCAATAGATAGTGTGCTAAATGAACACTTTCCTGATGATAAAAGTGTTTTTTACGATGGAGGAAAGTATTTTGCTCGTAGCTTAGAATACTATGCTGCTAAACCAATTCCACATCAAGAGTTCGAATATCAAAATCATATTACAGATGTTTTGGCTAATGCGTTTAACAGCAATGACAAAAAGGCTACACCAATTCAGCAGTTAACGATAGAATATAATTTTGAAAGTTGCGAAGAAGAAATAGAAGAATGCCAGTTGATTACTGTTATTGCAGAGTTTTCAGCAATCTATGGGAACAAAAATAAAAACAATGATAAATCATACGGTTCTCCGGGAGAATACGATAGAAAAGTTATTGAAACAATGGAAGATTTATTCCTTTTAGCCTTATTTGAAATATATGTTAATTTACTAATTAATAAGTTATAATCATTTGTTTTGTTAATTTGAGTTCACTTCTTATGACGAGAGAATTGATTAATAACAGTTTTTGTTAGTATATTTATTTGAGAACGAGGTGCGATTGAATGGACGATAATGAAATTAAAAGGCGGCTTACCGGTCGTGCTGCTGAATATATGATGTTCAAGGACGATGAAGAAGATACCGAAGCTCCGGTAGACATTACTTCTACAGGTAATGTTATTGTATTTCCTGACTTTGAAAAGCTGAAAAGCGAAGTAGAAAAAATGCGTACAGAGCTGTCAATGCTTTTGCTGGAGCGTGACGAGCTTCAATTCGTTATCTGTAAGAATATTGAGACAGAATATATGCTAAAACTCGGCAGTATCGAGTATAAGGCTTATAAAGCTCAATGTGCCGCTCTGAGACTGAAACGCAAAATCGAATTGATTCAGGCAAAGAAAAACAGACAGGAAAAAGTCATCATCTCTGCTATTGAAGAAACGCTTGATAGCGAATTTGCAGAGTATCAAAAACAACTCAATGAGCAGATTGATAAGATGAATGACGCTCTTAAACGAAGTAAGGCGGAAGTTCTGTCTAACGAAGATAACAAAAAATTTAAAAAGCTCTATCGTAAAATAGTAAAGGCATTACACCCTGATATTAACCCCGATGTTTCCGAAGCACAGGTTCAATTATTTGATAATGCAGTATCAGCTTATAAAAACGGCGATTTGAATACTTTGAAAATTATCGGTGAAATGGTAGGAAACAGTCCTTTACCGGAGCAGCACAAGGATGCTTTAACTCAGCTTAACGAAGAAAAAGAACGGTTGCAGAACTTGTTGAAAGTGATAAGAGACAGCATTGAGCAAATTAAGTCGAAGTATCCGTATACAATGAAAGAAATCATTGAAGATGAAGAACAAACAGAACAAAAGAAAAAAGAACTTGAGAATATCCTCAGTCAGTACAATGAACTTATCTCGATTTACAAGGCAAAAATCGAAGAAATGATTAGGTGAGCTTATGGGTGATTTAGTGAAATCCGGTGCCGGTGGACTTATGGGATTGCTTCATGGAAGCAACGGAGAACTTACAATACCGAAGCCGTTTGAAAAAGATATTTTTCTTTTTGATACTTATGTGGCAGGAACTACATATATTGAGGGTATCGAAGAATTAGAACGACACCTAAATACGAATGATAAGCTTGAATTCTTCAGGGAAGCAGATAATCAATATGACAAGCAAGCTATTGTAATAAAAACAATAGATGGTGTTAAAATCGGCTATGTGCCTAAGCAGGACAATGTAATATTCGCTCGACTTATGGATGCCGGTAAACTGCTTTTTGGCAGAATTACCTCAAAAGAAAAGAAAGGCTCGTGGGTAAAGATTTATATTAAAGTCTTCCTGCACGAATAATATTTGAAATATCATTAAAGACATAACAGTAATGTTATTTCAAAATAAGAATATGAAATTGATGATTGAGCAAATAAATTTATTCCTTACTTATCTGCTTGGATATGCCATTATGATAGTGCGTGAACGCTTGTAATTTTCTTTTTCTTGGGAACAGCGCTCAATTTTCAAGAGCATCAAAAAAGCATCATTTTTCAACAAAAACTATAAAGACAAAAATGAACAGCACTTTCAAATCCTGAAAGTGCTGTTTTTATGCGGAATTTTAGGGGGACTGTATTTTAACACGCGGCTTAACTGAAAGCGTGCTTTTCGCTCCAAAACCACGAAATTCAAAAGTGCAAGCACTTTTGACAGTAAACAGTCCGGTGGACTGTTTACGCATTGAGTTGATTATAAAGCCCCAGCCATAGAAAGCACCGTTTTTCGGTGCTTTTTTTCTTTATTTACGCTGTATTACGGCGATTTTACTTGCTTTTTCCATATAGATAAAACTACGGCGCACGGTCTTTTCCGTACGCCGTCTTTTCATTTACACACCGTTTATTGTTCACTTTGTGCCACACAATCCATGCAATTCGTTTGGTACATCATCAAAAAAGCATCAATCACAATTCAAATCCGTTAGTGATTACTTTTTTTATCTAATTTTTTATTCTTTGTGTGAATTCATATATGCAGATTTAATGCTGTTTGGCAATTCATCAGGAATCAAACTTTTTATCCTATCCTCGTTTCCGTCTTTGATAGCCTCACTGTAATACCAACATTTGAAATTTAACATATCAAGCGTTTTATTCAACTTGGTAATCTCAGCTTCTACTTGCTTTTTTTGGTTTTCAAACAACTCTTTTCTTTTGGTATATGTTGAACTTCCTTCCATACACCAAGACATAAATTGCTTAATGTCTTTTATTTGTAACCCTGTTTTTTTCAAGCATTCAATTACACGCAATGCCTCAATTTCATTTTCGCTAAATTGTCTAATTCCCGATGTGCGATTTAATTCAGGAAACAGCCCTTCTTTATCATAGTAACGCAAAGTTGATACCGGTAAATCAAACATTTCAGATACTTGACCGATTGTATACATATTTTTTCCTCCAAAAAATAAAAAAACTCTTGACATAAAGTTAGGTTTAGGTGTTATTATTAATATAACAGAGAATAAAAAAATATTCAATAGCGAATTTTAATTTTTAGGAGGTTGAAATATATGGCAATCAAACAAACAGCCGGTAGAAAAGAATTAGGAGAATTTGCTCCGAAATTTGCTGAATTAAACGATGATGTATTATTTGGTGAGGTTTGGAGCAGAGAAGATAAGTTATCGCTTAGAGACCGTTCACTTGTAACAGTTACTTCTTTAATGTCGCAAGGTTTAATTGATTCCGCTTTTCGTTACCATTTGGAAAGTGCTAAGAAAAATGGAATTACTAAAGAAGAAATTACAGAGATTTTAACACATAATGCTTTTTATGCAGGATGGCCAAAAGCTTGGGCTGCATTTCGTATGGCAAAAGAAGTGTGGAATGATAAGAACGAGGAAACTGAAGATAATACGATTGAAAAACACGCTTCATCAATGATATTTCCGATTGGTGAGCCGAACGACAGCTTTGCACAGTATTTCAGCGGAAAGAGTTTTCTTGCCCCTGTTTCTAAAGACCAAGTTGGTATTTTTAATGTGACCTTTGAGCCGAAATGCAGAAATAATTGACATATTCATAAAGCAAAAAACGGTGGCGGTCAAATTTTGATTTGTGTTGCCGGACGAGGATATTATCAGGAATGGGGCAAGAAAGCTATAAAAATGCTGCCCGGCGATGTTGTAAATATCCCTGCGAATGTCAAACATTGGCACGGAGCTTCGGCTGATAGTTATTTTTCTCATTTAGCTATTGAAGTTCCGGGAGAAAATACATCAAACGAATGGCTGGAAGCCGTGTCAGATGAGGAATATTTTAACGCAATAAATTCTTAAATGAATAACTTAGTACATTATGTGATTTTATAATAATAAAACAGGTTTGCCCTAAAATTTTGGACAAACCTGTTTTGCTTGATAAGTTGAATATTTCTAATTTAAGGTATCCTTGGGCCAAGATTTTTTTAACGCTAAATAAGAAATGATAAAGTTTGCAAGCCAGCCTGCCGGTACGGCAAGCCAAACAAAAGCAATACCGAAACGGGGCGCAAAAATCAATGCTACGGACAAACGAATTGCAAGGTTAACCATATTTGCAATTAAAAACGGTCGCATATTTCCGATTCCACGAAGAACACCGTCTGTTGCCATTTTGATGCCCATAAATATGAAAAAGCAGCCGAGCCATTTCATATAATCACCGGACACCTGATACGCTAATTCAGTTCCGTCTTTGCCTAAGAAAAGCGAAGAAATTTGAGTGTGCATCGTTTCAATAATTACAAATGCAAGAACGGCAAAGCATACATCTAACAGTAAAGCGGCACGGTAGCCTTTCTTAATACGGTCGATTTTTCCTGCGCCGAGATTTTGCGAAACAAAGGGTGACACTGCATTCCCGATGGATACAAATATCAGTGAGAAAACATTTTCTACTCTCATTGTTGCCGCATAGCCTGCGAGTGCTTGCGTGCCAAAAGGATTTACAACCGCTTGCACAATCATCATACCGATTGATACTGTTGATTGTTGAAGGATTGACGGAACGGCGATTTTAAGCATTGTACGCAGTTCTTTTTTGTCAAACCAATGAAACGAACCTGCATATTTTCGCATACGGTAAAGAAAAATCAAAAGCGAAAGTATGGCTGAAATACCTTGTGCAATAAGAGTGGCAAGAGCTGCACCGAATACGCCGAGTTTAAGACCTCCCACCATCCAAAGGTCCATAATGATATTCAAAACAGACGAAAATATTAAAAGCCATAACGGGATTTTTGATTCACCGATTGAAGTGAACATGGTTGACAGAATATTATACATAAATAAAAACGGAAAACCAACAAAATAGATACGTAAGTACAGCACCGCATCTTTCATTATATCCGCAGGCGTTTGCAGTATACTCATCATCCAATGAGAAGTGCAAAATCCAAAAACACCGAGAAATACGCTTAAAAGCAAAAAACTTATTAAAGAAGTAGAAACGATTGTTTTCATCTTCCCGTAATCTTGAGCACCAAAATAACGGCTTACAAGTACACCTGCGCCTACACCTGCACCGAGTGCTATGCAAATAAAAACATTCGTAAGTGCGGCACAGGCACCAACTGCCGCAAGCGCAGATGAGCCTACAAATTGACCGACGATGATTGAATCAGCCATATTGTAAACTTGTTGAAAAAAGCTGCCTAAAATAATAGGCATTGCAAAAACAGTCAACGCTTTTAGGGGTGGGTCTGTTATTAAATATTCGTCCTTTGTCATTTTTATATTCTCCTGAATTTTGCTTGAATTATTTCTGTATAAGTTTTACTGAAATCGCATCAAAAAACAATTATATTATAAAAAAGCCGAACAAGCTGCAGCTATCTCAGTCTGCACCCTGTTCGGCTTTTGCTTTTTACTGAACAATCGCTCCCTGAGCGAACGTTAAAATTATATCATTGGTATAAATGAAAGTCAATGAAAAGTAATAAATTGACAATTTTGCTTGTATGCTGTAATATAAAACTATCAAAATTAGGAGTAAAATTATGAAAACTAAGGAAAAGGTTGAAAGTAAGAAAGGGAAAAAATTGAAAATTGTTTTGCTTGTTATTGCGGCAATAGTTATCGTAGCCGTTGCTTTTATAAATTTAACTACTTTGCCGAAATATGACGATGATAAAAATGTTATTTATGTCGGTTCTATGGTGAAGTCAAAAACAATAGATTATAAGGATAAAAGCGGCGAGGGGCTGACTAAAAATCCTGTTATTAAAATTATGCAAATGGTTTGGCGCTTTTGTGACGGTGGTGATAAAAGCAAGCACGCAAAGCAAAATCCACCTCAAAATATTGAACTTATAAGCGATATTGCGTACATAGATGACGGAAATTATTATCATAAGCTTGATGTGATGTATCCTAACAATATTTCTGAAAATGATAAGCTTCCGGTTATTATTGATATTCACGGCGGCGGTTGGATGTATGGTGATAAAGGACTTAATGAAAATTATTGCCGTGCGCTTGCCGACAGGGGATATGTTGTTTTTGATATTAACTACCGTCTTGTGCCTGATGTTAATGTTAATGAGCAGATTAAGGACGTTATGTCTGCGCTTAAATGGATAGGCGAAAATATTGACAACTATCCTTGTGACCGTGAAAATATTATGCTTACGGGTGATTCGGCAGGCGGTATGCTGGCATCTTACGCAGGTGTTTTACTTCAAAGTGAAGAATTAAGAGATATATTTGATACCGAAAGCGCCGATATTAAGCTGACTGCTCTGGTTTTGACCTCTCCTGTTTCCTATATGAAGGACGGCGGTTGGTTCAGCGTTTATACAAAGCCGCTTTGGGGAAAAAATTATAAAAACAGCAAAACATACAATTATATGGATTTTGATGAGATTTTGCCTTTTGCAAATGAAATGCCTCCTACATATTTGATTACAAGCAGCGGGGATACTCTTGCAGAGAAACAAACCATTCAGCTTTATGAGCTTTTAAAAAAGAACGGCGTTTCGTGTGAACTTGCAAATTACGGTAAGGAATACGGCGAAACTTTGCCTCATGTGTTCAGCGTTTTGCAACCGTTTGAACCTGCCGGTAAGGACGCAATAGACAAAGCGCTTGCCTTTTATCAAAATGAAATGAAACAAGGCGTAAATTAAGTTTTTAATTGCGCCGATTATGCTGTTTTGACAGCAACTCGATGATAAAATCATTTTGGTGTTATATATGACGAAAAACAAATTGCTTGATTCTAATCAGCTTAAAATAATTGCAATTGCCGCTATGACGGTTGACCATATTGCGTGGATGCTTTTTCCCGGTTATCCGAGGGAAGCGTTGCCTGTTATTATGCATATTATCGGAAGGCTTACTTGCCCGATTATGTGCTATTTTATAGCAGAGGGATATCATTATACTAAAAATATAAAGAAATATACTTTTAGATTGTTCCTTTTTGCATTTATATCTCATTTTGCATATATTTTTGCATCTAACGATTTTGTTGATGTTAAATCCTTTATCCCTTTTTATTACGGCAATTTTCTTAACCAAACGAGTGTAATGTGGTCGCTTGCATGGGGACTTGTTATGCTTCGAGTGGCTTACAGTAACAAGTTAAATAATGTTTTAAAAGTTTTATTTGTTATTTTAATATGCATAATAACTCTTCCAAGCGATTGGAGTTGTATTGCCGCACTTTGCATTATGGCGATAGGTACAAATAGGGGAAATTTCAAAAATCAAATGCTTTGGATGATTTTTTATGTGTTCCTTTATTCATTAGTTTATTTCTTTGCTATTGATAAGCTTTACGGTATTATTCAAATGGCAGTTGTTATTTCAATTCCTGTTATTTATCTTTATAATGGGCAGCGAGGAAAAAATGAAAAGGTCAATAAATTTATGAAATGGTTTTTCTATATCTATTATCCTCTTCATCTTGCAATAATCGGAGTAATAAATTTAGTATAAATAAAAAAAAGACGTGATGCAAAACTGCATCACGTCTTTAATCTTATAACTGCGAGGCTTCGTAAGAAACGCCTAAAAGTGCCGAGTCGCTTTTTAATTTTGAGCGTACTATATTAACGTTTTTAAAATTATCCATAAGAAGATTATATATTTTCCTGTCAATAAGGTCGATAACATAATCCTCGTTCATAATTCCGCCGCCAAGGACTATCAACGGTGGATTGAAAATATAGATAATGTTAATAAGACCTATAATCATTTCATCAATCCATTTGTCGATGACCGACCTTATTTCCGGTTTGCTGAAATTTTCTTTTTCAAAAATTTGAAATGCATTAAGATTAGTCGAGTTTGCCTTATTTACAGCTTCAATAAGTGCTTTTGCAGAAGCATAACATTCGTAACAGCCTTCTCCGCCGCAGGTGCATTGCTTACCACCGGCATGAGTAATCATGTGACCGAATTCTCCTGCGGATGATGTATTACCTTTATAAAGCTTGTTGTTAAGGAACATTGCACCGCCTATGCCTGTTCCGTAAGTAAGGCATAAAAAGTCGCTGTGACCCTTTCCTGCACCGAATCTTGCTTCACCGAGAGCAAATGCGTTTACATCGTTTTCAACAAAGGTGGGAATATTTGTCTTATTTTCAATAATCTTTTTTACCATCATTCCGGTGTAATAGGGAATGTTATCGGTTGAATATACTACTATACCGTTTTCACTGTCAACCTGACCGGCTGTAGAAATTGCAATGCGGTCTATGTTTTCATAGCTTTCGATTATGCATATAATTTTTTGAACAAGCTCCTGACCGCCTTTTTGTGCCTCGGTAGGTACTGTATGCCTGTCGGTAAGATTGAATTTTTCGTCACAAATAGCATATTTGATATTTGTTCCGCCGATATCGAATGCCAATATTCTCATAGTATCACTCCATATATGTATTGTTCTTTAATAATTATATCAATTTATTTTGTTGAATTCAATAGTTATTGAAAATACGTTAAATTTGTGATATAATTAAGTAAATAATTTATCTTAAGGAGATAGGTATGGCTGATGAAATTAAAGAGGAAAAGCTTGACAGTCCTCTTGTAGTACACAAAAAGGGAGATGCTTCTTACCAAGAAGAAGGCAACGAGGTAAGTATGCAAAATACTCACGTTGATGAGGACTCTGATGCCCCTACGCTTGAAAGGCATAGATTTAAAAAAGAAAAGAAAAAGAAAAAATGGCCATATATGCTTGCTGTAATTGTTGTAGCTGCAGTTGTTGTTATTGCCTTGCTTGTTAATAACGGTACAATTAATCTTTCGAAAAAGGAAACTACGTCAGCTTCCACTAAGTCGTATACAACCGATGTTGTTAATCCTTTTAAAGATACAATCACCATTAAAGGCACATATATTTTCTATGAAGGTACCGAGCTTGACGATATCGGCTCTCTTGAAAGGGAAATTAAGTATCAGGATGCGGACAAAACATTTACCGTTCAGGATGAGCATGCCGATTCTAATTTTTTAAATAAAGAGGTTTTGCCGCTTCTTACCAAGTATAAAATGAAATATAATGTCACTCATATACAGTCATCGGGTCTTATTTCAAAATATGAGGCAACTACACAACCAGTAAGCGACACCGCACCGTCAAGTGACACACAGGTGTCAGATGCTCAACCGCCGCAACAATGATTTTATGGATATTGAATTATTAGCGAATAAAATAAATCTTAATAGTGAACTTAAAAATAAAGTGCTTAGCCTTGTCGAAAGGGACAGGGCTAAGCTTATTTCTTTATGTAAAAAAGCAGATAACGATAATTTTAAATCTGTTTTCACTAAAAATGATATGATTAAGCTTGCCGTAGCACTGCTTTACAGTGTTGAATTTACTTATCCTAAATATCAAAAGGCAGTTATAAGCGATGAAATATATTTTGAAACAATGAAAGATATCGCCGTTTGGTGCGAAAACAATAACAATAAAGGGTTGAAAAATCTTCCTTGGATAAAAAATCATCTTAATTTTGATCTTTTCAAAATAGGCAGGCTTCAATTTCAAATTTATAAGTGTGATAATCGCACTTTGAATTATGATTTATTACCTTTTAATTTCGGTGAAAATCTTATATATGTTCATATTCCGCAGGGCGAAAAGCTTGTTTATGCCGAGTGTGTTAATTCACTTAAAAATGCTAAAAGCTTTTTCGGCGAGTATTTTCCGAATTATGATTTTGATTATTTCTTTTGTGAAAGCTGGCTTTTATACGGCGAAAATTGGCAATTTATGAATAGCTCAAGTAATATTTTGCAGTTTTCGACTTTGTTTGATTTGGTATATTCGGTTGAAGATGACAGGCAGGCTATTGAAAGAATTTTCGGTAAAAGGCAGCTTATTAAGTCAAAATATCAAGAAAATACCGCTTTGCAAAGAAGCGCTAAGCGTTTTATGCAAAACGGCGGTAAGTTGGGTGTGGGTATAGGAATACTCTTTAAAGGCGATATTTAAAGATTTTTATAATAATTTACGGCTAATTCATCACAGCGCTCATTATATGGGTGGCCGTTATGACCTTTTACCCAATTAAACGTAACTTTGTGTTTTTCGAGCAAAGACAAAAGAGCTTTCCATAAATCGACGTTTAAAGCAGGCTTTTTGTCTGCTTTTTTCCAATTGTTTTTTTCCCAATTGTATACCCAACCCTTTGTGATTGAGTCGCAAACATATTTTGAGTCGGTGGTAAGATAAACCTCGCAAGGCTCTTTGAGAGCCTTTAATGCTTCTATAACCGCAGATAATTCCATTCTGTTATTTGTTGTTTCTTCACAGCCGCCGACAAGCTCTTTTTCTTTATTTCCATAGACGAGTATTGCCGCCCAGCCACCTTTTCCCGGATTTCCGGAGCAGGCACCGTCTGTATATATTTTTACTTCTTTCATATTTTTCACCAAAATGTAAATTTTTATATATTTTACCATTCTTTTTGGCAATAATCAATATAGAGTTTAGTGTCCTATTATTGGTGCCATGCGCTTTGAACACTTGACATTCAATCTATTATCATTTATTATATACTATAATTTCAGTTGAACGGAAAAAATATTTTTAATTCGGAGGTTTATATTTTAATGACAAATCAAAAAAGTCCTTACGGTAAGATTGCTGACGGAAAACGGAATTCCAAGAAGCGATATGTAACTTATCGTAAGACAAACAAGAAAAAGGCTCAAATTCCGCCTGAGAAGAAGGAGTCTGTACGTATAGCATTTTTAGGCGGTATTAACGAAATCGGAAAGAATATGACTCTTTACGAATACGGCAACGATATGTTTCTTGTCGATTGCGGTCTTGCATTTCCAGATTCCGATTTGCCCGGTGTTGACCTTGTAATTCCTGATTTCAGCTACGTTGAACATAATGCTGATAAAATCAGGGGCATAATCATTACTCACGGTCACGAGGACCATATAGGCGGACTTGCTTATCTTCTTAAAAAGGTAAACATTCCTATTTATGCAACAAAATTAACAATCGGCTTAATTAAGGGTAAACTTGAGGAGCATAGGCTTTTAAACTCGGCAAAACTTGTTGAAATTAAGCCGAGAGATAACATTACACTCGGTGCTTTCAATATTGAGATGATTCATGTTAATCACTCTATTCCCGATGCCGTAGGTCTTGCTATTCGTTGTCCTGCCGGAGTTATTATTCAAACTGGCGACTTTAAGATTGATACGACACCTGTTGACGGCGATATGATTGATTTAAGCCGTTTTGCAGAATACGGCCGTAAAGGTGTATTGGCTCTTCTTTCTGATTCTACAAATGCCGAGCGCCCCGGATATACACCGAGTGAAAAATCAGTCGGCGACAGTTTTGAAAACCTCTTTAGAAAAGCAAATAAAAAGAGAATCGTTGTTGCAACTTTCGCTTCTAATATCCACAGGGTACAGCAGATTATTGATGTTGCGTGTGCACGCCACCGCAAGGTTGCCGTTGTAGGAAGAAGCCTTGAAAATCTTGTTAAAGTCGGAAGTGAACTTGGATATCTTAATGTTCCGCAGGGAATTTTGATTGATATTAATACTATTAAAAATTATTCTGATGACCAGCTTGTAATTATTACAACCGGCTCTCAGGGCGAGCCTATGTCTGCTCTTACGAAGATTGCTTTCGGCGCTCACACAAAGGTTACATTATCGCCTAATGATTATGTTATTATTTCGGCTACTCCTATTCCGGGTAATGAAAAAATGGTGGGCAATGTAGTTAATGAACTTATGCGTCACGGCGTTGAAGTTATATATGAAAAAATGTATGATGTTCATGTTTCCGGCCATGCTTGTCAGGAAGAACTTAAACTTATGATAGGGCTTGTTAAGCCTAAATATTTCATTCCTGTTCACGGCGAGCAAAAGCATCTTCAAAAGCATGCTAAGCTCGGCGAAGCAATGGGCATTGACAAGAAAAATATTTATATTGCAAATATCGGTGAAAAAATTGAACTTGCCGACGATAAAATAAAACTTGTTGAAAACGTTCCGTCGGGTGAAGTTTATGTTGACGGTATCGGTGTAGGCGACGTCGGCAATATCGTTCTTAATGACAGAAAGCATCTTTCTATGGACGGTATTATTATAGTTGTAGCAACTATTGACAGTTCAACCGGTCAGGTTATAAGCGGTCCGGACATTGTTTCAAGGGGCTTTGTATATGTTCGTGAAAACGAGGCTCTTATGAACTCGGCAAGGGATCTTGCGTGCAGAGTTATTGACGAAAACTATAATGTTAAATTCCATGATTGGAATGCAGTTAAATCAGGGCTTCGTGATGAACTTTCACGATTGATGTATGAGAGAACAAAGCGCAGACCTATGATTTTGCCTATTTTGATGGAAATATAACGGAGGATACAAAAATGAAGGTTATTTTACAGCAGGATGTTAAAAATCTCGGCAAAAAGGGTGACCTTGTAAATGCTTCAGACGGATATGCGAGAAATTTTCTTTTCCCAAAGGGACTTGCAATTGAAGCAAATTCAAGCGCTATGAATGATTTTAATAATAAAGAAGCTTCTAAGAAATTTCATAAAGCTGAAGAGATTAAAGCGGCTCAGGCTGATGCTGCAAAGCTCGACGGCAAAACCTTTAAACTTACGGCAAAAGCAGGTGCCAACGGCAAACTTTTCGGCTCTGTTACGTCTAAGGACGTTTCAAAGCAGATTAAAGACGAACTTGGAATTGATATTGATAAGAGAAAAATCGTTATGCCGGATGTAAAGGCGTTTGGTACTGTTCAAGCTGAAATCAAGGTTTATCAAGGCATCAGCGCAAAGGTGTTTGTTCAGGTTTCGGAGGCTTAATTTATGGCTGAATCGTTAAATGTTTCGGGCTCGGTTAATATGCCTTTTAATCTTGAAGCAGAGCAATCTGTTTTAGGCTCGATATTAATTAAGCCGGAATGTATAGAAGAGGTAATTGAACACGTTAATGCCGACTCGTTCTATCTTCCTCAGCATAATGCAATATTCAGCAGTATGATGGTGATGTACAGCAATTCAAAGGCTATAGACCCTGTTATTATTGCTGACGCACTTGCAAAGGACGGAAAATACGATGAGGCAGGCGGCAGAGATTATCTTTTGCAGCTTGCTCAATCAGTTCCTTCTACAGCTAATGTTGTATATTATGCAAAAATCGTAAAAGAACAGTATTATCTTCGCCAGCTTGTATCTCTTTCGTCAAAAATTATTGAGGATGCAACAAGCGGTGAGGCTGATGCGACAAGCATTTTGGAAAATGCGGAGCAAAGTATTTATAATATCCGCCAGGGCAGGGAATCAAACGGTCCCGCAAAGGTAAGCGAGGTTATAGTTAACGACGTATATACAAAGCTTGCACAAATAACAGGGGACGATAAGGAAAAATATAAGGGGATTCCGTCAGGCTTCGGTATGCTCGATAAAATGCTTACGGGCCTTAATAAGGGTAATCTTATTCTTATAGGCGCCCGTCCTGCTATGGGTAAAACAAGCTTTGCGCTCAATCTTGCTCAAAATATTACAATGGGCGCAAGAAAAAAGTGTATAGTTTTCAGCCTTGAAATGCAGAAAACCGAACTTGCCGAGAGACTTCTGTCTTCTCAGGCAGGTGTTGAATCTCAAAAGCTTAAAACAGGCGAACTAACTGATGAGGAATGGGTAAGGCTTGGCAATGCTGCGGCAACATATAACGATGTTGAACTTTATCTTGATGACACATCAGCTATTACTGTTCCTGAAATTAAGTCACGTGTTCGCAGAATGAGGGGCGTTGATTGCATTATTATTGACTACCTCGGTCTTATTTCCTCTGCAACCAAAAAGGAAAACAGAGTTCAGGAAGTATCTGAAATTACACGTAGCTTGAAAATGATGGCTAAGGATTTGAATATTCCTGTTATCTGTTGTGCTCAGCTTTCCAGAGGTACCGAAGGTCACGGCAAAAACCATAAGCCACAGCTTGCCGATTTGCGTGAATCAGGCTCTATCGAGCAGGATGCCGATATAGTTCTTTTCCTTTATCGTGAAGCATATTACAGTACAGAGGTTGATGAGGATAAGCAGGACCAAATTGATGCCAATAAAACAGAACTTATTGTTGCGAAAAACCGTCACGGCGCAACAGGCTCAATTGAATTGACCTTTGATAAAGAATATACTCGATTTAGGTCTGTTGATAAATCTAATTATGAATAAAAAAGCAATTAACACCGTAGAAAAATATAATATGCTTTCAAAAGGTGATAGGGTTCTTGTTGCCGTTTCAGGCGGTGCAGACTCTATGGCTTTGTTAGAGTTTTTTATATCAATTAAAGACAAATATGATTTGAACCTTTGTGCCGCTCATATGGAACACGGCATACGTGGTGGAGAATCTTTGAGTGACGCTCTTTTTGTAAAAAAATATTGTGAAAAATCAGGCGTTAAACTTTATATGAAGTCTATAAATGCTCCCTATCTTGCAAAAAAAGCCGGTATGGGTGTCGAAGAATATTCACGACAGGCAAGATATGACTTTTTTAGTACAATACCCTGTGATAAAATTGCAACTGCCCATAATTTAACGGATAATGTGGAAACTCTTTTATTCAGGCTTGCAAGGGGAACGGGGCTTAAAGGGGCTTGTGCAATTCCGCCCGTAAGGGATAAAATCATTCGCCCTTTTATAGAAATTTCTTCTGATGAAATTCGTGCTTGGTGTAATGACAATAACATTGCTTACAGAATAGACAGTACAAATAAAGACGATACTTACAGCAGAAATCTTATTAGGCTTCAAATGTTGCCGCTTTTTCAAAGGTTAAACAACGGATATCTGGAAAATATCAATGATTTTATCAGCGACGTTAATGATGACTATTCTTTTATTATGAACGAAGCGCAAAAGGCATATAATATTTCGGTTGTTAAGAATGAAATAGAACTTAATAAATTAAATTTGCTTGATAACGCAATAAAAAAACGTGTTATTAAATTATATTTTGAAAATAATAATTTGAATTTAGACCGTATTCATTTGCAAAATATCAATAAGATTACGCAAAAAAGCGGAAAAATTCAAATAAAAAATGACTTATACGCTATTAGCGCAAAGGGCAAACTTCGCATTGCAAATCTGAAAAATTCGCCTAAATTAGATGAAATCGTAACCGAAATTTTAAATATTAATGAATTTAACGATAAAAATATTGATTTTTATTGTGACTGTGATAAAATTATCGGCAGCGTTACAATTCGCAAAAGATTACCCGGCGACAGTTTAAAACCCGCCGGCAGAAATGTTAACAAAACTCTTAAAAAGCTTTTTAACGAAACGGCTTATCCGATTGAAAAAAGAAACGGCGATATTGTTGTTTGTGACGATAAGGGTATTATCGGCATTATCGGGCTTTGTGCTGATGACAGAGTCAAAAAGGATTGTAATACTGAAAATGTTTTTATAATCAAACTTCCTTCGGAGGATTAATTAATGAATAATATGTCAAAAAATTGGAAATCAATACTTGTTTATATTTTGATTCCTATTCTTTTAATAGGCGCTGTGATTTATTTTGTTAATTCGCAGACGTCTACGCAGTTGAAGTATTCTCAAGTTGTTTCTATGTTTAAAAATAACGAGGTTTCCGAGTTCAGTCTTGATTTATCAAGCGGTAATCTTGTTTATAAAACCTTTGCTAAGCCGAAGGAGGAAAAGAACTACTCTGTTCCGAATGTTTCATATTTCCTTGATGATATCAGGGAAAGTGTTGATAAATATAATGACGAGCATAGCGATAAGCCGATTGTTTATGACTATAGGGCAGGAACGTCAAATGCTTGGATTTACAGTATGATTCCGTCACTTCTTATGTTTGTCGTTTTGATAGGGCTGGGAATTTATGCGTTTAGGAAAATGAGCGGCGCTATGAATAACGAAACCAACCGTACCTTGGGATTTGGCAAAATTAAAACCAAAACTCTTGTTGAGGATGAAAAGCGCAAGACTACATTTAAAGACGTTGCCGGTTGTGACGAGGAAAAAGCGGAACTTGAGGAACTTGTTGAATTTCTCAAAAATCCCGAAAGCTTTACCGAGCTTGGCGCAAGAATTCCGAGAGGTGTACTTCTTGTAGGTCCTCCGGGTACAGGTAAAACCCTCCTTGCAAGAGCCGTTGCAGGTGAAGCGGGCGCACCGTTTCTTTCAATTTCAGGCTCTGACTTTGTTGAAATGTATGTCGGCGTCGGTGCTTCACGTGTAAGAGATTTGTTTGAACAAGCTAAGAAAAAAGCACCTGCAATTGTATTTATTGATGAAATTGATGCAGTAGGTCGTCACAGAGGTGCCGGCACAGGCGGCGGCAATGATGAAAGAGAACAAACTCTTAATCAGCTTCTTGTTGAAATGGACGGTTTCGGCACTAACAGCGGTATTATTGTTATTGCTGCAACAAACAGACCGGATGTCCTTGACCCGGCTCTTTTAAGACCAGGCAGATTTGACAGGCAAATTACCGTTAACAGACCCGATGCTCAAGGTAGAGAGGATATACTTAAAGTTCATTCTCGTAATAAGCCGCTTGGTCCCGATGTTGACCTTAAAGAAATTGCTAAAGATACAATCGGTTTTACGGGCGCAGACCTTGAAAATCTTTTGAATGAAGCTGCCCTTCTTGCAGTAAGACGTAAGAAAAAGGCTCTTACTATGCAAGAAATTTCCGATGCAACCTCACGTGTTGAAATGGGTACTGAGAAAAAATCGCATAAGTATTCCGAAAAAGCCAAGAAACTTACTGCATATCACGAAGCAGGTCACGCTGTTTCATCATATTATATTGAGGGCCACGACCCGGTTAAGGAAATTTCAATTATTCCTCGTGGAATGGGTGCCGGCGGCTACACTTGGTATACTCCTCAGGAGGAAAATTATAATTCGAAGGCAGATATGCTTGATGATTTGATTTCTCTTCTTGGCGGACGTGTAGCTGAAGCGCTTTCACTTAACGATATTTCAACCGGAGCGTCAAATGACCTTCAGCGTGCAACATCAATTTGCCGTGATATGGTTTCTAAATACGGTATGAGTGACGAACTCGGTCCTGTTGTTTACAGTGATGATAATAACGAAGTATTCCTCGGTAAAGATTACGGTCACGTAAACAATTACAGTGAAGCAACAAGTGCAAGAATTGATGAGCAGATTGAAAAGATGATGAGAAAAGCTTATTCTCAAACCGAGAGTATTCTTAAGACTCATTATGATAAGCTTGAGCTTGTGGCTGAAACGCTTATTAAGAATGAAAAAATTTCAGGTGACCAGTTTACTCAGCTTATGGAAAACGGTTTTATTGCCGATGAAAAAGTAAGCGAAAACGAGGACGTTCAGGTAGAAGATACCGAAATTGTTGATGTTGAAAATGTCAACGAAGACGATTTATCTTCAAATGATACGAAAGATTAATTTAATAAATAAAATCAGAGTGACGATGCATATAGTACCAGTATTGTCACTCTTTTTTATGTATTCTTGACTTTTATACAAGATATAGTATATAATAATATCAATTTTGAACTTCGACTTGGAGGGATAGTATTGGCAAAAAAACAAGAATATGGCAATGAAAGTATTAAGTCATTAAAGGGTGCGGACAGGGTAAGAAAAAGACCAGCCGTTATTTTCGGCTCTGATGGTTTAGAGGGCTGCGAACACTCTGTTTTTGAAATTATGTCAAACTCAATAGATGAGGCGAGAGAGGGCTACGGTAATAAAATTTGCGTAACCCGTTTTCTTGACGGCTCTGTTGAGGTGCAGGACTTTGGTCGTGGTATTCCTGTTGATTACAATAAAAACGAGGATAAATATAACTGGGAACTTCTTTTCTGCGAAATGTATGCAGGCGGTAAGTACGATAACGGCGGCGATAACTATGAATTTTCGCTCGGCTTAAACGGTCTCGGTCTTTGCGCTACGCAGTATGCTTCCGAATATATGGACGCAGAAATTCATACCGACGGCTATAAATATACTTTGCACTTTGAAAAGGGCGAAAATATCGGCGGCCTTAAGAAAGAAAAGTATGATAAAAAGGATACAGGCACACGAATTAAGTGGAAGCCTGATTTGGATGTTTTTACCGATATTAATATTCCTATTGAGTATTTTCAGGAAACTATTAAAAGACAGGCTATCGTAAACGACGGCGTTAAGTTTATACTCAAAAATCAAACCTCTGCTTCTAAATTTGAAACATTTGAATACTGCTATAATGACGGTATTTTGGACTATGTAAAGGAAATAGCAGGAGATACGGCTTTCACAACTCCACAGTATTGGGAGTGCGAAAGAAAGGGTAAGGACAGAGAAGATTTACCCGAATATAAGCTTAAAATAAAATCTGCCATTTGCTTTTCTTTAAAAAATCAGCTTAAGGAATATTATCATAACTCAAGTTTTTTGGAGCACGGCGGTGCTCCCGAAAAGGCTTTCAGAAGTGCGTTTGTTAATCAAATTAACGCTTATCTTAAAGCTAACAATAAGTATTCAAAAAATGACGGGCAAATTAACATTCAGGATGTTGAGGATTGCATAATTTTTGTTGTGTCGTCGTTTTCTACTCAAACCTCTTACGAAAATCAGACTAAAAAAGCTATCACTAATAAATTTATTCAAGAGGCTATGACTGATTTCTTCAGAAAGCAGTTAGAGGTTTATTTTATTGAAAATAAAATGGACGCAGATAAGATTTCTAATCAAGTTCTTATTAATATGCGTGCAAGAATAAAGGCAGAAAATACAAGAAAAACGCTTAAAACCTCACTTCAGTCAAAGATGGATATGACAAATCGTATTCAAAAATTCGTTGACTGCCGTTCAAAGGACGTTAATGAACGTGAGGTGTTTATAGTAGAGGGTGACTCTGCTCTGGGTGCTTGTAAGCAGGCAAGAGATGCTTCTTTTCAGGCAATTATGCCTGTAAGAGGTAAAATTTTAAATTGCCTTAAATCAGATTACGATAAAATTTTTAAAAGCGAAATTATTACTGATTTGATTAAGGTACTCGGTTGCGGTGTCGAGGTTAAAAGTAAGGCCGCAAAGGATTTATCTCTTTTTGATATAAATAATCTTCGTTGGTCAAAAATTCTTATTTGTACCGATGCCGATGTCGACGGCTTCCATATCAGAACACTTATTTTAACTATGATTTACAGGCTTATGCCTAAGATTATTGAAGCGGGCAAGGTTTATATTGCCGAATCTCCGCTTTATGAGGTTACGTGTAAGGACCAAACCTATTTTGCTTATAACGAAAAGGAAATGGACGAGATTAAAGAGGAAATAGGCGACCAAAAATATACCGTTCAGCGTTCAAAGGGACTTGGCGAAAATGAGGCTGAAATGATGGCTCTTACCACTATGAACCCTAAAACAAGACGTCTTATTAAGGTTACACCCGATGATGCTCAAAAAACTTCCGAAATGTTTGATTTGCTTTTGGGTGATAATCTTGAAGGACGTAAGGAATATATTTCGGATTACGGCCATCTTTATCTTGATGCCGCAGATGTCAGCTAAGGAGGTAATTTGTTTTGGCTAAGAGAAAAATTAATAAAGACGAAGCAAAAAATCAGCCTCTTGCAGATAACGTTCATATCAAAGGTGCAGGTTCTGTTCAGGATGAGGTGATCACAAACACCTTGACTGATAATTTTATGCCTTATGCTATGAGCATTATTCTCTCACGTGCCATTCCGCAGATTGACGGATTTAAACCGTCGCACAGAAAACTTCTTTATACAATGTATAATATGGGGCTTTTGCAAAGCGGAACAATTAAGAGTGCTAATATTGTAGGGCGTACAATGCAGTTAAACCCTCACGGTGATGCGGCAATTTATGAAACCATGATACGTTTATCCCGTGGTAACGAAACATTGCTTTATCCTTATGTTGAATCAAAGGGTAACTTCGGTAAAGCTTACAGTAAAAATATGGTGTATGCCGCTTCTCGTTATACCGAGGCTAAGCTGGCGCCTATTTGCCATGAACTTTTTGACGATATTAAGTCAGACACGGTCGATTTTGTTGATAACTATGATAACACAATGAAGGAACCTACTCTTTTACCCGTTACCTTCCCGTCAATTCTCTGTAATGTTACTACCGGTATTGCCGCAGGTATGGCGTCGTCAATTGCTTCGTTTAACCTTAAGGAAATATGCGATACAACCATTGCTCTTATGAAAAATCCCGACCATGAGGTCAGCGATACACTCCTTGCTCCTGATTTTGTCGGCGGCGGATATATTCTTTATGATAAAGAAGAATTTGATAAAATTTATCGTACGGGCAGAGGCTCGGTTAAGGTTCGTGCAAAATATAGCTATGATAAAAAATATAACTGTATTGATATTACCCAAATTCCGCCTACTACAACAAGTGAAGCGATAATTGATAAAATTGTTGAACTTGTTAAAACAAATAAAATTAAAGAAATCAGCGATGTTCGAGATGAAACAGACCTTTCAGGATTGAAAATTACAATTGATTTAAAACGTGGAGTTGATCCCGATAAGTTTATGGCTAAGCTTTATAAATCCACTCCTCTTCAGGACTCGTTTAGCTGTAATTTTAACGTTCTTATTAAGGGCAGACCTATGGTTTTGGGCGTTAGAGATATTCTACTTGAATGGGTTGATTTCAGGCTTGAATGTATCAGAAGAAGAGTTACGTTTAATCTTAATAAAAAGAAAAATCAACTGCATTTATTAAAAGGTCTTTCTAAAATTCTTCTTGATATAGACAAAGCAATTAAAATTGTCAGGGAAACAGAGAGTGAGTCAGAGGTTGTGCCAAACCTTATGATTGGCTTTGGTATTGATGAAATTCAGGCTGAATATGTTGCAGAAATAAAGCTTCGTCATTTAAACCGTGAATATATCTTGAAGAGAATTAAAGATATTGAACAACTTGAAAATGAAATTGTTGAACTTGAAGATATCCTTTCAAGCAAAAATAAGATGAAAAAAATTATCATCAAAGAACTTGAACAGGTTACAAAGAAGTATGATAACGGCAGAAAAAGTGAAATACTTTATTCTATTGACGAAAGCGTTGAAGAAGAAGCGGTTGAGATTCCCGATTATCCCGTAACTTTGTTTATTACAGAACACGGATATTTCAAGAAAATCAAAACCGCAAATCTTCGTATGAGCGGCGAACAAAAAATTAAAGAAGGAGATACTCTTCTTCCTGAAATTGAATGTTCAAATAAAGATGAACTTTTGTTTTTTACAAATCAATGTCAGGTTTATAAGGCTAAGGTTGACGATTTTGCAGATACAAAAGCTTCGGTTCTCGGCGAATACGTTCCCGGAAAGCTTGAAATGGCAGAGGACGAGCAGGTAGTATATACCGCAGTTATAAGCGATTACACGGGATATATGATTTTTGTTTTTGAAAACGGTAAGCTTGCAAAGGTTGATATGGCTTCTTATGCTACTAAGACAAACAGAAAAAAGCTTATCAATGCTTATTCGAATAAATCGCCTTTAGCTCAGGCAATTTACATTAAAGAGGATACAGAACTTGTTATTTGCTCGTCGAGCGGAAGAATGCTTCTTGTTAATACGGGTGCGATTTTGCCTAAGACGACTAAGGATACGCAAGGTATTTCGGCAATGAAACTAAAGAAAACTCACAAAGTCGTTTCACTCCATATTTATCAAGAGGGTGAATTTGAGAAAGCTTGGAGATTTAGAGCTAAAAATTTGCCGGCGGCAGGTGCGCTTCCGAGTGAAAATGACGTTGCTGAGCAGATAACATTTTAAAAAATAAAATAACACTTGCATTTTTATTTTGCTTGTGCTATAATTCATTAGTAATTTATATAGACGGAGGAGATACTATGCTCTGGTATCATTATGTTTTCGGTGCAGTATTAATTGTATTTTCAATTGTAATTACTATCGTTGTACTTATGCAGGAAGGTCGTTCGCAGAATCTTTCCGGTGCTATTGCCGGCGGTGCTGATACTTTCCTCGGTAAATCAAAGGGAAGAACAATTGAGGCAAAGCTTGAAAGAATCACCAAATGGATGATTGTTGTATTTTTTGTTATAGTACTTGCTGCATTCCTTGTTTTTCTTTTTATAGGATAAGAATTAAAATGATTAACCTTGCGTAATGCAAGGTTAATTTTTTTGTGAGGAAAATATGAATTTTATTATTTTTGATTTAGAATGGAACAATGCTTATAACTATAAATTAAAGCGTGGTATGAATGAGATAATTGAAATCGGCGCAGTAAAGCTTGATGAAAATTTAGATGTAGTTGACACATTTAAGCAGCTTATTAAGCCGCAGCTTTCAAGAAAACTCGGCTCAAGGTTTAAAAATCTTACGCATATTACTATTGATGAAATTAACGATAACGGAATACCGTTTGAAAAAGCTTTTGACGATTTTGCAAAATGGTGCGGCAGGGGGGACAAACTGTTTTTAAGTTGGTCAACAAGCGACTTGTATACCTTGGTTGCTAATTTTAAATATTTTGAAAATACCGTTTATGTTGATTTTATGACTAAGTATGCTGACGCACAAAAATATTGTATGAGCTTTATTGAAAATGCGAGTGCTGCCAATCAAATCAGTCTTTCACACTGTGCTGAAACTTTTGGTATTGATACAGACTCTGCTAATTTTCACAGAGCGCTTGAGGATTGTATGATTACGGCTTTGTGCTTTAAAAAGGTTTATGACCATGATAAGCTTGCAAAATATATTCACACCTGCGATATTTCATTTTTTGAAAGGCTTGTGTTTAAGCCGTATTATATCAGAGAAACGGAATATGAGGATTTTAAGCTTAACGATGTTCAAATAATATGCCCGATTTGCGGCGGTACTGTTGCCCCTATTAAAAAATATGAATTTACCAATAATACTTTTAGGGGAGCCGGATTGTGCGAAAAATGCAGCAGAAAGTTTTGGACTTATGTAATGGCTAAACAAACGTATGACGAGATTGTTGTATCGTCCCGTGCCGTTCCTATTAACAAAAAAAGAGCAAAACATATTAACTGATTTTAAAATTTACAATTTAATTCTTTATTTATTATAATTTTTGTAATATAATAAATTATATTTTTTGACGGAGGTACTTATATGGCTTCAAATGATTATGACGATTTATTAAAGTCTTTTATGAGTAATTCTACAAAAGCATATAATGAAGATAAAACTTCAAGAGAAAACGGCAGTAATGTTCCTGCGTCTTATTCTCTTTCTTCCGCCGATGACAAAAAGGCAAAGAAGATACAGCGTGGCCGTGATATTGAAAAAGAGCTTGTTCAAAAGCAAGAAAAAAAGCTTAAGAAAAAAAGAGCAAAGCAAAATAAAACTCCTGCTCAAAAAGCTCTTTCAAATTTCGGCAAGGTTATTTTGGGCGCAGTAATGGTAATCGGCGTTGTCGGTATTGTTTGCTTTTCGGTGCTTGCGATTTATGGCTACAGCGTTGTTTACGGCGACCCTGTATTTGACCTTACAACCGAGGCAAAGGTAGGTCAAAACCAAACTTCGTTTATCTATGGTTATGACGGCGATGATGTTGTTGAAATTACAAGGCTTCACGGTGAGGAAAACCGTATTTGGGTTAATCTTGACGATATGAGCAAATATGTTCCTGAGGCTTTTGTTTCAATTGAGGATAAGCGTTTTTATAAGCATCACGGCGTTGACTGGATAAGAACAATTGGTGTTTTTCTTAAAAATAATGACCAAGGCGGCTCAACAATTACACAGCAGCTTATAAAAAATCTTACCGATGATAACAAGGTTACTTATGTTCGTAAGTTTAACGAGATTTTAAAGGCACTTAACCTTGAAAGAAATTTCAGTAAGAAACAAATACTTGAGGCTTATCTTAATACAATTTATCTTTCAAACGGTTGCTATGGTGTTAAAACTGCGGCAGAAACCTATTTTGGCAAAGAAGTATCGGATTTGAATGTAGCTGAGGCTGCCAGCATTGCGGCTATTACTCAGTATCCGAGTAAATATGACCCTCTTAACGAGCCTGAAAATAATAGGAAACGTCAAATTGATGTCCTTTATTCTATGAAGGATAAAGACCTTAAATATCTTACGGAAGATGAATATCAGCAAGCTAAAGCCTATGAAATGGTATTTACTAACAGTAAGAATTATAAAGGCTCGCAGATTAAGAGTGACGACAGCAAATCAAAGAAAAACAGCATTACCGATTATTATACAGACTATGTAATCACAACTGTTCAAGAGGATTTGCAGAAAATGGGCTACACAAGTAAAAAGGCGCATGACCTTGTTTACGGCGGTGGCTTGAAAATATATACCGCTATTGATTTTGACGTTCAGGATTCAATGGAGGACGTATATGAAAACTATAGGCGTATGCCTGACGAAACAGTTCAAGGCGCTATGGTGGTTATGGGATATGACGGACGTGTAATGGGTATTGTCGGCGGAACCGGCAAGAAAAAAGCTTCTATGGTTCTCAACCGTGCCACAAATTCAAACAGACCGCCCGGCTCTACAATTAAACCGTTATCTGTTTACGGCCCTGCTCTTGAAAAGACAAAAGAGGATAACGAAACAGGTGTTTATTGGTCAACAATTCAGCAAGACAGGCCTTTCAAAACTGTTGAAGGCAAGCCTTGGCCTGTAAATGAGGGCGGCAGCTACTCAGGCAGAAGTGTAACTCTTCAATATGGTCTTTCGAGGTCGCTTAATACTATTTCTGCAAGAACACTTGATAAAATAGGCGTTGATTATTCATACGATTTTATTACGGAAAATTTCCATATAACCTCACTTGACAGTGTTCGTGACTCCGATTACGGCCCGCTTGCTATCGGTTCTTTGACAAACGGAGCAACAGTTCTTGAATTAACTACTGCTTATGCATCATTCGGCAACGGCGGTAATTATTATGAGCCTTATTGTTATTATAAAATACTTGACAGCCAGGGTAATACTCTTATTGAAAAAGAACCTGAAAAAACAAAGTCAACTGCTTTGAGCGAGAACACAAGTTGGGTTATGAACAAACTTCTCCAAACTGTTATGACAGAGGGTACAGGTACCACCTATAAGCTTTCAGGTATTGAATGTTTCGGTAAAACCGGTACAACTAATGATAATAAGGACCGTTGGTTTATCGGCGGTACTCCTGATTATGTCGCAGGCGTTTGGTACGGTTATGATAATCCTAAGGAAGTATTTTACAACCTTTCTCCTAACCCATCGGGTACTATTTGGAACGCGGTTATGAAGGAAGTATATGCTAAGCTTGATGAAAAGAATAAGAAATATACCAAGAAATTCCCTGAAAGTGACGGCATAGTAAGAAAATCTTATTGCAGAAGCTGCGGTAAGCTCAGAAGCGGTACGGGTGCTTACGGTTGGTACGACGTTGATAATTTGCCGGGCAATTGCACAGGTAACCATTCCGACGGAAGCTATTATTATAATTCCGGCAGCTCGTCATCAAGCGAAACAACGTCTGCTTCAAATGGCAATAATTCAAACACAACAAAATCAAGCGCAGATAAAACAACGCAGTCTCAGACTCAGGCGCCTCAAACAGAGGCTCCGACTGAAGCCCCTGCAACCGAAACTCCTGCTCAATAATAATTTAACATTTTAAATAAGAAAGGAAGGTCGATTTTCGATTTTCCTTTCTTTGCTGAATAAATCCTTTGAAAGGTATTTTTTATGAAAATAATGTCTGTTGACTATGGCGATGCAAGAACAGGAATTGCATTTTGCGATAAAAATGAAATTCTTGCTACAGCCTTTGCAACTATTAATGAAAGCTATCAGCCAAAATTAATAGAAAAAATTAAAGAAATAATATCATCTCAAAATCCTGAAATGATTGTTATTGGGCTTCCGAGAAATATGGATGGCTCATACGGTTTCAGGTGCGAAAAGTGTAAGCAACTCGGTGAAGAACTTAAAAAAGAAATTGATATTCCCGTTGAATATGAGGATGAAAGGCTCACAACCGTTATCGCACACGATATTTTATCGAATAATAACGTTAAGGGTAAAAAGAGAAAAGCGAATGTTGATGCTGTTTCTGCCGTAGTTATTCTTCAAAGTTTTATTGATAAAAGAAAAAGTAATTAAGCATTTTTAATCATCGTAATATTTAACGGTGGTTGTATGCACTTTAGAATTAAAAAATGCGATATATTTATTGATTATGCATTTATTCTTGTTTTAAGTTTAGCTGCTGTTTTTAATTCAAAGCAGGTTATTTATCTGCTGCTTTTTTCCGCTTTGCACGAAATAGGGCATTTGACGGCGCTTCTTATTTGCAAAGAAAAACCTTATAAAATTCATTTGTCATATTACGGATTTGCTATAAGATATACTGACGATTTACCGAGATTTAAGGAATGTATAGTCCTTTTGTGCGGCCCTTTAGTTAATTTGGTATTATATTTGTTTTTTAAAGATAATATCAATTTGATTTTGTTTTTGCTTAATTGTTTGCCTGTTTACCCACTTGATATCGGCAGGATAGTACGTCTTTTTTCTATAAAAGCGTCGAGAATATTAAGCGTAATTACTGTTATTTTAATTTGCATTTTATGTGTTTATATGTTAATTTATAATAAATCATATTCGCTTATTTTTGTTACGATATATTTGATTATTTACAGTATTAATTATAATTAATAAAACCCGAAAGGTTAAAAATTGATGAAAAAAGAAGTTGAAAAACTGTTGCAATATGTTCAAAAGCCAGCAAGATATATCGGCGGCGAGCTTAATGCGGTAGTTAAGGATAAAGATAAGATTGATATCAGATACGCTTTCTGCTTTCCCGATACTTATGAGATTGGTATGAGTCATCTCGGTATGAAAATTCTCTACGGTCTTGTAAATGACAGGGAGGACAGTTGGTGCGAAAGAGTGTTTGCTCCGGATAACGATATGGAAGAGCAACTCAGAAAAAATAATGTTCCTCTTTTTGCTCTTGAAAGCGGCGATTATATTAAAGATTTTGATATGATTGGTTTTACCCTTCAATATGAGCTTTCATATACAAACGTTTTGAATATGCTAAATCTTGCTCAAATACCGCTTAAATCAAGCGACAGAGAAAATTTGACGCCACTTATATGCGTTGGCGGCCCTTGTGCCTGCAATCCGGAGCCGATAACAGATTTTGTCGATATCGTTTTTCTTGGTGACGGCGAGGAAACTACAAATCAGGTTATAGATTTGCTTATTGATTGCAAGAAAAAAGGACTTTCAAAAAAGGAATTTTTGCTTAAGGCTAAAGATATAACAGGCATTTATGTTCCGTCGTTTTATGAGGATTCATATAATGAAGACGGTACGTTGAAGGAACTTAAGCCGCTTTACGGCGCACCAGAAAAGGTGAAAAAAGCAGTTGTTTCTGATATGAACAAGGTGTTTTACCCCAAGGAATTTGTTGTTCCTTATATTAATATTGTTCATGACAGAGCAGTTGAGGAAATATTCAGGGGATGTATAAGAGGCTGCCGCTTTTGCCAAGCAGGATTTATTTACAGACCGATTAGAGAAAAAAGTGTAGAAACGATTAATAAGCAAAGCAAGGCTTTGATTGATTCGACAGGCTATGACGAACTTTCGCTGTGTTCTCTTTCAACTTCGGACCACAGCGAGGTTAACAATATGCTTACAACGCTTATAGATTGGACCGTTAAGGAAAATATAAATCTTTCTTTGCCGTCGCTTCGTGTTGATAATTTTTCCGACGAACTCGTTGAGCAGCTTAATAAGGTAAGGAGAAGCGGTCTTACATTTGCGCCTGAGGCAGGCACTCAACGACTTCGTGACGTAATAAACAAGAACGTTACTCAAGAGGAAGTAATAAGAACTTGCACTAAGGCTTTTGATAACGGCTGGACATCGGTTAAGCTTTATTTTATGATGGGCTTACCAACCGAAACAATGGAAGATATCGAGGGCATTGCAAATCTCGGTATGGACGTTATTCATGCTTTTTATAATAACCCTAACAGGCAAAAAGGGACGGGTGTGCAGGTGTCAATTTCGTGTGCATCGTTTATTCCTAAGCCGTTTACTCCGTTTCAATGGGAACCTGAGGACAGTATGGAGTCGCTCAAAGCTAAGCAAAAACATTTGCTTGAATCAATACCAACCAAAAAAATCAGGGTTTCATATCACGAAACTCCGACCTCACTTCTTGAAGGCGTTCTTGCCCGTGGTGACAGACGTCTCGGAAAGGTTATACTTCGTGCGTATGAGCTTGGCTGTAAATTTGATTCTTGGGACGACCAATTTAATTTTGACGCTTGGATGCAGGCTTTTGAAGAAAACGGAATTGACCCCCATTTTTACACTCACAGAAGACGTGAATTTTCAGAACTTTTACCTTGGGATCATCTTGATTACGGTGTGAGCAGGAAGTTCCTCGAATTTGAAAATAAAAAGGCACACGAGAATAAAACAACCCCTCATTGCAGAATTAAATGTGCAGGTTGCGGTGCAAATAAGTTAAACGGAGGACATTGCGATGCGAGAGGTTAGACTTCGTTTTTCAAAAACTGGCAGATTAAAATATATCAGTCATCTTGATATCAACCGTGCAATGTCACGTGCTCTTAAAAGAGCGGGTATTCCGCTTTGGTATACCGAGGGCTTCAATCCGCACCCTTATATGAGCTTTTCGCTTCCGCTTTCTCTCGGCGTTGAAAGTCTTTGTGAAAGCGTAGATTTGAGAATTACCGGGGAAATCACTAATAAAGAGATTAAGGATAGGCTCAACAGCGTTTTGCCCGAAGATTTGAAAATTATTGATGTTTATGACGATTTTCGAGATAACAGCGAAATTGTTTATTCCGATTATGTTTATAAATTTGAATTTGCGGATAATGATTTAGCTTTAGAAAAAATTAAAAATGTTTTATCAAGCGATGAAATTCTTGCGCTCAAAAAAGGCAAACAGGGTAGAAAGCGAGTTATGAAAGAAACAAATATTAAGTCATTTATTGATAAATATTCCATTTCAATTCGCAATGATGTTATAGTACTGAATATTCGTTTGCTCGCAGGACCTGAAAAAAATCTTAATCCCTCGCTTTTGTTTGATACGATTATAAGGCTTATAGATATGGATTTTGAGTGGAAAAGCATTGCAAGAATATCACTTCTTGATAAAGATTATAAAGAGTTTAAATAAATCTTTTACTTTTTGAAAAAATACTTGCAATTTCCAAAACATTATGGTATTATATATCAGCATTTAATCCGTTGTAACTCTTACAACGCGTGTAATGTCGGCGTTTAGCATTATAAGAAGATGGTCCTCTTTCGTTATTCGTTATGAACATCTCATAAAATTTAGGAGGAAGAAAAATGGACGCACTCAAGTTAATTGAAAAAGACAGCACAAAGGCTGAACTTCCAAAGTTTAACATTGGTGATACAGTTAAGGTATCGGTTAACATTCGTGAAGGTCAGAGAGAAAGAATTCAGATGTTTGAAGGCACTGTAATCGCTATTAAGGGTTCAGGCATTTCAAAGACATTTACCGTTCGTCGTCTTTCATACGGCGTTGGTGTTGAGAGAGTATTCCCAATGCATTCACCTAACGTTGTTGACGTTAAGGTTGTTCGCAGCGGTAAGGTTCGCCGTGCTAAGCTTTACTATCTTCGTGACCGTGTCGGCAAGGCTGCAAAGGTTAAGGAAGATATCCAGTAATTTAATATTACTTATTAAATACCACAGATTTTATTTCTGTGGTATTTTTTATTGATTGAAATATGAATATATGTTAAAATATATTTAGAAAATTTTTGAAAGGAGACAATATGGCTGATTTTCAAAAACAAACTGTTCAGTGGTTTCCCGGTCACATGGCTAAAACAAGGCGGATTATTAAAGAAAGCCTTACGCTTGTTGACGGTGTAGTTGAACTTGTTGATGCTCGTATTCCGTATAGTTCGTCAAATCCTGAACTTGACAGTATAATTAAAAGAAAACCGAGAATTGTGCTTTTAAATAAATGCGATATTGCAGACCCAAATGCTACTAAGCTTTGGATTGAATATTATAAAAGTAACGGTAAATACGCTATCCCTGTTGATTGCAGAACGGGTAAGGGGCTTAATGCTTTTATCCCGACTGTTAATAAGGCGCTTGCAGACGTTATTGAGAAAAATAAGGCGAGAGGAATGGAAAATAAACCGCTTCGTCTTATGGTAGTCGGTATTCCGAATACCGGTAAATCGTCATTTATCAACAGAATGGCAGGTAACAGTAAGGCTAAGGTTGCAGACAAAGCCGGTGTTACAAGGCAAAAACAATGGTTTGCGGTAGGTAAGGGGATTGAACTTCTTGATACTCCCGGTGTTCTTTGGCCTAAGTTTGACGATAGTGAGGTTGGCGACAAGCTTGCTTTTACAGGCGCTGTTAAAGACGAAGTTACCGACCTTGAAACATTATCATGCAGATTGCTTGAAACTCTTGCAAAAACAAGGCCTAAGGCTATTTGTGACAGATATAAACTCGATAGCGTGGATAATCTTCAAGGCTGGGAAATGCTTGAACTTATAGGAAAAAAACGTGGCTTTTTGATTAAAGGCGGAGAAATTGACTATGAGCGCACAGCAGTTATGCTTTGTGATGAATTTAGAGGAGGAAAGCTCGGCAAAATATCGCTTGAGTTGCCGTAATTATGGATTGGCTTGAATATGAAAACAAAGCCTATGAGCAAGGCTTTAATATTGTTTGCGGTGTTGACGAGGCGGGCAGAGGCCCTCTTGCAGGTGACGTGTATGCCGCCGCAGTAATACTTCCGAAAGGGTATGTTGTTGAAGGTGTTAACGACTCTAAAAAACTTTCTGAAAAGAAAAGGGAAGCGCTATTTGATAAAATAGTTGATGAATGTATTTGTTATAGTGTCGGCACGGCAAGCGTTGAGGAAATAGACGAAATTAATATTTTGCAGGCTACTTTTCTTGCTATGAAACGTGCGGTTGACGGCTTAGAGGTTAAGCCGGATATTGCGCTTATTGACGGAAATAAAAAGCCGGGGCTTGATATTGCCGAATGGGATATAATTAAAGGTGACGCAACAAGCGCAAATATTGCCGCCGCTTCAATTATCGCTAAGGTAAGCAGGGACAGATATATGCGCCAAATTGCAGAAAAATATCCTGAATATCAATTTGAAAAGCATAAGGGATACGGTACTAAGCTTCATTATGAAATGCTCGATAAATACGGAATAAGCGATGTTCACAGGAAAACATTTTTGAAAAAATATATGGATAAGAAAAATGAACAATAAGGGTAAACTTTGGGAAATTGAGGCGGCAAATTATTTAAGAAAGCATAAATATAAGCTTGTAGACGTGAATTATACAACACGCTTTGGCGAAATTGATTTAATTGTTCAAAATAAAAAATATTTATGCTTTGTTGAAGTTAAGCAAAGAAATATTAATTCAATTGCTTTACCGAGAGAATTTGTTACTTATTCAAAGCAACAAAAAATAATCGCAAGTGCAAAAATGTATTTAATGCAAAACAAGACTGATTTACAGCCGAGATTTGATGTAATTGAGATTTATACCGATAATAATAAAATAAAATCTATAAAACATCTTGAAAATGCTTTTCAGTTAGTATAAAATATTATAAACCTAAATTATAAGGTGAAAGGAAACAGTATTATGCTTTATACATCTACAAGAGATAATTCAATCAGGGTAACGGCTGCTCAGGCTATTGCTCAGGGTATAAGTGAAGAAGGCGGACTTTTTGTTCCTGTTGAACTTCCTAATTTTGATATTAACAAAATTTCTTCAATGACGACTATGAGCTATATTGACAGAGCTAAAACCGTTCTTAAGGAGTTTTTGACAGATTTCAGCGAAGAAGAACTTGATTATTGCGTAAGCGGCGCTTATGCTGCTCAAAAGTTTTCCTCTCCTCAAATTGCGCCGACTGTTAATGTTGACGGCAATAAAAATATATTGGAACTTTGGCACGGTCCTACTTGTGCATTTAAAGATATGGCTCTTCAGCTTTTGCCTTATCTTATGACTGTTTCGGCTAAAAAGACCGCAGACGGTAAAACAATTGTTATTCTCGTTGCTACATCGGGCGACACAGGTAAGGCTGCTCTTGAAGGATTTAAGAATGTTGACCACACTAAGATTTTAGTGTTTTATCCTGTTGACGGTGTTTCTCCTATGCAGAAACTTCAGATGACAACGCAGGAGGGCGATAACGTTTCGGTTTGTGCAATTAACGGCAATTTTGATGACGCTCAAAGCGCAGTTAAGTCAATCTTTACAAACGCTGAGATTAAGAATGAGCTTGCAAAGAAAAATATGATGTTCTCATCTGCAAACTCTATCAATTGGGGCAGGCTTGTTCCTCAAATTGTATATTATTTCTCAACCTATTGCGACCTTATCAATATGGGCAAGATTAAAGCCGGCGACAAAATAAATGTTGTAGTTCCTACGGGTAACTTCGGCAATATTCTTGCAGGCTATTATGCTAAGAAAATGGGGCTTCCTATTAAAACTCTTGTTTGCGCTTCAAATTCAAACAATGTTCTTACCGATTTCTTGAAAACAGGTACGTATGATAAGAACAGAAAGTTTTATACAACTACTTCTCCGTCAATGGATATTCTTATTTCGTCTAACCTTGAAAGACTTCTTTATCATATGAGTGACGGTGACGATAAGCTTATTAAGGATTTGATGAATCAGCTTTCAAATGACGGTAAATATACTGTATCGGATGAGCTAATTGCTAAAATTCAAAAAGAGTTTGATGCAGGATTTACAGCAGAACAAAATGTTGATGATACAATTAAATCTCATTTTGACAAATACCATTATCTTTGTGATACTCATACAGCGGTAGCCGTTAAGGTTTATGATGAATATGTAAAGGCAACAGGCGACGATATTCCTACAGTAATTGATTCAACTGCTTCTCCTTACAAGTTTTCGGCAAGCGTGCTCAATGCTGTTCTTGCCGGCAAAGCACCAAAGCTTGATGAATTTGCTATGGTTGATGAGCTTCATAAGGTTACAGGCGCAGATATTCCTAAGCCGATTGCTTCTCTTAAGGATAAGAGCATTCGCTTTGAGAATGTTTGTAATAAGGAAGATATGAGCCAAATGGTATTCAAACTTCTTAATTTATAATAAAAAGGCATTAAATAATGGCTCTGCGCTTTACAGAGCCGTTATTTTGATTGATTTTAGCGACAACTGCAGCCGTCGCCGCATTCAAATGTTTCGCATTTTGTGTCAGTTGAGCTTGTTGCGTTGCTGTTACCTACTTTGATGTGACCTGCGTTGCAATTATTAGTCTTATCGTGATATTTGCAATTTTTAACGTCGCAGGAAATGCCTTTGATTTCCATATCCATTATTTTTTCACTCCCTTCGGTTATTATTATTTGAATAAAAAGATTTTTTATTCATATAATTTTTAATAAAATTTTCCTTTAAAAGAAAGGCGGAATATATGTCACTTTTCGCAATTGCCGATACTCATTTATCATTTGGCACCGATAAGCCTATGGATACTTTTGAGGGTTGGTCAAATTATACACAAAGACTTAAAGAAAATTGGAATAAAATAGTTGACGATAAGGATTATGTTGTCATTGCCGGTGATATAAGTTGGGCTATGAGTTTTAGTGAGCTTGAAGCTGACTTTGATTATATCAATAAGCTTAACGGTAAAAAAATCATTCTTAAAGGTAACCACGATTATTGGTGGAACACAATGAGCAAAATGAATAAGTTTATTGAGGAAAACGGCTTTGATACAATTTCAATTCTTCATAACAGCTCTTATGATTTTGACGGCTTTTCCGTTTGCGGAAGCCGAGGTTGGTTTTTTGACAGTGATGAAGAACATAATGAAAAAGTGCTTAATAGGGAAGTAATGCGCCTTAAGGCTTCGATTGAAGCAGCAAAAAATGAAGAGAAAATTGTTTTTCTTCATTATCCGCCTGTTTATGAAAATCAAAATTGTAAGGAAATTTTAAATCTTTTAAAAGAAAAAGGTATAAAAAAATGTTATTATGGGCATCTTCACGGTATGGCGGCTAAATATGCCTTTGATGATAATTTTGAAGGAATTGATTTTAAACTTATTTCTGCAGATAGGCTTAAATTTGTTCCGCTTTTGATAAAAAAGTTTTAATTTGTAAATAATTAACAATAAGTTTAATATTAAATGAATATAAAAAACTTGATATTATCGGCATTATATGTTATAATACCGCTTCGGTGATTAGAATTTTTATTGATAGGAGGTCATTATTATGGCACTTAAATCATCTAATAAAGTAGATACTAATGTTTATGAAATTGAAGTAACTGTTACACCTGAGGTGTTTACAGACGCTTGTAAGTCTGCATATATGAAGCAGAGAAAGTCAATCCAGCTCCCCGGTTTCCGTAAGGGCAAAGCTACACAGGGTATGATTGAAAAAGTTTACGGCGAAAATGCTTTCTATGAGGAAGCACTTGAGATTGTTTATCCTGAAGCTGTTACAGCTGCTATTGAGGAAGCAGGTCTCAGAACTGTTGATACACCTTTCGACCTTGACGTTCCTGTAATGAGCAAGGAGCAGGGTGTAGAAATGAAAATGAAGGTTACAGTTTATCCTGAGGTTAAGCTTGGAGATTATAAGGGTCTTAAGGCAACAATGCTTCCTACAGAGGCTACTGATGAAGATGTAGATAAGGAAATCGAAAATATGCGTGACCGTAATTCTCGTCTTGTTACAGTTGAGGACAGAGAAGCTCAGATGGGTGATACGGCAGAAATCGATTTTGAAGGTTTTGTTGACGGCGTTGCTTTTGAAGGCGGCAAGGGCGAAAATTATCCTCTTGAACTTGGCTCAGGCTCATTCATTCCTGGCTTTGAAGAGCAGGTTGCAGGTCATAAGAGTGACGAGGAATTTGATGTAAATGTTACATTTCCTGAGGATTATGCAGCAGAACTTGCAGGAAAAGACGCTGTATTCAAATGTAAAATTCACGAAATCAAGTCAAAGGAACTTCCTGAGCTTGACGACGAATTTGCTAAGGATGTATCTGAATTTGATACTCTTGATGAACTTAAGGCAGATATCAAAAAGCAGATGAATGAAAGAAAGGCTGAAGAAGCTAAAAACGATCTTGAAAACCAGCTTATTGAGCAGGTTATCGATAATATGGAATGTGAAGTTCCGCAGTGTATGTTTGACAAGCGTGCAGATGAGATGGTTCAGGATTACGCTTACAGACTTCAAATGCAGGGTATTGACCTTGATACATACCTTAAATATCTCGGACAGGATAAGGATGCATTTAAGGCAACATTTAAAGACGGAGCTGAAAAGCAGGTTAAGGCTTCTATTGCACTTGAGGCTATTGTTGAAGCTGAAAAGCTTGAAGCAACCGAAGAAGAAATCGATGCTGAAATCGCTAAGCTTGCCGAGCAGTATCAAATGGAAGCAGACCAGATTAAGAAGGCTGTTCCTGCTGACCAAATTGCTGCTGATGTTAAGACAAAGAAAGCAATTGACGTTATTGTTGATTCAGCAGTTAAGGAATAATTTAATTTGTTTTAATTCTGCCCGTTTGCTACAGCGGGCAGTATTGTATTATTAAGTAGCAGAAAGGTCATGATAAATATGGCATTAGTACCATACGTACTTGAACAAACAAGCGCCGGTGAGCGCTCAATGGACATTTATTCAAGACTTTTAAATGATAGAATTATCGTTTTATCCGATGAAGTTAATTCAACTACGGCTTCTCTTGTAGTTGCTCAGCTTCTTTTCCTTGAGGGACAGGATAAGGATAAGGATATCAGTCTTTATATTAACAGTCCCGGCGGTTCTGTTACCGACGGTATGGCTATTTACGATACAATGCAGTATATTAAGTGCGATGTATCAACTATTTGTATGGGTATGGCTGCATCTATGGGCGCATTCCTTCTTTCAAGCGGCGCAAAGGGAAAGAGAATTTGTCTTCCTAATGCAGAGGTAATGATTCATCAGCCTCTTGGCAGAACAGAGGGTCAGGCAACAGAGATTGAAATTGCAGCTAACCACATTTTGCAAACTAAGAAAAAACTTAATTCTATTATGGCTGAAAACTGCGGCAAAACAGTTGAGGAATTGACAGCTGCAACAGACAGAGATAATTGGCTTACTGCTAAAGAAGCTCTTGATTTCGGCCTTGTTGATAAAGTTATTGATAAAAGATAATTTGAGGTGATTATATGGCACACGACGAACCTAAAAACGGCGTTGCAAGATGCTCTTTTTGCGGCAAGCCTGAAACGTTGGTTCATAAGCTTATTGAGGGACCGGGTGTGTTTATTTGTGATGAATGTATCAATCTTTGTTATGATTTGATTGAGCAGACATCATCACCGGATATTCCCCATACGGTTAAGCAATCAGACAATAAGGTTCTTCCAAAGCCTGAGGAAATTAAGGCTAAACTTGATGAATATGTTATAGGACAGGATGATGCTAAGGTTGCATTGTCTGTTGCTGTATATAATCACTATAAAAGAATTTACTCTAATGTACGTGGCGATGTTGAGCTTCAAAAGAGTAATGTTATGCTTTTAGGTCCGACCGGTGTTGGTAAAACCATGCTTGCGCAAACGCTTGCCAAAATTCTTGATGTTCCGTTTGCTATTGCAGACGCAACCACTCTTACCGAAGCAGGCTATGTTGGCGAAGATGTAGAAAATATACTTCTTAGATTAATTCAGGCTGCCGATTTTGATATTGAAAAGGCAGAACGTGGAATTATATATGTTGATGAAATAGATAAAATTTCCCGTAAGAGCGAAAACAGGTCTATTACACGTGATGTAAGCGGCGAAGGCGTTCAGCAGGCTCTTCTTAAAATTTTAGAGGGTACTGTTTCAAATGTTCCTCCTACCGGTGGAAGAAAACACCCACAGCAAGAATACATTCAAATAGATACTTCAAATATACTTTTCATTTGCGGCGGTGCATTTGACGGAATTGAAAAGATTATTGAAAAAAGAATCGGCGGTAAATCACTTGGTTTTGGCGCTGATATTGAAGCTGAGGATTTTGACGGCGACGATATTATGAAAAAAGCGGAACAACACGACCTTGTTAAGTACGGTCTTATTCCTGAACTTATCGGCCGTGTTCCTGTTATAACCGTACTGCAAAATCTTGATAAAAAAGCTCTTGTCAGAATAATGACTGAGCCTAAGAATGCTATTGTAAAGCAATATCAAAAATTATTTGAATTTGACGGCGTTAAGCTTGAATTTAAGCCTGATGCACTTGAAGCAATTGCTGATATCACTCTTGAACGTCATACGGGCGCAAGAGGACTTAGAAGTGTTTTTGAGGCAGTTCTTAAGGACCTTATGTTTAAGGCTCCGAGCGATTATACGATTGAAAAGGTTATTATTACCGAGGATGCCGTAAGAAAGGGCGATGAGCCTATTATTCTTCGCAATCCTAATAAGACTCCGAAACGCCTTACTACTTCAAATTTAAAGAATGCATAATAATACAGTAAAAAAGAGTTTCTTTTCAGAAACTCTTTTTTTACTGTATTTAGATATTGCCTTTTTTTGTGCATTAGTATATAATATATACTAATTATTTATAATGAACTAAGTAGGTTTTAATATATGAACGATAATAAAGAAAATTTATTTTTAGAATTACCGATTATTCCGCTTAGGGGTATTGTAGTATTTCCGAAAATGGTGCTTCACTTTGACGTTGGCAGAAGGAAAAGCGTAAAAGCTCTTCAAAAAGCAATGGATGATGACCAAAGAGTTTTTCTTGTATGCCAAAAGGATGCATCGGTGGACGAGCCTAATATTGACGATATGTACGATACGGGTGTTATTTGTAATATCAGGCAAATGATGCGTATTCCCGGCAGCGACAATATGCGTGTTGTAGTTGAGGGCGGTGAAAGAGCAATTTTTTACAGCTTGACCTCTGTAAAACCATACGTTTCGGGACTTGTTGAGCTTGCAAGCGAAAATCCGTCTAATCTTGAAATAGATGAGGACGAAAATAGGGCTTATCAAAGAATAATCAAAAGAGAATTTGAACACTATGCCTCATTAATGCCAAAAATCAGCAATGAAGTAATCGCTAAGGTTATTTCTATTAAAGATTCGGGCGAGCTTGCAGATTTTGTTTGCTCAAATACTTTCCTTGATTATTATGAAAAACAGGATATCTTGGCAGCTCTTGACCCGGCAGACAGGATTTGTCAGCTTGTTGCTTATTTAAAGAAAGAAAATACTGCACTTGAAATTGAAAGCGAAATTCAGGAAAAGGTGCAAAATGAAATTGATAAAAGTCAGCGTGAATATTATCTTCGTGAAGAAATGAAGGTTATTTCCGATGCGCTCGGTGAGGGAGATAATCCGCAGGAGGAAGCAGAGGAATACAGGGATAAAATCAATGCGCTTAAATGTAATGAAGATATTAAAGAAAAACTTCTTAAAGAATGTGATAAGCTTTCAAAAATGCCGTCAGGCTCACATGAGGGAACGGTTGAAAGAATATATCTTGATAAATGTCTTGAAATTCCTTTCGGAAAATATACTAAAGATTCAATTAATTTAGAAAAGTCGAGAAAAATCCTTGATAAAGAGCATTACGGTTTAGACAAGATAAAGGATAGAATAGTAGATTCTTTGGCTGTTTATAAACGTAATCCTGATTTTACAGGTCAAATTCTTTGCCTTGCCGGACCTCCCGGAGTAGGTAAAACCTCTATTGTTAAGTCCCTTGCAAAAAGTATGGGGCGCAAATATGTACGTATCGCTTTGGGCGGTATACACGATGAGGCTGAAATAAGAGGACACAGAAAAACTTATATCGGCTCAATGCCCGGCAGAATTATCGAGGCTGTTATTAAAAGCGGCGTTATGAATCCAATAATTTTGCTTGATGAGATTGATAAGGTTGGTAATGATTTTAAGGGTGATCCGTCATCTGCTCTTTTAGAGGCACTTGACCCGGAACAGAATAATTCGTTTACAGATCACTATATCGAATTTCCTGTAGATTTGAGCAAAGTGCTGTTTATTACCACGGCAAACGATACTTCGTCAATTTCTGAGCCATTATATGACCGTATGGAAGTTGTTGAACTTAATTCTTATACCGCTCTTGAAAAATTTCATATTGCCAAGGAACACTTGATTAAAAAAGAAATGGCTAAGCATTCCTTAAACGGCAGGGAATTTAAAGTGAGCGATGACGCAATAAACGCTTTGATTGAAAATTATACAAGAGAAGCGGGAGTTCGTAAACTTGAAAAAGAAATTGCAACTCTTTGCAGAAAAGCAACTGTTGCCCTTGAGAGCGGAGCAAAATCGTTTAAGGTAACAAATGACAATATAGAAAAATATTTAGGTAAGAGAAAATTTGAAAAGGATTTGGCGAGTGACGAAGACCAAGTTGGTGTTGTTAACGGTCTTGCATGGACAAGCGTGGGCGGAACAATGCTTCCGATTGAGGTTTCGGCGCTTGACGGAACGGGAAAAATCGAACTTACGGGTAATCTCGGCGACGTTATGAAAGAAAGCGCTAAAACAGCAGTTTCATATATTCGTTCTAAGTGTGATGAATACGGAATTGACCCTGATTTTTATAAAAACAAGGATATACATATTCATGCACCTGAAGCGGCGATACCAAAGGATGGTCCGTCTGCAGGTTTAGCAATCACAACTGCTATTGTAAGTGAACTTACAGGAATTTTGATTAAATCGAACATTGCTATGACAGGTGAGATTAGTCTAAAAGGCAAGGCGCTTCCTATTGGCGGTTTAAAAGAAAAGTCAATGGCAGCATATAAAGCAGGCTGTGATACAGTTATAATCCCTAATGAAAACGTTAAGGACCTTGACGAAATTTCGGCAGAGGTTAAAAACGCAGTCAGATTTGTAAGTGTTAAATCATTTGATGAATTGTTGCCTGTTGCACTTGTTACGTTACCTAAAAGAAAAAAAGACGTTAAAAATAACAATGTTGTTATAGCGGACAATAAGTCTAAGGCAAATATTGTTACTCAGTAGGTGAAATATGAATTATAATAAAGCAGTCTTTGAAAATGCTTACGGAGTGCTTTCTCAATTACCGGAAAGTGACGAACCTGAAGTTGTTTTTGCAGGTAGGTCAAATGTTGGCAAAAGTTCACTTTTAAATAAGCTTTTCAACAGAAAAAATTTAGCAAGGGTAAGTTCCGTTCCGGGCAAAACGATAACTATTAACTTTTATGATGTTGATAATATTAAATTTGTTGATTTGCCGGGTTACGGATACGCCAAAATAAGCAAGCAAGAGTTAAAGCGATTTGGCGAACTTATGGAAGGGTATTTTAAAAGCGGACGCAATATCGCTCTTGTAGTTCTTCTTATAGATATGCGCCATCCTTTGACTAAAGATGATGAGGGTATGATTTGTTTCTTAAAAGAGATGGACATTCCGTTTATAATAGTTATGACCAAGGCTGATAAACTTAAGAAAACCGCTTACAAGGAAAGACTTGATTTATCAGGTAAAGAACTTGCTTTTGCAGGCAAAGTTCCCGTTGTTCCGTTTTCTTCTGTTACAGGGCAAGGAATTAACGGAATAAAAAATTATATAGAAAAATCAGTGATGTGATTTAGGAGGATAAATTAATGACTAAGATACCGTTTGTATCAAAGGAAAAGGTTGAGGAAATTGCGGCAAAATATCCGACGCCGTTTCATCTTTATGATGAAAAAGGAATCAGGAAAAATGTTGAAAATCTTAAAAAAGCATTTTCCTGGAATAAGGGATATAAGGAGTATTTCGCAGTTAAGGCTACGCCTAATCCGTTTTTAATCAATATTCTTCGTGAATATGGTTGCGGTTGTGACTGCTCATCTAAAACAGAACTTATGATGGCTAAAACCATCGGAGCTGTGGGTGATGATATTATGTTTTCATCAAATGATACCCCGCTTGACGAGTTTAGATATTGTAATAAGCTCGGCGGTATCATCAATCTTGATGATATTACACATATCGAGGCAGTTGAAAAAGCTTGCGGCAAATTGCCTAAAAAAATGAGTTGCCGCTATAATCCCGGAGGAATTTTCAAAATTTCCAATGATATTATGGATAATCCGGGCGATGCTAAATACGGTATGACTACCGAGCAAATTTACGAAGCTTTTAGAATCCTTAAGGAAAAAGGCGTTGAAGAATTCGGCATACACTCATTTCTTTGCTCAAATACGGTTACTAATGAGTATTACCCTATGCTTGCAAAGCTTCTTTTTGAACTTGCTGCCGATCTTAAAGCTAAGCTTGGTGTACATATTACCTTTATCAACCTCTCAGGCGGTATCGGAATTCCTTATAAACCCGATCAAGAGCCTAATGACATTTTCGTTATTGGTGAGGGCGTAAGAAAAGCATATGAGGAAGTTCTTGTGCCTGCAGGTATGGACGACGTATCAATTTATACAGAACTTGGCAGATATATGCTCGGCCCCTACGGCGGACTTATTACAAAAGCTATTAACCAAAAGCATACACACAAGGAATATATCGGAGTAGATGCTTGCGCAGTAAACCTTATGCGTCCTGCTATTTATGGCGCATATCATCATATTACTGTTTTGGGTAAGGAAAATGAGCCATGCGACCATAAGTATGATGTAACGGGTTCTCTTTGTGAAAACTGTGATAAATTTGCAATTGACCGTTTTCTTCCTGAAATTGAAATGGGAGATTATCTCTTTATTCACGATGCAGGCGCACACGGTTTTTCTATGGGATATAATTATAACGGCAAGCTTAAGAGCGCAGAAATTCTTTTAAATCAAGACGGAACGTTCAAACTTATCAGAAGAGCAGAAACACCTAAGGATTATTTTGCAACATTTGATTGTTTCGACTTTTATGATGAACTTATAAAAGAATAATTTTATTTATAAAATCTCCGATTATTTTATTATTGTCGGAGATTTTTCTTTACTTTCACGATTTAGTGTGTTACAATATGATTGCTTTAAATTATGAGTAATATGTCGAAAGGGCAGATAATATGAATAATAAATTAAAAGACGATAATATTGATTTTCTTTTCAGAGCTATTCTTGAACTTGAAACGGTAGAGGATTGCTATGACTTTTTTGAAGATTTGTGTACTGTTCAGGAGCTTAAAACAATAAGTCAAAGAATAGTTGTTGCAAAAATGCTTTCTGAAAAATGCGTTTATACAGATATAGTTAATGCTACCGGTGCGTCAACCGCTACAATCAGCCGTGTTAATCGTTCGCTTCAATATGGTTGTGACGGATATGACAAGATTTTTGAAAAAATTAAACTTGAGGACGAAAGCAAAGCGGAAGAAAACGATGAGTTATAATACATTTGCTAAGTTTTATGATAAGCTGACGGAAAATGTTGAATATAAAAAAAGAGCTGATTATATTTCTTCGTTTTTTAAAAAGTATGCCGATAAATGTGATACTGTTCTTGATTTGGCTTGCGGAACAGGCTCTGTAAGCGAATATTTGAGCGATTTGGGCTATAATGTTATTGGGCTTGATTTGTCCGACGAAATGCTTACTGTGGCAAGCTCAAAGCAAATAAAGAATACAATGTTTATAAAAGGCGATATGACGGATTTTGAATTGCCGCATAAGGTGGATTGTTGCGTCTGCTCTCTTGACTCAATTAACCATTTAAAGGATATTGTTGAGGTTAAAAAGTGCTTTGACTGCGTTTATAATTCTCTTAATGACGGCGGCGTATTTGTTTTTGATGTAAATACCGTTTATAAACATAAAAATGTTTTAGGCAATAATACCTTTGTTTTTGACGAAGAAGATTTTTTTCTTTCGTGGGATAATGAGTATTTGGGTGACAATACAGTCAGAATTTTGCTGGACTTTTTTGTTTATAACGGTAAAAATTATGACCGTTTCAGCGAGGAGTTTAATGAAAAAGCATATTCGGTTAATGAACTGAAAAGCGTACTTAATAATTTTAATATAATCGGAATATATGATGAACTGAATCTTGATGATATAAAAGATAACAGTGAAAGAATTTATTTTGTTTTAAAAAAAGGTGATAATTAAATGGGAAAAATAGTAAGATATATTACAACTGACGGCAGTGCATTTGTTATTGCCGGTGATACAACAGATATGGTAAGCAAGGCTGAAAATATCCATAAAACCTCTGCTGTTACTACTGCTGCTCTCGGACGTCTTATGACCGCAGCTTCTATGATGGGCGTTATGCTTAAAGGTAAGGATGACAGTGTTACATTAAGGTTAAACGGAGGCGGTCCGGCAGGTGTTATTCTTGCCGTTTCTGACAGTCAGGGCAATGCAAGGGGCTATGTTGAAAATCCTGTTGTTGAAATTCCGCTTAATGATAAAGGTAAGCTTGACGTGAGAGGTGCTGTTGGTACAGACGGCTTTTTATACGTTATGAAGGATATGGGTCTAAAAGAACCTTATGTCGGCAATACTCAGATTGTAAGCGGTGAAATTGCAGAGGATATTACAAATTATTTTGCAGTATCTGAGCAAACGCCTACAGTATGCGCTCTCGGAGTGCTTGTCAATCCTGATTTGTCTGTTGCAAATTCCGGTGGCTTTATGATTCAGCTACTTCCAGGCTGCCCCGATGAAATTATTTCTAAAATTGAAGATTCCATTAAGGATATCGAATCTGTCACAACTATGCTTTCAAAGGGTATGTCTCCCGACGATATTGCCAAGAGAGCAATGAGAGGGATTGATATTGATAAGCTTGATGAAAGTGAAATCGAATACAGATGCAATTGCTCAAAAGAAAAGGTGGAAAATGCCCTTATTTCAACCGGCAGGGAGTCTTTGCAGCAAATGGTAAACGATAATGAGGACGTAAATGTTGAATGTCACTTTTGTGATAAAAATTACAAGTTTACACCGTCTGAAATTGAAAAATTGCTGGAGCAAACAACCAAATAAAAAAGTTTAAAAAAGTTTCAAAAAAGTATTGACTTTTCAATTGACTTATAGTATTATATAACACGTCGCAAGTGCGGCGAATATGCGTGGGAGCATAGCTCAGCTGGGAGAGCATCTGCCTTACAAGCAGAGGGTCACAGGTTCGAGCCCTGTTGTTCCCACCACAAATGGCCCGGTAGTTCAGTTGGTTAGAACGCTAGCCTGTCACGCTAGAGGTCGACGGTTCGAACCCGTTCCGGGTCGCCATTTGTGCTTCTGTAGCTCAGTCGGTAGAGCAGGGGACTGAAAATCCCCGTGTCGATGGTTCGATTCCGTCCGGAGGCACCAATAAATGCGGATGTAGCTCATCTGGTAGAGCGCCACCTTGCCAAGGTGGAGGTAGCGGGTTCGAGCCCCGTCATCCGCTCCATAAATTTAAAAAACAGGTTCGTAAGAGCCTGTTTTTTGATTATATAGCAATCTGTTCGGAATCAGTCGTACAGCAAGCCATGGACATACTCTTTTAAAACTCATACAATATTTGTGCATAGTCTTTACTGTTTGTAGTGGGTATAATCTGTTTAGACAAACATAAGTTGCCCTTTATTTTGAAATATAAATAAACAGAAATTTTGGTATTTTTCAACATAAAATCTGATGTTATTCTGAATAATTTACCAATGGCTTTTCGTTTTTTTCAATGATATAATTACCGATGTGTTTTTATATTGGTAAGAATGGTTAGAAGAAGTGCGTTTATAAATAAAAAAAGTAAAAAAGAATAAAAAATGAAAATTTCAAATGCTAAAAGTTGTTTTCAGGTATATAAATAATGGGAGTTATACAATGACAGCCTTAAAAAAATTTATAAATATTTCTATTATTATTTTAACAATAGCAGTCTTTCTGTGTTCTTGTAAGCAAGCTGAAACGGAAACAGAAAATGCTAATCTATTACCACCGCAGGTTACAAACGAATTTACAGTGTCTTTTCTTAAAGTCGGCAAGGCGGATGCAATAATTTTGCAAACGGCAAATCATAGTGCAGTTATTGATTGTGGTGAAGAAGATGATAGCGAAGAAATTCTGCAATTTTTGTCAGATAACAGTATATCATGTATAGATTATCTTTTTATCACACATTTTGATAAAGATCATGTAGGCGGTGTGGCTAATGTTTTGAATGGTATGAAAACAGAAAAAATCATCACACCTTTATATGAGGGTAGTAATGACGAGTACAATAATTATATTAAAGCAGCACAAGCAAATAATATAGTGCCTATAAAGCTTGCTGACAATATGTCCTTTATTCTTGACGATGTATTGTTTAAGGTTTATCCGCCTCAAAAAACATCATATAAAGAGGGTGATAATGATTTTTCTCTTGCAATAAGTGTGACACACGGGGATAACACTTTCTTATTTGCCGGTGACGCAGAAGAGGAAAGGCTATCTGAAATAATGAGACAAACCAACAGAGAATATTCATTTTTAAAAGTTCCTCACCACGGACGCTATAACAACGATACAGAAAATTTCATAAAGCAAATAAATCCGTCTTATTCTGTGATTACATGCAGTAAAAAGAATATGGCAGATGAGGAAACAATAAATGCTCTTGAAAATAATGGCAGTGCTGTTTATCTTACAATGAACGGTGATATTAAAGCCGTAAGCGATGGACAGACTATAAATGTAACTCAAAAGGGGATTGAAAAATAATGGCAATAGAGGTGTTTAACAGATACGAACATAAATATCTTTTAAACAGAGATACATATAAACGTGTCATAGAAGTAATGGATAAGCATATGGTTCTTGACTCACATAATAAAAACCACGAGCCTTATACAATAGCTAATATTTATTATGATACCCAAGATGATTATCTGATAAGAAAATCTCTTTCAAAACCTGCATATAAAGAAAAACTGCGTTTAAGGGCATATGGTGTTCCGGAATTATCGTCAAAAGTCTTTTTGGAGATAAAAAAGAAATACAATGGTATTGTAAATAAACGTCGTACAACCCTAAAGTTAGATGAAGCATATTCTTTTGTAGCTTCAGGCGAAAAACCGCAAACCGAGCAATATATGAACGAACAGGTTTTAAGTGAAATTGAATATTTTTTACATATGTATGATTTACAGCCAAAGCTTTATTTGGCATACGACCGTATAGCTTATTTTGAAAAGGGAAACCCGGATTTAAGAATTTCGTTTGATATGAATATCCGTTCCCGCAGATATGATGTTAGATTAGATTACGGAGATTACGGGGAAAAACTGCTAAGTGATGATGTGTTCCTTATGGAAGTAAAAACAGCCTTTGCAAAACCGTTGTGGTTAACAGATATGCTAACTAAGTTTGGAATAAAACGAAAAAGTTTTTCAAAGTATGGAACAGAGTTTAAACGTATGATAAATTCTGAAAATGACAAGAATAAAATTAATATAGCAATATGAGGTGTAGAAATGGATAATTTTTTTAATAATATTATGGCTAATGGATCAAGTGAAATCACTGTATCTTCATCAGTTATTACAATGTTGGTAGCTTTGTGCTTTGGTGCGGTAATAGCGTTTACATATTATATAACGCAAAAGGAATCATACCAGAGAAGTCTGGCTATAACACTATTAATGCTTCCGATTATATTATCTGTAATTATTGTATTTATCGGAAGTAATATTGCACGAGCATTCAGCCTTGCAGGTACGCTTTCTATTATACGATTCCGTAGTGCACCCGGAGATCCGAAAGATATAGGTTTTATATTTTTTGATATAGCTGCGGGACTTGCTTGCGGCGTTGGTTTGTTTGGATACGGTATGATATTTGTTTTAGTTTTATGTGCAGTTATAATTTTAGCTGAAAAAATACATCTTTTCGAGAAAAGATCTGTACATAAGATTCTTAAAATTACAATCCCTGAGGATTTAAATTACCAAAGTGCATTTGATGATATACTTGCGAAATATACTCAAACATCTAAGCTGATGAAAATAAAAACAACTGATCTTGGCTCGTTGTTTGAAGTTAGCTATGATGTTACAATGAAAGCAAATCAAGATGAACAGCAGTTTTTAAACGAACTAAGATGCAGAAACGGCAATTTAAATATTATATTGTCTGTAATGCCTAATATAATGAAATAAAATTTATGCTTTTTAGGCACACGTACTTAAAATACATTTTTTGTCAGAAGAATTATATAAAAATGGTAATTTTTAAACCGAGCTTTGAAATGAAGATTTCCATATTTTAAAAAATTGTTTTTCCAAAATTAGTTTTTAGCATATGCAATAATATTAATAATAGAGCTGATTTTACAGAAATATAGAATTGGCTCTATTTTTTTATTTTATGGGAAACTGCTCTGAAATAGTCGGGCATAGAAATGAATTTTTATATGGTGCTGCAACTGAATGGACAATGAAAACGAATTTTGATGAAAAGCAGTATGTTGAATTATAAAAAAGTATTGACAAATAGAAATTTGAGGAATATAATATTATCAATAAAAAAACCTATGAACAAGAATAGTAGCATTTTCTGAAACTTTCAGAGAGTCGGTGGTTGGTGTGAACCGACAGCGGAGGATTGTGTGAATGGACTTGTGAGGGCGGACCGAAAGCAAAATGTGTTTTGCAAGTAGTTTCCGACGGAGCTCAACCGTTACAGTGAGAGGCATATGTCAGTATGCTGTTAAGCGGGCGATTATCGTCAATTTGGGTGGTACCGCAGAAGTTGTTTTTTCAGACTTTTGTCCCTTTGTTGGGACAAAAGTCTTTTTTGATATATAGGAAATTGCTCGGTTGCGCTCGGGCATAGAAGTGAATTTTTATATGGTGCT
>OLOI01000299.1_pt1 | contig 51626 bp, 45 predicted proteins | sample 1672131 | NCBI WGS metagenome assembly OLOI01 (sample SAMEA3136651, study PRJEB25190) | human gut metagenome
AACCGGGCTTGCCCTGCATGAGCTGTTCAAAGGCCCGGTCGCTGCCGGAAGTGAAGTACATAGGCCGTCGCCTCCTTTCTGCGTTTGGGCAAAAAGAAAAGCCGCAGACTTTTTCAAAATCTGCGGCTTCCGCCCATGAGAAAGGGACACCGTTTGCACGATGCCCCTTTCAGTCAACTATTTAGTTTTTTGTGTTCCCACACTCCATATCAATGACTACTGAAACGGTGATATAGTCCTCAATACGCTTATTACGAAATTTATCGCCCTCTGAGTCAAACACCACATGACGAGAAAAGTTCCTAAATCTAAGGATTTCTACAAGGTTTCTCTTTGTAGCAACACTATTGTCTCCACATGGGCGCACCTCGGGAACAAGTCCGCCGCGGCGGCGGTTTTCAGGGTGTAGCCCCGCTCTTTCAGCAGCGCCACGTCCCGCGCCAGCGTTGCGGGGTCACAGGAGACGTAGACGATGCGCCGGGGGGACATGCGGTGAAGGGCTTCGATGGTGTCCGCGTTCAGGCCCTTTCTCGGCGGGTCAACGACCACCACGTCCGGCCTGACGCCGCTTTTTTCCAGCTCCAGCGCCGCCTGACCGGCGTCGCCGCAGAAAAATTCCGCGTTCGTGATGCCGTTCCGCACCGCGTTGTCCCGGGCGTCCGCTACCGCCTGAGGGACGACCTCTACGCCGATGACCTTCCCCGCCGCGCCAGCCATGGCCAGCGTGATGGTGCCGACGCCGCAGTACAGGTCCAGCACCGTGTCGGCCTTGGTGATCTCCGCCTGAGAAATCGCCATCTGGTACAGCCGCTGCGCCTGATGGTGGTTCACCTGATAAAATGACCGGGGGGACAGACGGAAATTCAGGCCGCAGAGGGTGTCCTCGATATAGCCGGGGCCGTGGAGGGTGAGAAAGCGGTCGCCCAGCACGGCGTTGCCCCGCTTCGTGTTCACGGACAGCACCAGCGTGGTAAAGCCGGGGATCCCGTTCAGCCGCTGGACGAGCGCCTCCGGCCGGGGGATTTTTTCGCCGTTCACCGCGAGACATACCAGAACCTGCCCGGACACCGCGCCCCGGCGGACGTAAATATGCCGCAGAAGCCCCTTGCCGGTGGTCTCGTCGTAGACGCTGACCCGGTGTTGGTTTACATAATCAATTACCGCATCCTTCGCGGCGTCGATCTCCTCCGGGAGAATGCGGCAGCGGGCGTTTTCCACCACGTCGTGGGTGCCAGCCCGGTAGAATCCGGCGTAGGCGCGCCCTTTTTTCACCGCCACCGGATACTGCGCCTTGTTGCGGTAGCCGTGGCAGTCGGGAGCGGCGAGAATGGGGACTTCCGCCAGATTTTCACCGCCGATACGGTTTAAGCAGTTTTTCACTCGTTCGGCTTTCAGCCGGGTCTCCTCGGCGTAGTCCATGTGCCAGAAATCGCAGCCGCCGCAGAGCTTGGCGACCTCGCACTCCCGGTTGACCCGGTGGGGGGACTTTTCCAGAATCTCCACGATTTTTCCCGCCGCCCAAGTTTTCTGCGCCTTCTCCACCCGGACGCGCACCTTTTCCCCGGCGACGGCGTTGGGGATAAACACGGCGCAGCCCTCGATATGGGCGACGCCCTGTCCTTCGGCGGTGTAGTCCGTGATTTCGGCTTCGTAAATCTGGTTCTTGATTAGCATGGCATTCCTCACAAAACGGTTTCCATGTGGATGTTCCGGGGTTTCAGCCCCTGCTTTTCGTAGAAGTGCATGGCGCTGTCATTGCCGCACCATACGTTCAGTGTCACCGTGCGGCAGCCGATTCTCCGGGCGTAGGCCACGGTGTGGTCGTACAGCGCCTGCCCCACGTGCTTGCCCCGGCAGGCTTCGTCCACGCACAGGTCGTCGATGTACAGTGTGTGGTCGTCTAAGAGCACCGGGTCGTTTTTCCGAACCTGCAAAATGCAGAAGCAGTAGCCCAGCACCTTCCCGTCCTCGACGGCCACGAAAATGGGACGGGTGTCATCGGTGAGCATCCGGGCGAGGGTCTGCTCGTCATATTTCTGCGCGCCCGCCCGGAACAGGTCGGGACGGATGCGGTGGTGGACTTCCCCCACCTCAAGCAGCAAGTTAATCATACCGGGAATGTCCCGGGTTTCGGCAAATCGGATTTCCATAATAATTTCGCCTTTCAAAATCGCTGTTTGCGAGGGGCGCAGACAGTTTATTTTTTGTAGTTTACCACATTTTCCCCCGCCGGTAAAGTACGGGGTTGAGAAAAGGCGAAAAAACTGATATGATACCCCAAAAGGATGGGATGCGTATGGATTATGTAAACTGCAATCTCTGCCCCCGGCGGTGCGGCGTGGACAGAACGGCGGGGCAGCGGGGCTTCTGCGGCTGCCCGGATACCGCCCTCGTGGCCAAAGCCATGCTCCACAAATGGGAGGAACCGGCGCTGGCGGGGGCTGGGGGAAGCGGCGCGGTTTTCTTCGGCGGCTGCACGCTCCGGTGCCGCTACTGCCAGAACGCCGCCATCAGCGGCGGCGCGGTAGGGAAGGCCACGGACTCCGCCGGACTCAGGCAGCTGTTTGAAGACCTCATTGCCCAAGGGGCGGAAAACATCGATCTTGTGACCCCCACCCACTTTCTGCCCACGATCCTCCCGGCGCTGCGGCCGAAACTGCCCGTGCCGGTGGTGTACAACTGCGGCGGGTACGAACAGGTGGAGACGCTGCGGGCGCTGGATGGGTGCGTCGATATTTACCTCCCCGACCTCAAATACGCGGATGCCCGTCTGGCGGGGCAGCTGTCCGGGGCGGCGGACTATTTTCCCGTGGCCGCCGACGCCATCCGGGAGATGGTGCGGCAGGTGGGGGCGGTGCGCTGGGAGGGGGAGAAGGTCACCCGGGGCGTTATTATCCGCCACCTGATCCTGCCCGGAAATGTGGAGAACTCTCTGCGGGTGCTGGACTGGATCGGGGAGAATTTCGCCCCCGGGGAGGTGCTGGTAAGCCTGATGCGCCAGTACACGCCCATGGGCGGTCTTCCCGCCCCCTTCGACCGCCGGGTCACCGACGAGGAGTACGACGCGGTGCTCAGCTGGATGTATCTGAATGAATTGGAAGGCTTTACGCAGGAGGCCGAGGCGGCGGACACTGGGTTCATTCCGGATTTTCTGCCCGGTGAGCAGTAATACACAGGCCGTTGGCGTCCACTTTCGTGGCTGCCAACGGCCTGCATTTTATTTTTCCGCGAACTCCTGAATCAGTTCCTCGAACACCGGCAGACTCTTCTGAATCATTTCCAGACTCACGCAGTAGCAGATGCGGAAATATCCCGGGCAGCCGAAGCCGTCGCCGGGGACGACCAGCAGGTCTTTTTTCTTCGCCGCGTCGGAAAACGCGTTGGCGTCGCCGCCGGGGGCTTTGATGAACAGATAGAACGCGCCGTCGGGCTTCGCCATTTCGTAGCCCATCCGGGTCAGCCCCTCGTACAGCGCCTTGCGGTTGCGGTCGTAGCTCTCCAAGTCCGGGCGGAGATGGGCGCACCGGGCGATGACCTTCTGCCACAGGCTGGGGGCGCAGACGTGACCGCCCGCCCGGGCAGCCCCCGCAACGGCGGAATACAGCGCTTTGCCGTCCGTGGCCTTCTGGGGCACATACACATAGCCGATTCGTTCGCCGGGGAGGGACAGAGACTTGGAATAGGAATAGCAGATGACGGTATCCCGGTAAATTTCCGGCAGGAACGGCACCTCGACCCCATAGGCCAGCTCCCGGTACGGCTCGTCGGAGACGATGTAAATGGGGTGGCCGTACTCTGCGGCCTTGCTGTTCAGGATTTCCGCCAGCGCCTGATAGGTCTCCCGGGTGTAGACCACGCCGGAGGGGTTATTGGGGGAGTTGAGGATGACCGCCTGCGTGCTGGGCGTGATCATCTGCTCCATGGCGGTCAGGTTGATCTGGAAGGAGGGGATGTCCGCCGGGACGACCTTGAATTCCAGCCCCGCCTCCTGCGCGAAGGGCTTGTATTCCGGAAAATAGGGTGCGACCGCCAGAATTTCCGCCCCCGGGACTGCCAGCGCCCGGAACACGCTCACCAGCTCCGGCGCCGCGCCGCAGCCGATGAAGAATTCCTCCGGAACGGTGGACACGCCGTAGCGGGCGTTCAGGTCGTCGGAAATGGCCTTGCGGGTGGCGTAATCGCCCACGGCGGAGGTGTAGCCGTGAATCAGCAGGGAATCGGTGTCGTCGAGGATCTGGCGCACCGTCTCGTCCACCTCCTTCGGCGAGGGGATGGAGGGGTTGCCCAGGGAATAGTCGTAGACGTTTTCCCGTCCCACAACGGCGGCGCGCTGGCAGCCGTATTCAAACAGGTCCCGGATGCAGGAGCGGTTGGCACCCAGAGCATAGGCGGATGGATTCAGCATTTTCTTACCTCCTGTGGTAAAATTATTTTGCGTTTTGATACGAAATCAGAATATGGCTCGGCGCAAACAATACCGCGGCAATGGTCAGGAGAATCGACCGGCTCATAATCCCGCTGAACAGGAACAGAACGGAGGGGATGATGGACAGCGCCAACGCTCTGAAAACGCTGCTTTTCCGGAAACAAACCGCCCAGATCACACAGTAAAGCGTGACCAGCACGGCATCTACGACCAGATATACGGCAAACGCTTCGTCAGACCACCACCCGAACCAGGTTCCCGGAATGTTGATGATCATAAATCCAAAGCAGCCGAACCTGCCGATTTGTTCCACGGTTTCCACAGATTTGTTGTTCCATTTGTTCACGAATCCGTCCTTGCACTTCATCGCAAACAGAATATTGGGTATCATGATGACTGCCACCATAACCAGCCCGAAAACATTCAGCCATTCCATAGGGGTACTACGCCTCGTACAGCGGCTTCACAGGATTATAGGGCTGGGGCTTATAAGTAATGGAGCTGATGGGCTTGCCCTCGATGCCGTATTTGGGGTTGTAGCCAAAAAGGTTTACATAACGCTCCAAATCGTTCTTTTCCTTCTCCATTTCCTCCATCACCGCCACGGTGGCAAGCACGTCGTCCACCGCCCGGTGGGAATTGACCACCTTCCCGGAAAGGCCGTAGACCTCGATGGCGCTGCACAGCCGGTGGGGGTAGCTGTGGCGGTCGCGGTAGACCGTGAGCAGGTCCAGCTTGTCCTTGCCCTTGAGCACGGCCGGGTCGCCGTCCCGCAGAAGCATATAGAATAGAAAACTCAGGTCAAAATGGGCGTTGTAGGCCAGCAGCAGGGTGTTGCCCTGAATCATCTCCGCAATGTCCCGGCAGACTCTGGTCTTGGGCAGTCCCCGTTCCCGCAGGTCTTGGGTAGAGATGCCGGTCAGCTCCTGAATTTTCGGCGGCACAAACCCGCCGGGGGACAGGGCGACCAGCTGGTCGTACTCCTGCACCACCTGGGGCGTTTCGTCCACCCGCTCCAGCACCACGGCGGCAAACTCAATGATCTCGTCCCGGTTGTAAAGCAGGCCGGTGGTCTCGGTGTCGAACAGCACCAGACGGTCGTATTTGGAAAACAGTGTCTCAAATTTGGGCATATTTCTCTCTCCTGTATGTCCTTAATGCAGCAGCTCCATGGCTCGCTGCGCCTTGCTTTTGGGTTCCGGGGTCAGGTTGAATTTTTGTGCCAGCGCTTCGGCAAAGGCAGTCGCGACGGCTTCTTCGCCGGATTTCAGTTCCACTTCCACTTCGGCGAAGGGAAGCGTCTTCCCACCGCCCATCAGCGTGCCCTCGTCCAGCGCCAGCTCCACGGTGCAGCGTTCCAGAACGATCTGCTTTGCCAGACGGGTGAACCGGGCAGAGCAGGCTTCCGTCAGGCCGCTTGCCGTCAGGGGCAGCAGGTCTTCCGGCGCGCCGAGTTTACATAACTCTTTCGCTGCCAACCCGATATCGTCACATGGGGTTTCCCACTCTCCCCGGCTGCCGTCAGGGAGGGGCGTTTTCAGGGTGCAGACGGAGGTCCCGTTTTCGTACCGGCGTCTGAGCATCCAGCGCCGGCGGCTCAGGGCGGCATCCAAAGTGTCATAATAGACCGTTTCCATCCGAATCTCGGAAAAATCCCCGAATGCTGCCCGAATGGCGGCAATATTCCCGGAATCCGCCCGGTATTTCAGTTCAAATTCTCTTCCCATGGCCGTCATTGATTCCCTTCCAGCTTCCTTAATTACAGGTCATTATACACCCATCCCGCCCCCGATGCAAGGGAAACTCTGATTAAATTGCCTGCGGCTGGACAGCGGATCTTTTGCCCCCGGTCTTCAGCACGAAAAATGGGAAATACATACAGTATTCCTCCATTTTCCGTGCTTTGCCCGGAGCCAAAATCTCTCGCTGCCAGCTCTTGTCAATTTAACCAGAGCTTCCTAAGAAACTTTCTCACCATTGCGAATCCGACAGCATAATTTTTCTCGGCGTGATAGGATTTTCCCATCACTAAGGAAAGGCTGTGGTGGAAATGATTGCATCCATGGAAACGTACCTGCGGCGGGGGCGGCGAACGTGCCAAAGGCTGCTGCTGAACCCCAAAATCCGCACAGGAGGGGTCGTTCTCCTGTGCGGCGGCAGCGGATTTCTGCTCAGCGCGGCCAGTCTGGGTAATTACCCTCAGCCGCTGGCGATGGGGCTGATTTTAGCCATGAGCGGCTGGCACGCGGCGGTCATGAGTCTGGGGGCCATGCTGGGCTACTGGGTCTTCTGGGGCATCGCGGGATTGCAGGGGCTGGTGTGGTCGGCCTCCGGCGGACTGCTGGCGCTGCTCCTCGCCCGGCACATTCCGGAGGAACAGCCGCTGATCTTCCCTGCCATTTCCGCGTTTCTGACGGCGCTGACCGGACTGCTGTTCCAGCTGGTGCTGCGGGATACCGTGCCGGTGCCGATCTATTTCCTGCGGATTGTTCTCACCGCCGGGGCGGGACTGCTGTTCCCCGTGGCGCTGCGCAGACGCACCGCCGTCACCGACTGGCTGGTGGGCGGCGTGGCGGTGCTGGCGCTGGCGCAGGCTTCACCGACGCCTTATCTTGGATTGGGGTATCTCGCGGCGGGCGCGCTGGCAGTTGGCAGCGCCTTCCCCGCCGCGGTGCTTGGAGGGTTGGGGCTGGATCTGGCGCAGGTGACGAACATTCCCATGACGGCGGTGCTGTGTCTCGCGGGCGTGATCCGCATGATCCCCTTTGAGCGTAAGTGGATGCGCTGTCTCGCGCCGGGGGCGGCGTGTATGGTGGTAATGGCGATCTGCGGCATCCGGGATTATACGCCATTGCCGGGGCTGATTCTCGGCGGCGGGCTGGGCATTCTGATGCCGCCCTCTCCGGAGACCGCCCGCCGCCGAGGGGAGACGGGGCTGGCCCAGGTGCGGCTGGAGCTGGGGGCGGAAGTTCTCGGTGTCACCCAGCAGCTTTTTCTGGAGACCGCGCCGCCACCCGTTGACGCTTCCGCCGTGCTGCAAAAAGTGCGGCAGCGCGCCTGCGGCAGCTGCTCCGCCCGGAACAGCTGCCCCCAGCAGTCGTCGCTGGACGTATCGCTGCTGCAAAACCCGCTGGACGCCCAATGCCGCAAGTCGGGGCGGCTGATCCCCGAGCTTCGCCGGGGGCAGGAGCAATTAAAGCTTCTGAAAGCCGACAGCGCCCGGCAGTCAGAGTACCGGGCGGCGATGGTGCAGCAGTATCAGTTTCTGGGAGATTTCCTGCGGGGGCTTGCCGACGATCTGCCCCGCCGGGGGCAGCGGCCGAGGGCCTGGTTTCGCGCCGAGGCCGCCGCCCGCAGCCGCAGCAAGGAGCTTGCCAACGGCGACCGCTGTCTTGCCTTTCCGGGGCCCGAGTGCCGGTATTACGTCCTTCTCTGCGACGGGATGGGTACCGGGCTGGGCGCTGCCCAGGAGGGGCAGTCGACGGGATCGCTTCTGCGGCAGATGCTCACCGCCGGGTTTCCGGCCGCCCACGCCCTGCGCACCCTCAACAGCATTCTCGCCCTCCGGGGCAGTGCCGGGGCGGTCACGGTGGACTTGGCGGAACTCTATCTCGACACCGGCCACGCCACGTTATACAAGTGGGGCGCCGCCCCCAGCTGGCTGCTTCGCCGGGGCAGCGCGGAAAAAATAGGGACAGCCACCCCACCGCCGGGCATTTCCGTAACGGAAAGCCGGGAAACGGTGGAGAAGCTGTCCCTGCGTCGGGGGGAAGCGCTGGTATTGCTCAGCGACGGCGTGGATGGAGAGGGGATTTCCCGCCGGTCTGACCTGACTCCGGACATGCCGCCTGGGGAGCTGGCAGCAAAAATTCTGGAGTATGGCCGCGGGAAGCAGATGGACGACGCCACGGCGGCAGTCATCCGGCTCCGTCCCACGAGCCTGCAATCATAGTAGCACAACCGCAGCGCAGATTTTGTCGAAACACAACATGTGGGACTGAAAAAAGTGGAAAAATCACAAGATGTAGGTGATGTTAGGGAAGGGAGGAAGGAAACCGCGCATTTTGTGTGAGAAACCGGGTATCAGCGGAGGAAACCCCATTCCCTCGTTCCCAAGGGACGCCCCCAAGTGGGGCAAATAAAGGGCATTGTCTCCGCTTTCCGGCCGCTCACAGTATTTCAGCGCACTCCCTTGCCTCTCCCTTTGGGAGATGTGGACGAGCGAAGCGAGGACGGAGAAGGTAAATGGGGGTGCGTATATTGACACAGGAAATGGAGCGTATCTGTACTGATACGCTCCATTTCCTGTTTTCCGCCCCCATCAAAAGAGAGGGCGTCGTGCGTGTCGGGCAATGCCCCCGATTTCCGCTTTCCCCGATTGACACCGCCCCGGATTCGGGGTATACTGAGTTTCAGAGAGGTGACTCTATTATGAAAGATACTATTTTATCCGTCATTCGTCTGATCGCTACCCCGGTGCTGCTGATGGTGCTGGGTCTGATCCTGCTGATTCATCCGGACTCCGCCTCCGCCCTTGTGGCGCAGATTCTGGGCTGGGTGCTGGTGATCGCGGGCGTCGTGTTCGCCGTCAGTGCCATCGCCGGACACTTTGACACCGTGGGGAAGGTGCTTTCCGCCGTCTGCTGCTTTGCCGTGGGAGCGTGGCTTCTGCGCAACCCCCTGATGCTGGCCGCGGGATTGGGTCGTCTGGCGGGTATCCTGCTGGTCGTCCGGGGCATTCAGGACATTCTGAACGCAAGCCGGTATCATTACGGCACTCTTCCCGCCGTCATTACCACGGTTCTCGGCGCGGTGCTGATCGCTCTGCCCATGGCCACCTCCCGGTTCGTCATGAGCCTGTGCGGCCTGCTGGTGCTGATCGTGGGTGTCGCCATTCTGGTTGACCGGCTGAAAAACCGCCGCCCCAAGGAACCGGCAGAATCCGACATCATCGACGCACTGTGAGAATCGCGTCCTGCGCCCTCGCCGGACGAACCGGCCACGAAGCGGGACGGGCGCTGCTGGCGGCGCTCTACCGGGAAGAAACCGGGCTGGATTTGCCGCCCGTTGCCATAGCGGCGGGCGGCAAGCCCTATTTCCCCGGCAGTGATTGGCATTTTTCCATTTCCCACACCCCACGACATGCGTTCTGCGCCCTGTCCCGTCGGGAGATCGGCATTGACGCCGAGGAGCTTGACCGGAACGTAAACCTCGCCCTGGCGGAGAAAATCCTGTCTCCCAACGAAAAGGCGCAGTTCGACGCCGCTCCGGACAAGCGCCGGGCGCTGCTGACCTTCTGGGTACTGAAGGAAGCGCAGGTCAAGCGCACCGGAGATGGGCTGCGGGGATACCCCAACGGGACAGATTTCTCCCTGAACGACCCCCGGGTCACAGAGATGGACGGCTGTCTGGTGGCCGTTATTGAGTAGCTTACTGTAAGGAGAGCTTATGCTGTTTGACACCCACGCCCATATGGACGACCGCGCCTTTGACGCCGACCGGGAAGCGCTTCTGTCCGCCCTGCCGGAGCAGGGCATCGGACTGCTGATGAACCCCGGGTGCAGTCTCGTGTCCTCCCGGGCGGCTTCCGCTCTGGCGTCCCGGTATGACTATATCTACGCCGCTGTCGGCTCCCACCCGGATGCTGCCGACGAGGTAAACGATGTCACTCTGGAAGAATACCGCACATTATGTAAACTGAATCCCAAAATCAGGGCCATCGGTGAGATTGGCCTTGACTACCATTACGAGGACATCCCGCGGGAGCGTCAGCAGGCGGCGTTCCGCGCCCAGATGGCGCTGGCGCTGGAACTGAATCTGCCCGTCATCGTCCATGAGCGGGAAGCCCACGAGGACGGCATCCGCATTGTAGAAGAATTCCCGGAGGTCACCGGGGTGTTCCACTGCTATTCCGGCTCGGCGGAAATGGCCAAATGGCTGATCGCCCGGGGCTGGTACATCGGCTTTACCGGTGTCCTGACCTTCAAAAACGCCCGGAAAGCGGTGGAGACCGCCGCCGCCATTCCCTTGGACCGCATCGTTCTGGAAACCGACTGCCCCTACATGTCCCCGGAACCCTTCCGGGGAAAACGCAACGACCCCGGAAAGCTGTACCGCATGGCGGAGCGTCTGGCAGAGATCCGGGGGATTTCTGTGGAGGAAGTCCGCGCCGCCACCATGGAAAACGGGAAACGGCTGTATCGGATATAAGGACACGTGGAAAGGCGGTGCCGGATTGAAAACGAAAAAACTGACGCTTCTGGCGCTGCTGGCCGCCATTGCCCTGACCATTTTCATGATCGAAGCCCAGATTCCCTCCCCGGTTCCCATCCCCGGCGTGAAGCTGGGGCTTGCCAATATCGTGACGGTGTTCACCGTCTTCGTGCTGGGGCCGAAAGAGGGTGCGGCGGTGCTGGCGGTGCGGATTTTCCTGGGGGCGGTGTTCGCCGGGAATTTCAGCACCATTCTGTACTCCGCCGCCGGGGGCGTCTGCGCCATCGGCGTGACCATCGCCCTGCGGAAAATTCTTACGAAAAAGCAGCTCTGGGTCGCCGGATGTCTGGGCGCCGTCGCCCACTCTGTCGGACAGATGGCCATGGCGATTGCCCTGACGGGGACGGTGTCGCTGGCGGTTTACCTGCCGGTGATGATCGTCATCAGCATCCTCACCGGGCTGTTCACCGGGCTTTGCGCCCAATTTCTGGTCAATCGGGAGAAGCTATGGAAAATTATTTCAAAATGAACCTGCCCCAATCGGAGATCGACGCCATTTCCAATCTGGGGCTTGCCCATATGGGGGACTGCGTGTTTGAGATTCTCTGCCGGGGCTACCTCTGCGCTCAGGGGGAAAAGACCGTGGGGCAGCTGCACCATGACACCATTCAGATGGTGAAGGCCACGTCTCAGGCAAAATTCGTAGACAAGCTGCTGCCCCTGCTGACCGAGGAGGAGCTTGCCTACTACCGCCGGGGGAAAAACGCTCACGTCCACGCGGTGCCCAAATCCGCCACCCCCGCCGAGTACGCAAAGGCCACCGGTCTGGAGGCCCTGTTCGGCGCACTGTACCTCGCCGGGAAAACCCAGCGGCTGAACGAGCTGTTCAAGGCCGTTATGGGAGAGTAAACTATCAAAGCAGGAGGACTGCATCATGGCATTTGATGCCTTTTTCTTATCCGCCGTGCTGGAGGAAGTCCGCACGCGGTGCATCGGCGCACGGGTGGAGAAAATCCACCAGCCCGCCAGAGACACAGTGATCGTTCATCTGCGCTGCCAGGAGGGACGGGAGAAGCTGCTTTTTGCTGCCAACCCCACCGCCCCCCGGCTGCATCTGACGGCGGCTTCTCCGGAGAATCCGGCGCAGCCGCCCATGTTCTGTATGCTTCTGCGCAAGCACCTTCTGGGGGCAAAGCTGACGGAAATCACCCAGCCCCCCATGGAGCGGGCGGCGGCGTTCCGGTTCGACTGCACCGACGAGATGGGCTTTCCGGTGCAGAAAACGCTGGTGGCCGAGCTGATGGGACGCACCTGCAATCTGTATCTGCTGTCCCCCGAGGGGCGGATTCTGGACTGCCTGCGGCACATCGGCCTTGACGAAAGCGCCAAACGGGCGGCGCTGCCGGGTCTCATGTATCAGCCGCCGGAGCCGGTTATGAAGCTGAACCTTCTGGACGACGCCCCGGAGGGGGATGTGCAGCGTTATGTAAACATACTCACTGCCCCCGGCGCAGATGTTCTGGCTGACCGGCTGATGGACACCGTTGGCGGCCTGTCCCCTCTGGTGTGCCGGGAGGCGGCGCTGTACGCCGCCGGAAGCACGGACGCCCGCATCGATTCGCTGGACGTGGACACGACCGCCGACAAGCTGTCGCTGTTCTTCCACGAGCACGTAAGCCACCCCGCACCCTATTATTACGCCCTCCCGGACGGCACGCCGAAGCAGTTCGCCTTCTGCCCCATCCGGGAATACGGCGAATGCCGCCGCGCCGAGTCCTTTGGCAAGCTGCTGGATATGTACTACAGCGTCCGGGATCAGAAGGACGCCATGCGGCAGAAGGGTCAGGCCGTGCGCAAGACCGTTCAGAATCTGTGCAGCCGCCTGACCAAAAAGCTGGCAATTCAGGAAAAGGAGCTGGAAGCCACCTACGACCGGGAGCGTCTGCGCCAGCTGGGGGACATCCTCACGGCCAACCTCCACCGCATCGTGAAGGGGCAGACTACCGTTCAGTGCGAGGACTTCTACGACGAAGAAATGCGGCCGGTGGACATTCCCATTTCCCCCATTCTCTCCCCCAACCAGAACGCCGCCAAGTATTATAAGGACTACGCCCGGATGAAAAACGCGGAGAAGGAGCTGACGAAGCAGCTGGAGCTGGGGCGGCTGGAGCTGGACTACCTGAAAAGCGTGCTGGAGGAGCTGAACCGCGCCGGTACTGAGGGGGAGCTGGAAGAAATCCGCCGGGAGTTACAGGAGGGCGGATATCTCCGCCCCGACACCGACCGAAAGCGCATGAAGCAGGCCAAGCTGCCCCCCATGCGGTTTGAAAGCACCGACGGCTACCCGATCTACGTCGGCCGGAACAACCGCCAGAACGACGAGCTGACCTTCCGCCTTGCCCGGAAGGACGACATCTGGTGCCATGCCTCCAAGGTGCACGGCTCCCACGTCATCATCTCCTGCGGCGGCACCACGCCCCCGGACGACACCGTTACCCAGGCGGCGCAGCTGGCCGCTTACTACGCCGAAACCGGGGGCGGACAGAACATCCCCGTGGACGTGACGGCGGTGAAGCAGGTAAAGAAAATCCCCAACGGCAAGCCCGGCATGGTGATCTACCACACCTACCGCACCGTGATCGCCAACCCCTACCCGGACATCGTGGTGGACGCGCTGAACGCAGAGGCAAAGGAGTAAAGCCATGATTCGATTCAACAACGATTACAACCACGGGGCGCTGGACTCCATCCTGAGCGCCCTGACCGCCACCAACGCTGACAGTTTCGCGGGCTACGGCGAGGATATCTGGTGCCAACGTGCCGAGACGGTCATCAAGCAGCTGGTTTCCTCCGAGGACGCCCTGATCAAATTCGTCCCCGGCGCGACCCAGGCAAATCTCGTGGTCATCGCGGCGGCGCTGTCCCCCATCCAGAGCGTCATTGCCGCCGACACCGGACATATCAACTGCCACGAAGCCGCTTCCATCGAAAACACGGGGCACAAAATCCTCGCGCTTCCCAACACCGACGGGAAAATCACCGCCGGGCAGATCGCCGCATGTGCGGCGGCGTATTATGGCGGCGGCGCGCCGGAATACCTGACGGAGCCGAAGCTGGTGTATCTGTCCTTCCCCACCGAGAAGGGGACGCTGTACTCCAAGCAGGAGCTGCAAAGCATCCGGGAGGTCTGCCGGAAATACGGCATGTATCTGTTCGTGGACGGAGCGAGAATGGGCTACGGCCTGGGGGCGGTGGACAACGACCTGACATTGAAGGATTTCGCGGAGCTGACGGACGTGTTCTACATCGGCGGGACGAAGTGCGGCGCGCTGTTCGGCGAGGCGCTGGTCATTACCGAACCCAAGCTTCAGTACCGCTTTAAAGCCTACATGAAGCAGCACGGCGCGGTGCTGGCCAAGGGCTGGCTGATGGGTCTGCAATTCGCGGCCATGCTGGAAAGCGGCGAGTATTTTGAGAAAACGAAGCGCGCCGACGCACTTGCCATGCAGATCAGAGAAGCGTTCGCGGCGAAGGGCATCCCATTCTGGGTGGAAAGCTCCACAAATCAGCAGTTCGTCATCCTGTCCCAACAGCAGAAGGAAGCACTGGCACAGGGCTACTACTTTGAGGAAGAAGGGGCCGCGGAGCAGGGAACAGTCGTGCGTTTCTGCACCAGCTGGGCAACCACCCAGGCCGAGGTGGATGCTCTGGTCGCCGATATTGCCAAATTGTGATGAATCGTCCGCTGACTGTGCACAGTCAGCGGACGATTTGCTGCGTATAGCAGCCGCATTTTTCTGGAAAATAAATGCAAATAATTCTCATTTTGCTCTTGACAAATGAGGTGCTGCGTGCTATACTCCAGATGTAAATAAGAATTGTTCTTAAATAAAGCAAACCAAAGGAGGTGTCTATGGAAGCGGCCACAAAGCAATTCAAAAAACGCAACGCGATTCTGTCCTGCCTCCGCGGCACCGTGCTTCATCCCTCAGCGGAGATGGTTCACGAAATGCTGCGGGAGGAACACCCGGACATCTCCCTTGCCACGATCTATCGCAATCTCGCCCTGTTCAAGAGCCAGGGCCTGATCCAGAGCGTGGGTACGGTGAACGGAAGCGAACGCTTCGACGCCGACACCCGCCCTCATGTCCACTTCATCTGCACAGCCTGCGGCGCGGTGATTGACCTTCCCGATACGGCAGCCCCTCTGTCTCTGGGACGCGCCGCCGAGGAATGCACCGGCTGTCAGGTACACAGTTGCCAGCTGACCTTCACAGGTCTGTGCCGCGGCTGCAAATCAGAAACTAAGGAGGAAGCTGTATGAAAAAATATGTCTGCACCGTCTGCGGCTACGTCTACGAAGGCGACGAGCTGCCCGAAGACTACGAATGCCCCCTCTGCGGCGTCGGTCCCGAATTGTTCGAGGAAGAGGCGTAATTTATTGTAATCCCGGGCGCATTTGCCCAAATAACTTATAAAACTAATTTTGGAGGAATCGATTATGAAGAAATTTGTGTGCCCCGTTTGCGGTTATGTCTACGAAGGCGAGTTCATCCCCGAAGGCTTCAAGTGCCCCGTGTGCGGCGTTGACGGCTCCAAGTTCAAGGTCATGGAGGAAGGCAAGCTGGCCGCCGAGCATGAGTACGGCATCTACGCCACCACCGTGAAGAACAACCCCGACATCTCCGAGGAAGACAAGAAGTACATCTTCGAGCAGCTGATGGCCAACTTCCAGGGCGAGTGCAGCGAGGTCGGCATGTATCTGTGCATGGCCCGCATTGCCCACCGGGAGGGCTACCCCGAGATCGGCCTGTACTGGGAGAAGGCCGCCCACGAGGAAGCCGAGCACGCCGCCAAGTTCGCCGAGATGCTGGGCGAGGATCTGGAGCCTCACATGAAGGCCACCACCAAGGACAATCTGGCATGGCGCGTTGACTGCGAGTTCGGCGCCACCCAGGGCAAGTTTGACCTGGCCGCCTGTGCCAAGAAGAACGGTCTGGACGCCATCCACGACACCGTCCATGAAATGGCGAAGGACGAAGCCCGCCACAGCAAGGCTCTGCAGGGTATGCTGAACCGCTACTTTGCCAAGGAGATCGCTCTGGAGAAGGCCGCCGCCAAGGCAAACAAGGCTGCCGCCGTCGTCAGCGACGCGGTTACCACCGCCGCCGAGAAGCTCAGCGAGATCATCAAGAAGTAAATACCTGAAGGGAGCGGATTTTCCGCTCCCTCTTGGCTTGTCAAAAGGCGCGGGGCATCTGCCCCGCGCCTTGTCGTATGGAATTTACAGCCCCAGCAGCTGCTTTTTCTTTGCGTCAAATTCTTCCTGGGTGAGAATGCCTGCGTCCAGCAGCTCCTTGAGCTTCAGCAGGTCGTCCGCAGCCTCGCTCACGCTGGCCGGTGCGGCGGCGGGCGCAGGCGCAGGAGCGGCAGCGGGGGCAGCAGGAGCAACACGGCCGGTGACAATGTCGTTCAGCTTATCCTGCATCAGAATCGGCGGGATGATGGGAACAAAGATGGCCAGAATCAGGCAGAGGGTGGAAAGATCGGAAGGGATATTCTTCGCCGCCGCCATCTTGTCAAGACGCTGGGCAGTCTTGTACATCCAATAAATCACGTAGAAGGGGACGAACAGGCACAGCAGCAGCTTGTTGGTGGGGTCGCGGTTTTCTTCGCCCTCTACATTGTTGGTGTAGCCGGTGACGCGGTAAATCCAGATATACAGCCAGATGCCGCAGGTGAACAGCAGAAGCAGAATGTGCTTGACCAGGCCGCAGTAAATCTCAGAAGCGGCCGTGGCCGGAGAGCTTCCGGTTTCGGCGGATGCGCTCACCGTCTGCTGAGGGAGTCCTTCGGGGTAAGCGACCCACATGGCTGCCAGGAACGTACCGGCGCATGTAGCAAGCAATCTCAGAAAGGCTACAAACCAAACGCCGCCAATCGACAGCACTGTGGCAAGCGCAACGACCGCAGGGGGAATGAACCAGAACTTTTTCACCTGCTCCCGGAGCTGGGGCAGATAGTCGGTCACAAAGACCACGGCCAAGAACGCCATGCCCCAGTTACCCAGCAGCAGGAGAACATTTCTGAAATTCAGGAAGAACAGGCAGGCAATACCGGCCAGGGCGAAGCCCACGGGCAGGAAGATGTCTCTGCGCTTCGTCAGAAGGGCAAAGGCCAGCACTGCACAGCTTGCTACCCAGATCAGCATCTGAACATAGTCACTGAACGACATAAAGCGGAGGATACGCAGCCACTGGAATAGCTCCATAACGCCCCCAAAGGCAAAGAGCGCCCCCGCCACGGTGCTGTACCAGGAACTGTTTTTTGTTTCTTGCATAGTGATACCTCTCTTCTTTTTTTTAAGGACACTGCGTTCAGTATACACCATCCGATTGTGAAAAGCAACCCATAAAAGGCTATTGTGCGGCTTCCTACTTGTCAGAATTCACATTCTCGTGTATAATGGGAAAAACGATTTCCGCAGCACTGGAGGAAACAATATGACGTTGGAGCAATTTTTTGCCGAGAATCGGGAGGTTGCCATTGCCTTCTCCGGCGGCGTGGATTCGGCGTACCTGCTGTACGCGGCGACGAGGTACGCCGCCCGGGTCAAAGCCTATTACGTAAGCACCGCATTCCAGCCGGAATTTGAACTGGAAGACGCCCGGCGGCTGGCGGCCGACGTGGGCGCGGATATGCAGGTGCTGCATGTGGATGTTCTTTCCAACAGTGCGGTCACGGCGAACCCGCCCGACCGCTGCTATCACTGCAAAAATACGCTGTTCCGGCAAATCCTCCGGGCGGCGGAAAACGACGGCTTCCCGGTGCTGCTGGACGGCACCAACGCCTCCGACGACGCCGGCGACCGGCCGGGAATGCGGGCGCTGCGGGAGCTGTCGGTTCGCTCTCCCCTCCGGGAGTGTGGCCTGACCAAGGCGGAGATCCGCCGTCTTTCCAGGGAAGCCGGGCTGTTCACCTGGGACAAGCCCGCCTACGCCTGTCTCGCCACCCGGATTCGCACCGGGGAGGAGATCACGCTTCAAAAGCTGAAGCAAACGGAAAAGGCAGAGGGCTTCTTATTCGGGCTTGGGTTCCGGGATTTCCGCGTCCGCATGGTGAGCAACACCGCAAAGCTGGAGCTGCGGGAGACCGATCTGCCCCTGCTTCTGGAAAACCGGGAGAAGATCGTGACCGAACTCCGCAAAGATTATGACAGCGTTCTGCTGAATCTGGAGGTGCGCAAATGAACTCTGAAATCCGAAAGCTTCTGGAATCCGTCCGATCCGGGGAAACCAGCGTGGACGACGCCATGCTGGAACTGAAAAAGGCCCCCTTCGAGGACATCGGCTACGCGAAGGTCGATCTGCACCGGAAGGTGCGGCAGGGCGCGGCAGAGGTGATCTACGGTGCGGGGAAGACCCCGGAGCAGATCGGCGGCATCATCGACGCCATGCGCGCCAACAGTCAGAACCGCGTCCTCATCACCAGAATGTCCCCCGAGGCGGCGGCCTACGTCGGCAACACCCGGGAGCTGGACTACCATAAGGACGCCCGGGTGGGCATTGTGGGTGGACTTCCCCAGCCCGACGGCATTGGAAAGGTCGTCATCGCCACCGGCGGCACCAGCGACATCCCCGTGGCCGAGGAGGCGGCGCTGACGGCACAGGTGCTGGGCAGCGAGGTGGTGCGGCTGTACGACGTGGGCGTGTCCGGCGTCCACCGGCTGCTTGCCCATATGGATTCTATTATGGAAGCCAGCGTGGTCATCGCCATCGCGGGCATGGAGGGGGCGCTTGCCAGCGTGGTGGGCGGCCTCGCGGAATGCCCGGTGATCGCCGTTCCCACCAGTGTGGGCTACGGCGCGTCCTTCGGCGGCGTGGCGGCGCTGCTGAGTATGCTCAATTCCTGCGCCAGCGGCGTGTCGGTGGTGAACATCGACAACGGCTTTGGCGCGGGGTATCTGGCGAACATGATCAACCACATGGAGGTCAAGGGATGAAAACGCTGTACATCGAATGCGCCATGGGCGCCGCCGGGGACATGCTCGCCGCGGCGCTGCTGGAGCTGCTTCCCGACCGGGCGGCGTTTCTTGAGAAAATGAACGGTCTCGGCATCCCCGGCGTCACCGTCAGCGCGGAAAAAGGCGTGAAATGCGGTGTGTCTGGAACCCATTTTTCCGTCCGGGTGGCGGGAGTCGAGGAAGACGAGAACCTCCATAGTCATCATCACGACCATGTTCACGGCAGCATGGAGGGCATTGAGGAAATCGTGAACAGGCTGCCCATCCCCTCCATGGTCAAGCTGGACGTTCTGGCCGTGTACAATCTCATCGCCGAGGCGGAAAGCCGCGTCCATGGCGTTCCGGTTCAGCAGATCCACTTCCACGAGGTCGGCACCATGGACGCCGTTGCGGACATCACCGCCGTATGCCTGCTGATGCGGGAAATTCGCCCCGATCAGGTGATCGTGTCCCCCGTCTCCGTGGGAAGCGGCACCGTCCGGTGCGCCCATGGGATTCTCCCCGTTCCCGCGCCGGCTACCGCACTGCTCCTTGAGGGAATGCCCATTCAGGCCGGGAATGTTCAGGGTGAGCTGTGTACCCCCACCGGCGCGGCGCTGCTGAAATACTTTGCCGACGATTTTGGCAGTCTGCCCGTCATGCGGGTGCAGAAAACCGGCTACGGCATGGGCAAAAAGGACTTCTCGCAAGCGAACTGCCTGCGGGTCATGCTGGGGGAGACCTCTGAGCAGACCGACGCCATTGCGGAGCTTAAGTGCAACATCGACGACATGACCGGTGAGGAGATCGGGTTCGCCACGGAGCAGCTGCTGAGCGGCGGCGCGCTGGACGTGTTCACCACCCCCATCGGCATGAAAAAGAACCGCCCCGGCGTCCTCTTAAGCGTTCTGTGCCGGGCGGGTGACCGGGAAACCATGGCGCGGCTGATCTTCCGCCACACCACCACTCTGGGCATCCGGGAAAGCCTTCAAAGCCGCTACACGCTGGAGCGGCGCACGCAGACCGTTTCCACCCCCTACGGCGCGGTTCGGCAGAAGATATCCTCCGGTTACGGCGTCCAGCGGCAGAAGGCCGAGTATGAGGATATCGCGGCCATCGCCCGGGAGCAGGGGCTGAGCATCGCCCAGGTTCGGGAGATGCTGAAATAACACAGAACCCACGGGATGAGCTGCACCCTTTGCCTCTCCCTATGGGAAAGGTGGCTGAGCGAAGCCGGAGAGGGAAAACCGGGGTGCAGCGCCCTCTCAGTCACCTTCGGTGACAGCTCTCCCAGAGGGAGAGCCAAGGGGGTTGTTCCCCGTTACATAGCGCATGTTGACATGAGAAATGGAGCGTATCGATACCGATACGCTCCACTCACTGTATTGCGAACACCCAATCAATGACCCGTGGGTTTTCACTTCCTTCTCCGCCGCAGGCGGACCGGTATCCACCGGTCGATCTGCATCTGACGGAGCTTTTCGTCCATCCGGTCGGCCGTGTCCAGCAGGATGCCTGCCCATTCCTCCGCCGTCTGGACGTTCCGGGCGCGGGTAACCAGATACGGGCACCGCTCCAGCTTCCGATGGCCGAAGGCTCTGGCAAAGGGATTGATGACCCCCAGCGCCAGCGTAAAGGGCGCAAGATTGAAGAAATAATCCGGGTCGTTGGCCATCAGGCGGCTGACGTCCTCCGTGGGAAGTTTCTTTGCGTAGCGCCGGAATCCCAGCACCTGCGCCGCCGCGTAGCTGCCCAGATCGCTGCGTTTTCCGCCGTAAGCGGCGAAATAACCCAGCAGGAATTCGCCGATCGCGCTGAGCAGCGGTATCCAGACCTGCCCGCACAGCAGCCCCAGCACTACCCATAGGGCAATACACACTGCCCCGATCAGCATGGGCAGCTTGCCCCGCAGATGGGTGCGGTAGGCCATATCCTGAATCAGCCACCCGGATACCGCGCCAAAGGCCCCCAGAATGATGGAAAGCAGGATCTGGATCGCCCGGACGGAGGTCATATTCATGGCAACGCACACGCCGCAGAAAATCTGGGCGCCGCAGCAAAGTCCCCGGAAAATCTTCATGTTTCCGCTGACGCCCCGGTACATATTCCGCTCATTGGGAACGATGGCCGACACCTTGCGGCTGAGCTTGGCGTAGGGATAGCCGGTGGCGTCCACCGTCTGGCGGCTGCCGAAGAGAAGTGCAAAAATCTTGTTTTCAAAGAGGCTGCGCTCGTTGCCCATGTCCATGCGCTTGTGCAGCAGCACCTTTCCGCCGCTGTCAGTCTGGATGAGCAGGTAGCCCAGCTGCGCCCACGTAAACACCATCATGGTCAGATCACCGCCGGATAATGTCAGGCGGCAGCCCAGCTCGCCCGCGGTAATGCCCTCAGGCGGGGTCGTGCTGCGGATGTGGGCGATGGGCTTCGTGCGCAGGAAAATCAGCCAGTACACCAGCGCGAGGCCCACGCAGATCAGCATGTATTTGATCTCCGGGTTGCCCTCCCGGATGTAGGTGCTGACAGTGGGGAACATTTTCTGATCCACAAGCATGGTCATGGTGATGCCTTCGTGGTCGTTCAGAATGGTCTTGCTGGCGCCGATGATCTGGTTGCTGCTCACCGTGACGGTCAGGTCGGAGGCAATGCTCTCCTGACGGTAGATGCTGGTGAACTTCGGCGCGTTGGGCATATTTCCCGGGGGCATGGTGATGACAAAGCTCAGCTGCTCCACCGGGAACTCAAAGCCGCTGAGCAGCTCGACGCTCAGCTGTAACTTCCGCTCCTTGTCAACGGTCACAACGCCCACGGACTTGGGGAGTGTAAAGCTGAAATTCAGGGGAATCTCCCCGGTAATGCCGCTGACCACCCGGCTGATATCGACCATGGTCGCGGAGGATGTCTTGCTGGTGGAGACGGAAGCGCCGTTCAGGGTAATGCCCGTGGCGTTGGCGGGCAGGGGGAAACTCATGGAAGTAGTGACATACTCCATGCGCAAAGTGACGGTCATATTCACCTGACAGTCGCCCTCGGCGCTGACGGTGCAGTAGGTATCCACCCGGGAGGCCGCGCTCTCAGCGGACGCGGGCAGCACGAAAAAGCCCATCAGCAATATGCACAGAAAAAGCCCGATCCCGATACGCTTCAAGCAAACTCCCCCTTTTATCAGTTTCGCCAGAACATTTTACCATGCGGCGAGGGAAAAAGCAAGGGAATTTGCCCATATCTTAAGAAATCCGCTCCCTTGTCTCTCCCCTTGGAAGATGTGGCTGAGCGCAGCGAAGACGGAGAGGATATACTAGGTTGCAAATGCCCTCTCAGTCACCTTCGGTGACAGCTCCCCCAAAGGGGGAGCCAAGGGGGTGCCCCGGTTGGTACGAGAAATGGAGCGTATCTGTACTGATGCGCTCCATTCGCTGTTTTACGGTCACCCAGCAAAAGCCGGGGGGGTGAAAGTTTTTATGCGCTTACAGATCCAGCAGCTTCAGGTCCTCCTCCCGGACGCTGCGCAGTTCCTTTTTGTTCAGCATGTCGTAGATGCAGGGAACCACGAACAGCGTCATCAGCGTCGCGTATACAAGGCCGCCGATGCACACGATGGCGACGGGCTTCATCAGCGACGTGCCTGCGGTCTTGTGTACAGCCATGTCCACCAGACCCAGCACCGTGGTGATGGTGGTCATCAGAATGGGGCGCATTCTGGTGACGCCCGCTTCCTCAATGGCCGCACGGCGCTCCATGCCTTCCTGCCGGAGCTGGTTGATGTAGTCCACCAGCACGATGCCGTTGTTGACAATGATACCGGTGAGCATCACGAAGCCGATGAGGGAAATGACGCTGATCTCCATGCCGCACAGCAGCAGCGCCATGAATCCGCCGGTGAAGGCCAGCGGGATGGTGAACATGACGATGAAGGGAGATTTCAGGCTCTGGAACTGGGCGACCATCACGAGATACACAAGCAGGATGCCCAGGACCAGCATCAACAGCAGCTGCTGCACAGCCTCCATGATCGTCTCATTTTCGCCGGTAAACGTATAGCTGACGCCGTCGCCCAAGTCCAAAGCACCCACAACGTCCTGCGCCTTGGCGGTGATCAGGGTGACGTTGTAGCCTTCTTCCAGCGTCGCGGTGACGGAGAGGTAACGCTTCTGGTTGAGGCGGTGGATGGAGCCAAGGCTGGACGTCTCCCGCACTTCGGCAAAGTCGCTCAGAGGAACCTCCTCCACCGTACCGTCCTGTTTGGTGACTTCAAAGACGTAACCCCGCAGAGAATCCACGTCCAGCACCGCCCCTTCGGGCTTCTCGATAATTACGTCCGTGGAAACGCCGTCCAGCTCCAGCGTGGCGGCGGTGGCGTTGTCCGTCAGGGCGGAGGCCAGCTCCATATAGATCTGCGCCACGGTCAGGCCGTGCTTCATGGCGGCGTTGCGGTCGATGGCCACGTGGAGGGCAGGGGAAGCGTCCTCCAATCCGTCGGAAACCTCCGCCACACCGGGGATGTCTGCCAGCGCCTTGCCAACCTGTGCGGCGGCGGACTGGAGGGTATCCATGTCGTCGCTGTAGACGTTCACGGAAACGCCGCTGCCGGTGAGCATACTCATATCCATCATGGCGGAAGAGGTCGTCACCTCGCAGGGCAGATCCGCGCAGGCTTCCTCGATCTGTTTGCCCACCGCCGCGCCGCTGGCCGTGTCGTCGGCGAGAGTGATATAAACCGTTACGTCGCGGGATTCTCCGCTTCCCATGCTCAGCATGGAGGTGCTGCTGCCCATCATCGCGCCCACGGTCTCGATGCCGTCAATTTCCGATATTCTGTCCAGCACCTGATCGGCGAGGGCGACGGCCTCCGCCATATCCGCGTCCTCGGGCATGGTGAGGGTAACGTTCACGCTGGGCATATCCATGTCCGGCATGAAGATGAAGCCCTTGGCAAGACTTCCCAGCGCCGTGACCACCAGAAGCGCTGCCGAAACAATCAGAACCACGGCCTTATGCCCCAGCGACCACTTAACCGCCTTGCGGTAGGCGGGAAGCAGATGCTTTTCCAGAAGCCCCGGCTTGATCTCGTGATCCCTGCGCAGCATCCCCGACGCCATGGCGGGCACCAGTGTCAGGGAAACGATCAGGCTTGCCAGCAGGGAATAGGTCATGGTGAGCGCCAGATCGGTAAACAGCTGCTTGGTGATACCCGTGACGAACACGATGGGCAGGAACACGCAGACGGTGGTCAGGGTAGAGGCCGTCACCGCCCCCGCCACCTGTCTTGCGCCGGAGACGGCGGCCTGAATGACGTTGGCCCCCTTGGCACGCAGACGGTAAATATTCTCGATGACCACCACGGAGTTATCCACCAGCATACCCACCGCCACGGCAAGGCCGGACAGAGAGATCATATTGATGGTCACGCCGGTGAAGTACATCAGCACGATGGCAAAAATCACGCTGATGGGGATGGAGCAAAGGGTGATAAAGGTTGGGCGCAGATCCCGCAGGAACAGGAACAGGATCAGGATCGCGAACACCGCACCCAGCAGGAGGCTATTCAGAATGGTATCAACGATCAGATAGATATAGTCGCCCTGGCTCATCAGGGACACGAAGCTTAAGCCCGGGTATTCCTTTTCCAACGCCCGGAAACGATCTTCAATGTTGTCGGTAGTCTCGGCGGTGGCGTAGGTGCTCTGCTTTTCGAAGCTCAGCACGATGCCGTCCTTGCCGTTGAGCTTGGCGTAGGTCGTGTCCCGGTTGTCGGTGAGCATGACCACCGCCACATCCTTCAGCCGCACGGGGTCGATGCCGTCAATGCCCGGGTCGAACAGGATAAGATTTTCCAGCGTCTTCTGGTCGGTGATCTCGTCGCCCACGGAGACCATGTATTTGACCCCGTCCTGCTCCGCGTATCCCGCCGGCATGGCAAAATTCTGGGCGGCGAGGATCTTCGATACCATTTCCATGGTGACGATGTTGTTCAGGTCAGCCTTGTCCAGCGCGTCCTCCCGGCTGCTTTCCACGGTGTCCAGACCGCTTTCGATCTGGCTTAAGCCCTCGGAAATGGCGGCGCTGCTCACCGCCAGCTTGGCCGCGCCGGTGCTGAGCTGGAGCATACCGGCGGTTTTCTGCTCATTCAGCAGCTGCTGGGCTTCCTCGATGGAGAGCATACCGTTATCCAGTTCTTCCAACGCGCTTTCCAGCTGGGCAATGCCCTCGTCCAGCGCGTCCAGCTGCGCCTTCGTCTCCGTCACGGAGGCGGCCAGACCCGCCCGGTCGGTTCCCTGAGCTGCCAGCAGCGCGTCGATGCCGTCCACCGCGGCATCCGCTGCGGCGGCGGCTTCTGCGGCGGCGGTGAGACGTTCGGGCAGGGTCTCCGCCGTCACACCGGCAGCTGCCATGTCCGCCTCCAGAGTGCTTTTTTCTACAGCGATCTCCGCCTCTGTCTGAGCGATGGTCAGCAGATTGTCATTGTAAGCGGCTTCTTTTTCCGCAAGCGCCGCGCTCAAAGCGGGCAGATTTTCGTCGGCGGGGTCCATGCCCGCGATCTGCTCCCGGAGCGCCTGAATCTCGGCGTCCAGAGTTTCATTGTCCTGTTTCAGCTGGGCGAGGCTGCTTTCCTTATTCGCAAGGGCGCTCTGCCGGTCGGACAGAGATTGGAGGGTATTCAAATAACCATGGGCTTCCTGCTGGGCAGAAAGGACGTTGTTCACCTGATCGTCCAGCTCTTTCAGGGCGTTGTAGGCGAGCACCAACTGCTGCCGCCCGGTCTGCGCCTGTTCCAGCTGCTCTTGGAGCTGCTCCCGCATGGCCGTCAGCTCCGTCTTTTTCTCATTCAGCTGCTTTTCTCCCTCGATCAGGGCGTTGACCCCGGCGCTGAGCTGGGACTGTGCGCCGTCTACTTTTTTCTGGGCGCCTTCCAGTTCTTCCTTTTTCTCGTTCAGCTCGGCGGCGGCATCGTCCAGTTCACCGTTGATTGCAGCGGCGATCCGGTCGTTCAGCTTGTCGATCAGCTTCTGATCCAGCACCACGTGCAGCTCCTGCTCAATTTCGCCGCTGGTGGTGATCCGGGCGATGCCGGGAACGCCCTCCAGTTTGTTCATCAGCGTTTCATCCAGGAATTCCGTCAGCTCCACGGTGTCCATGCCCTCCATGGATACCGCCGCCACCTCCACGGGGAGCATGGAGGGGTTGATCTTCAGCACGTAGGGCGTGCCCACCGTGTCCGACCAGTCGGCGGACAGCTGGGAGATCTCCTGCTGGATATCCACGCCCACGGTGTCCATGTTGACGCCCTCGGTGAATTCCAGAATGACCATGCCAACGTTTTCGCTGGAAACGGAGGTCACCTCCTGAATGTGATCCAGGGTGGACATGGCCTGCTCCATGGGCTTTGTGATCTCCTGCTCCACCTTTTCCGGGCTTGCGCCGGGGTAGGTGGTCATGATCAGCACGTAAGGGAAATCCATATTGGGAAGCAGGTCGGGGGTCATGCGGAAATAGGCCACCACGCCCAGCACCAATATGGCGATCACCGCGACGAAAACCGTCAGCGGCTTTTTGACGGAGAATTTGGACATACTGCGCTCCTCACTGCTCTCAAAAGAGGCATTAACATTTGTAACAGCATAGCACCGTTTGACCCTGAATATCAACTGAAAATGTGTAAATCTTTTATGAACGCCGTTTTTTGCGGCGGGATATGTTCCCTCTTTACAGTCTTTCGGGGGTGTGGTACTATAAGAAAAATCCCTATGGAGGGGACCGGTATGAAAAAATTTCTTGCGGTGCTTACCCTTGCGTGTCTGCTCACCGGCTGCGCCGCCAGCCCGGTGGGGGGGAACGTTTACGAGACCACGTTTCTGACCCTGTTCGACACGGTCACCACGATTCGCGGCCGGGCGGAAAGTCAGGCGGCGTTTACGGAGGCCGCCCAAGGCGTCCACGATACGCTGCTGCACTATCACCAGCTGTTCGATATCTACAATGACTATGCTGGCTGTAACAACCTGAAAACCGTCAACGATCAGGCGGGCGTTGCCCCTGTGGAGGTGGACGGAGACATCATCCATCTGCTGCTGGAATGCCGGGAATTTTACGACGCCACCGGCGGCAAGGTCAACGTCGCCATGGGCGGCGTTCTGGCGCTGTGGCACGACGCCCGGACGGCGGGGCTTGACGACCCGGCAAATGCCCGTCTTCCCGACCGTGCCGCACTGGAAAACGCGGCGGCGCATATGGATTTTGACGCCGTTATCATCGACGAGGACGCTTCCACCGTCTTTATCTCCGACCCGGAGACCCGGCTGGACGTAGGCGCGGTGGCCAAGGGCTGGTCTGCCCAGCGGGCGGCGGAAAACGCGCCCGAGGGGCTGCTCATCAGCGTGGGCGGCAACGTCTGCGCCACCGGCCCCAAAACCGAGGCGGGCGACCCGTGGGTGATAGGCATTCAGGACCCGGACGGCGGTGATTACCTGCACACCGTCTGCGTCACCGGCGGCAGCGTGGTCACCAGCGGCGATTACCAGCGTACCTATCTGGTGGACGGGGAATCCTACCACCACATCATCGACCCCGAAACCCTGATGCCGTCACGGTACTGGCGTTCCGTCACAGTGGTGTGCGCCGATTCCGGCATTGCCGACGCTCTGTCCACGGCGCTTTTCCTGATGCCGCAGGACGAGGGGCAGACGCTTCTGACACGCTACAATGCCGAAGCCATGTGGGTAGACGCCGACGGCGGGGAGTTTTTCAGCCCCGGCTTTCGGGCGCTGCTGCGGACGTAAGGGCAATATTCCTCTGCATATGCAAAAACATCAGACAGTTAACAGGCACCCCTTGCCTCTCTCCTTGGGAGAGGTGGCTGAGCGTACCCCACTACATACGAAAAATGGAGCGTATCGGTATCGATACGCTCCATTCACTGTTTTACGACCACCCCTCAGACCGTTGGGTGATTTTTCCATCTGTCAAAAGGTTCCCACTTTCATCGGGCGAAAGCAGGCGTCCTTCGGCAGACAGAAGCGGCGCAGCTTTCGCTGCGCCGCTTGTCGGTTACTGGTAAATCGTGCTGCTGATTACAGCTTGGGGCCAGCCTCGACCAGAGCCTTGCCGGCGTCGTTGCCCTCGTACTTGACGAAGTTCTTGACGAACCGACCGGCCAGATCCTTGGCCTTGGTCTCCCAGTCTTCCACGTTGGCGTAGGTGTCCCGGGGATCCAGGATGGCGGGGTTCACGCCGGGCAGAGCGGTGGGGACCTCCAGGTCGAACATGGGAATCTTCTTGGTCTCGGCCTTCAGGATGTCGCCGCTCAGGATGGCGTCGATGATGCCGCGGGTATCCTTGATGGTGATACGCTTGCCGGTGCCGTTCCAGCCGGTGTTGACCAGGTAAGCCTTGGCGCCGGAAACCTGCATCTTCTTGACCAGCTCCTCAGCATACTTGGTGGGATGCAGCTCCAGGAAGGCCTGGCCGAAGCAGGCAGAGAAGGTCGGGGTGGGCTCGGTGATGCCGCGCTCGGTGCCGGCCAGCTTCGCGGTGAAGCCGGACAGGAAGTAGTACTGGGTCTGCTCGGGGGTCAGAATGGACACGGGAGGCAGAACGCCGAAGGCGTCGGCGGACAGGAAGATCACGTTCTTGGCAGCGGGAGCCGCGGAAACGGGACGGACGATCTTCTCGATGTGGTCGATGGGGTAGGACACACGGGTGTTCTCGGTGACGGACTTGTCGGCGAAGTCGATCTTACCGTTACCGTCCACGGTGACGTTCTCCAGCAGAGCATCCCGGCGGATGGCGTTGTAGATGTCAGGCTCGGAGTCCTTGTCCAGGTTGATGACCTTGGCGTAGCAGCCGCCCTCGAAGTTGAACACGCCGTTGTCGTCCCAGCCGTGCTCGTCGTCGCCGATCAGCAGACGCTTGGGATCGGTGGACAGGGTGGTCTTGCCGGTGCCGGACAGGCCGAAGAAGATGGCGGTGTTCTCGCCGTTCATGTCGGTGTTGGCGGAGCAGTGCATGGAGGCGATGCCCTTCAGAGGTAGGTAGTAGTTCATCATGGAGAACATACCCTTCTTCATCTCGCCGCCGTACCAGGTGTTGATGATGACCTGCTCACGGGAGGTGATGTTGAAGGCCACGCAGGTCTCGGAGTTCAGACCCAGCTCCTTGTAGTTCTCGACCTTCGCCTTGGAAGCGTTGTAGACGATGAAGTCGGGCTTGAAGTTCTTCAGCTCCTCCTCGGAGGGACGGATGAACATGTTGGTGACGAAGTGTGCCTGCCATGCCACTTCCATGATGAAGCGGACGGCCATACGGGTGTCGGGGTTCGCGCCGCAGAAAGCGTCAACCACGTACAGCTTCTTGTTGCACAGCTCCTTGACGGCCAGCTCCTTGACGGTCGCCCAGGTGGACTCGCTCATGGGATGGTTGTCGTTCTTGTAGCCGTCGCTGGTCCACCACACGGTGTCCTTGGAGTTGGCGTCCATAACGATGTACTTGTCTTTGGGGGAGCGGCCGGTGTACACGCCGGTCATGACGTTGACAGCGCCCAGCTCGGTGAGCTGACCCTTTTCGTAGCCGGTGAGGGTGGGATCCATCTCGGCGTCGAACAGCGCCTCATAAGAGGGGTTGTGGACGATCTCGGTGGTACCGGAGATACCATAATGCTTCAAGTCGATTGCCATAATACAGTAACCTCTTTCATTATAATGTAGATATGGAGGTCACGCCAAGCCCTTCTTTCTGTTCTGGCTTGATTCCCCATATTTTTCGATTGTATCATACACTATCGATATAAAAAAATCAATATAAAATGTGTGAATTTTTTACAGCCAGCGTCGAAAACGGCCGGAGCAGGGGAGGATGGAGCGCCCAGAGTGCCGCCCTTGCCCTTAAACTCCGGCAAAGAAACGATATAAATGTACCGAAAAAGCAAAAAAATGTATTTACAACCTTTATCTCTTGTGCTAATATATATGTCGGTGGAGGTTGGACTTCCCTGTTCTGACATCGTGTTTTTAACCATGATCCGTGTTTCGGCTCCTGGTCTAAAAATATACGGACGTGTTGGCTCCCCGATGCGTCCACTCAAATTCCATCTACGGAGGTTATATACAAATGGCACAAAAAGTTCAGTTTGTGGAGACCGTGCTGCGTGACGCAAATCAGTCTCTCATCGCAACCCGCCTGCCTTACGACAAGTTTGCTCCCATGTTGGAGACCATCGATAAGACCGGCTACTACGCAGTCGAGTGCTGGGGCGGCGCTACCTTTGACGTCTGCCTGCGCTACCTGAACGAAGATCCCTGGGAGCGTCTGCGCAAGATCCGCGCCGCCGTGCCCAACACCAAGCTGCAGATGCTGCTGCGGGGTCAGAATGTTCTGGGTTACTCCCACTACCCCGATGACTTTGTCAAGCTCTTCGTGCAGAAGTCCGTGGAGAACGGCATTGACATCATCCGTATCTTCGACGCCCTCAACGATACGAACAACCTGAAGGTCGCCATGGAAGCCACCGTAAAGGCCGGCGCCATCGCCTCCGGCACCCTGTCCTACACCACCTCTCCCGTCCACACCCAGAAGAAGTACGTGGAAATGGTGAAGGAACTGAAGGAAATGGGCGCTTCCACCATCTGCATCAAGGATATGGCCGGTATCATGGGCCCCAAGGAAGCTTACGATCTGGTTTCCGCCATCAAGGACGCCGCTCCCGAGCTGCCCATCGACCTGCACACCCACTCCACCACCGGTCTTGCCTTCATGACCTACCTGAAGGCCGTGGAAGCCGGTGTGGACATCATCGACACCGCCATCTCTCCCTTCTCCGGCGGCACCTCCCAGCCCGCCACCGAGACCCTGGCCTACGCGCTGCGTCAGCTGGGCTACGAGGTCGATCTGGACGACAAGTGCACCAAGAAGATGGCCGACTACTTCAAGGTCGTCCGTGATGACTACATCAAGGACGGCACCCTGATGCCCAAGTCCATGGCCACCGACACCCAGTGCCTGACCTATCAGATCCCCGGCGGTATGCTCAGCAATCTGCTCAGCCAGCTGAAGCAGGTCAACGCGCTCGACCGCTTCGACGAGGTTCTGGTGGAGACGCCCAAGGTTCGTAAGGACATGGGTTATCCCCCGCTGGTCACCCCCACCTCTCAGATGGTCGGCGTGCAGGCCGTGCGCAACGTGCTGGACGGCCAGCGCTACAAGTCCGTCTCCAAGGAAATCAAGGCTTACTGCCGCGGTGAGTACGGCCACACCCCCGCGCCCATCGACCCCGAAATCCAGAAGATGATCCTGGGCGACGAGCAGCCTCTGACCGTCCGCTACGCCGACACCCTGGAGCCTGTCGTGGACAAGACCCGGGAGAAGCTGGGCGATCTGGCCCGGTCCGACGAGGACGTGCTGAGCTACATTGCCTTCCCCAACCTGGCCGAGAAGTTCTTCGAGAAGCGCAAGGCCAAGGAAGAGAACGTTGCTACCTACTCCATCGTGGAGTGCTAAGGAGGTACCGTTATGGTGTTATCTTCCACTTTGACGGATATCGGCTTTGTTGACGCCGCCGTCGTCGCGCTGCTGGGCTACGCCGTGGTATTCTTTGGCCTGGTTCTGCTGATGATCGTCGTCATCGGCATGGGCAAGATCTTCATCGCCAAGGAGAAGAAGGTCGCCGCCCGCTCTGACGCTGCCAAGGCCGCCATTGCCGCCGTACCCGAGGCTCCCGCCGCCGACGCCCCCGCCGCTCCCGGCACCGCCGGCAAGCTGAAGCTCTACGATGTCGAGCCGAAAACCGCCGCTATGCTTATGGCCATCGTGGCCGACAAGATGGGCAAGCCCCTGAACGAGCTGCGCTTCATTTCCATTAAGGAGGTCAAATAATCATGAAATACAAAGTGACTCTGAACGGCCGCACCTACGAGGTGGAGGTCGAAGCCGGCAAGGCTATGCTGCTGGATGAGTACGAGGCCATTGTCCCCGCTGCCGCCCCTGTCGCTGCTCCCGTCGCCGCCCCTGCCCCCGTGGCCGCTCCCGCGGCTGTTCCCGCCCCCGCCGCTGCCGCTCCCGTGGCCGGTGAGGCCGTCACCGCTCCCATGCCCGGCAACATCCTGAAGGTGAACGTCACCGCAGGTCAGGCCGTGAAGGAAGGCGACGTTCTGGTGGTTCTGGAAGCCATGAAGATGGAGAACGAGATTCTGGCCCCCAAGGCCTGCACCGTGAAGCAGGTTCTGGTTTCCAAGGGCGCCACTGTTGACACCGGCGCTACTCTGGTCGTCCTCGGCTAAGGAGGATACACCATGAGCATCAATATTGGTGAAGTCCTGTTAAATCTATGGCAGAAGTCCGGCTTCAATGCCATTTTCGTCGGCTTTGCCGACGGCGGCTGGCAGAATCTGGTGATGCTGATCATCGCCTGTGTGCTGCTGTACCTTGGCATCGTCAAGAAGTTTGAGCCGCTGCTGCTGGTGGGCATTGCTTTCGGCTGCCTGCTGTCCAACCTGCCCCTGGGCGGTCTTTACCATCAGGAGCTGTGGGACAACTTCATGAATCCCGCAAGTGACCTGTATCACAGCTACGGCGCCATCATGCGGGAAGGCGGTCTGCTGGATATCTTCTATATCGGCGTCAAGACCTCCCTGTACCCCTGCCTGATCTTCATGGGCGTGGGCGCCATGACCGACTTTGGCCCCCTGCTTAGTAATCCCAAGAGCCTGCTGCTGGGCGCTGCCGCACAGCTGGGCGTGTTCGTTGCCTTCCTGGGCGGCGTGCTGCTGGGCTTTACCGGCCCCCAGTCCGCTTCCATCGGCATCATCGGCGGCGCGGACGGCCCCACCGCCATCTTCCTGACCACCCGCCTGGCTCCCGAGCTGCTGGGCGCTATCGCCGTGGCCGCTTACTCCTACATGGCGCTGATCCCGCTGATTCAGCCCCCCATCATGAACCTGCTGACCTCCGCCGAGGATCGCAAGATCAAGATGGTGCAGACCCGTACCGTCTCCAAGGCCGAGAAGATCATCTTCCCCATCGTGGTCGTTATCTTCGTGGCGCTGCTGCTGCCTGACACCGCGCCTCTGATCGGCTGCCTGATGCTGGGCAACCTGTTCAAGGAGACCGGCGCTACTGACCGTCTGAGCGACACCGCGCAGAACGCGCTGATGAACATTGTCACCATTCTGCTGTCCACCGCCGTGGGCGCCACCATGGTCGGCTCCACCTTCCTGACTGCCAGCACCCTGAAGATCGTGGTTCTGGGCGTCGTAGCCTTCGGCATTTCCACTGCCGGCGGTCTGTGGGGCGGCAACGTGATGTGCAAGCTCACCGGCCGGAAGGTCAACCCCCTGATCGGCTCCGCCGGCGTGTCCGCCGTTCCCATGGCTGCCCGTGTGTCCAACACCGTCGGCCAGAAGAACAACCCCTCCAACTTCCTGCTGATGCACGCCATGGGCCCCAACGTGGCCGGAGTTATCGGCTCCGCCATCGCGGCCGGCTTCCTGCTGTCCGTGTTCGGCTAATCGTATATCGTTTCCAACCGTGCCGGAGTGACCCTCCGGCACGGTTTTTTGCTGCCGCCGATTGCATTCCGGAACAGGCTGTGCTACACTTTGCTTATCAAAGTGTCGTAAAAGGGGAGAAACCATATGCGCTACATCCGCATCACAAAGGAAAACATTGACGCCGAGCACATCTGCTGCGCCATGTCGGGCAAGCAGAGCGTCGCGAAAAAGGCGTGGCTCAAGGAGCGGTTCGCGGAGGGGCTGGTTTTTTACCGCAGCGAAGAACGGGGCAAGTGCTTCATCGAGTACATCCCGGCTGAAAACGCGTGGGTCCCCATCGACGCGCCGGGGTATCTTTACATCAACTGCCTGTGGATCGCCGGGTCCATGAAAGGGCATGGCTATTCCTCCGACCTGCTGGGCGAGTGCATCCGGGACGCCAAAGCGCAGGGGCGGCAGGGGATATGCGTCCTTTCTGCGGAGGGCAGGAAGCGGGAGTTTCTTTCCGACCCCAAGTATCTGGCCTACAAGGGCTTCACCGTCGCGGACACCTCGGACTGCGGGATCACCCTCATGTATCTGCCGCTGACGCCGTCGGCGGAGAGGCCAAAGTTTAAGGAATGCGCCAGACATCCGCAAATCGGGGAGAGCGGCTTCGTTCTCTACTATACGGATCAGTGTCCGTTCACCTTTTATTGGGTGCCCCGGGTGGCGGAAGCGGCCGCGGCACACGGCATTCCCCTGAAAACCGTCCGGATCGCAGACAAAGAAACCGCGCAGAATCTCCCCGCCCCGGTGACCACCTACGCACTGTTCCGGGACGGGAAGTTCGTGACCCACGCCATTCAGTCTGACAAGAAGTTCCTCGCCCTCGCGGGGGTGAAGGGCTGACGCTTTAACAGAACAAGATATATTTTTTAGGAAGGAATGATAGTACAGTGACAACACACTCGAAATTGATATATGCATTAAAAGATGGCAATATCGTAAGTATTGATGAAGTACAAAGTGGCACGCGATTTGTCAAGGATAAATTTCCCCTGTTCCCTTTGATGCGTGGTTTTTCTGTGTATCGCACAAAGTGATTTTATCCTTTTTGCGGACTATAGCCTATATCATACTACCAACGGTGATGTTTTATACTGAACTCCAATTAAAATCTTTAGAAAAGATTTTAATTGCCCGAAAGGCAAGGAGTTTATATGAGACTTGTTTTGTGATTTCTTTCCTTATAAATCACAAAACTGGCAGCGCCATTAGGCGATGCCTTCCTGATTAAAATCAAAGATTTTAATCAGGAAATAGTATTACAACACAGAAAAAAGAAAAGATGGGCAGCATCCGTAAGTGATTACAGATGCTGCCCGTTGAAATTATGCTTTTATCCCATTTCTGACAGAATGAAGGAATCAACTTTCCTGATCCTGTTTGTGGGATGTGCGCTGCTGCGCCTGTTCAAAATTCTTGCGGGCAGAGTCCACATAGAATTTAATTTTCCAAAGCTGCTGAGAATCCTCCCGGATGGATTTGAACTGGGCATAGGTTTCGGCATGCTCCTGTTCCAATCTGGCATCCGTAATTTTCGAAATGAAAAATCATGGATACCCGTCGCTTTATGATCTTCATATTAAAATTTCCATCCTCACGAATGAAAGTCAGTATGAAAATGCGGATATTTTTCCCATTTTTTGAGCTGCACAGCTGGGACTAAAGACTCGCTGTCCAGCCGAAACAGAACTGTTCAGAGGTTCCCCGATGCACGGTATCAATCTGATAAAAGTGTTATAGCAACTGCGCCAGAAGCGCGTCCGGCATTACGCCGGAGAAGCCTGGGATGGTCAGCTCTGCCGACGGGAGCAGCCGGGCCGTTCCGATGCCGATGGCTTTCATTCCGCCCCGGTGGGCGGCCTCGATACCTGCGGCTGAGTCCTCGAAAACCAGGCACTGCTCAGGTGGGAGTCCCAGAGCCTCCGCTCCTTTGAGGAACACCTCCGGGTTGGGCTTGCCGTTTACAATTTTCCTGCCGTCGATGACGGCGTCAAAAAGCGCCGTAATTTCCAGCTTTTTCAGGACAAACTCCGCATTTTTGCTGACACTGCCAAGAGCTGTCCGGTATCCCTCGGCCCGGGCAACGCGTAAGAATTCCGACACGCCCGGCAGCAGCGCCGCCGGGGTCAAAGTGCCGATCATCTCCCGGTAGCGGTCATTTTTCCGGGTGCACAGCCTCTCTTTTTCGGATTCCGAAAGGGAGCGGTTTTCCTTTTTCAGCAGAATTTCCAGGCACTGTGCCCGGCTGATGCCCAGAAAGGCCTCCTGGTCTGCCGGAGTGAAGGGAATTCCCAATTCTTCGGCAAGCTCCTGCCACGCCCGGGCGTGGAGGGGGTTAGTGTTCACCAGAACTCCGTCCAGATCGAATAACAGTCCCCGGATCACAGCAGCTTCAGGGTGCCGGAGGTGATGCGCCGACCGCTTGACCGGTCAAAGAGCATCACGTTGCTGCCGGTGATATCCAGCAGGTGTTTGCTTCCGATGGTAAACAGGGTGCTGCCGAAGACCACGCCGGTGAGCAAATACTCTCCGATGCGCACCTTGACGGTGGATTCCATGCCGGTGGGCATGGCACCGTAAATCTCGCACTCCACATTTCCACCGCCGGTGATGGACAGGAACTCCGGGCGGATGCCCAGCACCAGATCCTCGTTGGTGAGCATCGGCTCCTCGTGGATGCCGTCGTCCTCGTCGTTGACTCTGGCGATGTGGTAGCGGAAGGTCTCGTCCTTGTTGCTCTTTTCCACGTAGCCGCTCTCTCCCGCACGGGCCTTCAGAGCCTGCGCCTGGGCTTCCAGCTCCTCGTCCCGCCGGTGGAACCACTGGGGCAGCTGCAATGGCTGCTCGGGGGTGAAAACTGCCTTGTGTCCGTCCAGCAGCGTCAGCTCAATGCTGCCCTCAGGCCCCTGCCAGCCCTTGGCCTCCACAAAGTTGATGGAGGGGTTGCCCACGAAGTCTGCCGCAAAAAGATTGGCAGGGTGATTGTAAACTTCCAGCGGCGCGGCATACTGCTGAAGGACACCGTTGTTCATCAGGCAGATCTGCGTTGCCAGCGTCATGGCCTCCATTTGGTCGTGGGTGACGTATACGAAGGTGGAGCCGGTCTCCACATGGAGCCGCTGCAATTCATAGCGCATTTCCAGACGCAGTTTGGCATCCAGATTGGAAAGCGGCTCGTCCATGAACAGCACGCTGGGCTCGGGAGCCAGCGTCCGGGCAATGGCCACACGCTGCTGCTGACCGCCGGACAGCTCCGCGGGATAGCGGTCCATGAACATACTGATTTTGACGATGCGGGACACCCGGCGCACGGACAGGTCGACCTCTTCTTTGGTCAGCTTGCGCACAGCAGTTTCCACCTTGCCGTCCTTGAGAAGCTCAAAGTTCTCGTTGAAGGGCTGAGCCTTTCGAGCGGCCTCCACTTTTTCTTCCAGAGCCTTTACCTCGGCGGACACGTCCTTACCCTGCTCCAAATGATAGCCGAACAGCTTTTTGGCAGTGTACTGGGAGATGGTGTAGGTATCGATCAGCTTGATGATGGCCTTCTTTTCGTCCAGCTTGCCGTTTTTATCCCGGCATTCCTCAAGAGTCTTTACCACATCCTGAGGATTTTTGAGGATCTGTGCCAGACGGGCGGCGTTTTTCGCCTCAAAGCTGATCTTCGGCATTTCCTCCTTGATGTTTGACAGGCCGAAGGAAATATTCTGGTAGACGGTCATGTTGGGCCACAGGGCATAGTTCTGGAAAAGGAAGCCCACCTTCCGCTTGTTGGCGGGGATGTTGATGCCCAGCTCACTGTCGAATACCACCGTGTCGCCGATGGTGATGCGTCCGCTAGTGGGGGTCTCCAGTCCCGCGATCATCCGCAGGGTGGTGGTCTTGCCGCAGCCGGAGGGGCCCAGCAGGGTGACAAACGCGTTATTTTCAATGACCAGATTCAGGTCGTCCACACCATAGAACTTGCCCCAGCGCTTGGTGATATGCTCTAATCTGATTTCAGGCATGATTTAACCTCCGATTCCTTTATCCAGGCTTGCGCCGGTGACTTTGTTGACAAGGGTGTTGCACACCAGAATGGTGATGATGAGGATCAGGTTGATGCCGCTGGAGAAGGCATACAGGCCCATTTCATCGAAGTAATCCAGCGTGGTGGACAGGATGAAGCCCTGTACGCACAGCAGCATGAACAGGCTCAGCTCCCGCAGGCAGGTCATGAAGGGCAGCAGGTAGCCGCTGATGATGGAGGATTTCTGGATGGGGATGATGATGCGGGTCATGCGCTTGATCCATGGGATGTCCTGAATGATGGCGGCTTCCTCGATCTCGCCGGACAGCTGCAGCATGGAGTTCAGGGAACTGCGGCTGGCGAAGGGGATGTACTTGATGGTGCCCACGATGATCAGCAGGGTGTAGGTGTTAAACAGGTTCAGCTTCTCCGTGGAGAACAGAATGAAGAAGGCCGCGCCGACTGCCAGCGAGGGCATCAGGTATGGCAGGAAGGCCATTGAGTTGACATAATTCGCCCATTTACTTCGCCGGTTCTTGGACACCGCGTAGCCAACCAGCGTGCCGATGGTGCCCGCCAGCAGTGCGCAGCACACGCTGACAAAGATGGTACCCCGGAAGGCGTGCCAGATGGTCTCGTTGTGCAGGATGCCCTTCTGGCCGTACATACCGTTCTCGGTGACGTTTTCGCTGGTGACCCACCACTTGGCGGTCAGGTTGCTGGTATCGCCGGTGTACAGGAAGGAGTAGTCGCCGGGGTTGGGCAGGAACGTCTCGAAGGCGAAGGAGACGATGGGGAAAATGCTGGTGAAGAAGGTCAGAATGACCAAAATCACGGCGATGATGTACTTGCCGGATTTACCCAGATTGATCTTGGAGATCTGACCGGATTTGCCGGTGACGGTGGTGTAGTTCTTCCGGCTGGTGAGAGACAGCTGATTCAGCATCATGATGGCCACGCCGAAGATCATCATGATGATGGCAAGGATGCTGGCTTCGCCGGTATACTTGGAGTTCATGGAGACGTACTTGGTGGACAGGGTGCTGAGGCCCAGATAATGGGGCACGGGGTAGGAACCCATGGCGCTGCCGAAGACCAGCAGAATGGTGGACAGAATGGCGGGCTTGACCATGGGCAGGGTGATGCGGGTCATGATCTTCCACCTGGGGGTGTCCAGAATGGTGGCGGCTTCCTCAAGGTTCGCGTCCATGTTGCGGAAAATGCCGCCGATAAGAATGTAGGCAAAGGGGGCGTAGTGCAGGCCCAGCACCACCATACTGGGGAACAGACCCTTGCACCACCACATGGGCATTTCGATGCCGAACAGGGCTGCGAGAAGACCGTTGGAGGTGCCGGTGACGGCGTTGGAGTTAAAAAGGTTCTGCCACACCACGGCCAGCGTCCACTGTGGCATGATATAGGGGAAAATAAAGATGGAACTGATGTACTTGCGCCATGCCATGTTGGTGCGGGTGACGAGGAAGGCCACAATGCCACCGAACAGAATGGACACGATGCAGGTGCCCACTGCCAGCAGGAGGGTGTTCAGCAGGGGCGTCCACAGGTTGGTTTTTGCCATCCGGCTGGTAAAGAGGTCGATGTAGTTGACGAGGGTATAGCCGGACACCTGCCCGGTCAGGTGGGCATCGATGGTGCCGGGGTGAATTTTCAGGGTGTCCTGAATGATGGCCAAAATGGGGGCGACAGTGGTAACGGTAAAGACAATGCCCATCAGCAGCAGGATCACGTTATAGGGCTTGGAAAAGAAGGTTTTCGTCTTGTTCAGCCCGATGGTGAGGCGGCTGGCGGGGGGATTGGCGGTTGTTTTCATGGAACCTCCTTCCGGAAAGGGAAGCGCCTCCGGATCGATTGTTGGGCAGATCCAGAGGCGCCGTCTTTGTTACTTGACTGAAATTTTTCTGAAATTTAGCCTGCGCTGTACTTGGTCAGCATTTCGATCCAGCTGCCTACGGTGAAGGCAACGGAAGCGCAGTACTCGGGATCTTCCAGAACCAGCTTGCCGTCGGTGGTCCACCAGTCGTAGCCCCGGTCGTTCTTGGCCTCGTAGACGCTGACGCCGTCCACGTAACCGCCGGTCTGATGGTGACGGGTGTTTTCGGTAGCCTCAGCAACCTTGGGGTTGGAGGAGTAGCCGCCCATGTCCTTGCCCCAGGCGGAGAAGCCGTCCTCGGTGCAGGTCATGTAGGCGATGAAGGCACAGGCAGTCCAGGGCAGGGGACTGTTGTCGGTGACGAACAGGTAGTGGCAGTAGCCGTAGCCGCCGATGCCCTGATAGCCGTCGGTGTAAGCGGCAACGTTGACGTTGTTCACGGAGACGGAGTTGGATTCCTCAACGGAGCGGAGCTTGGAGTAAACCAGCAGGCCAAACTGATCGGTAGCACTCTTATCGACCAGAGTGTTGCAGATGGGGCCGTCATCGGTCTGGGCGTTGTAGCTCTCTACCCACAGCTTGATCCAAGCCAGCGCGTAGGCACCGTCGGGGCCAAGGCCCAGATCAGCGGCCTCGGACTCCATGGCCTTGATAGTGGGCTGGAAGTAGGCCTGCTCCTCGGCGGGCAGGGCGTTGTAGGCTTCTTTCAGCCAGCCGGCGTAGGTGTCCTCGGTGAGCATATACAGGAAGTTCTTGCCGACGATCTCAGAGTCGATGTCCATGTACAGACCATGCTCGCCCTCGGCGACGAAGTCCCAGCAGTTGTCATAAGTCTTGCTGCCGGTGTTGTTGTACATGAAGACCTTGTTCAGGGTCTGCAGAGCCAGGAAGCCCTTGTACTCTTCGGCAGTGGTGCCGTTGGCTTCGGCCCAGTCCTTGGGGATGAAGGTGTCCAGAACACCGGTCTGAACCATCTTGCTCTCGATCTGGTTGCCGTCCTGAATCAGGGTCATGGCGAAGGTGCCGGTGCCCTTCAGGGAGTCAGCGGTGAGCTGATCGAAGATCTTGTTGTTCTTGGGCTGCTGCCACTCGAAATCCATGTTGTAGCTGGGGTCGATGGTCTGTAAGTAGGCGATGAACAGAGGCAGGGCGCTCTTGCCGCGGCTGGAGTTGCCCACGCCGTAGAACATCTTGCCGTTGGACTCCTCGATGGCCTTTTTGCCCAACTCCTCGAGGGTCATGGTCTGAGCTTCCTTGATGATTTTCTGGGTTTCCGTCAGATTCTCCTCGACGGGGGGTTCCGTAGCGGCGGGAGCGGCCTCGGCGGAAGCAGCGGGGGCTTCCGTGGGAGCGGGGGTCTTCTGTCCGCAGGCGGCTAGGCCCAGCGCCATGCACAGAACCAGAAGCATTGCGACGATACGTTTCATTTCAGTTCCTCCTCAAAAGATTTATTCGGCGGCAGGTCTTGTTCCCTGCTGTGCTTATAGTCTAACGGCAAAACAAACAAAAATAAACCGGTCAAAACTGATATTTTTTGCATATTTCTGATTTCTGTGTAAAATATGATGAAATTGCAAGACCTGTGTGCTATAATTTAGTCACTTCATTCAAAGCATAGCGGAGATATGCCTATGAAAAAACAAATTCTGATTCTGACCCTGCTCCTTCCCCTGCTGGCAGGCTGCACCGCAAAGCAGCCGGAGCCGCTTCCCTGTACCCCCGGAGAGGCTCAGCGGCTGGTGGTCTACACCTCCCATAAAGAGGAGGTCTACACTCCCATTATCCGGGAATTTGAGGAGCGCACAGGCATCTGGGTGGACGTGGTCAGTGGCGGCACCAATGAGCTGCTCCAGCGCATCCAGCAGGAAGCGGACGCGCCAAAGGCGGACGTGATGTTCGGCGGCGGTGTGGAGAGCCTCGAGTCCTATCAGGACTGCTTCAGCCCCTATATCTGTCGGGAGGCCGCCGGTATCTCCGAGCAGTTTCAGGCGGAGTCCGGCTACTGGACGCCTTTTTCCGCCCTGCCCGTGGTGCTGGTGTACAATACCAAACTGGTGGCCCCGGAGTCCTTAACGAGCTGGAAGGATCTGGAATCCCCGGCTTTTCGGGGAAAAATCGCCTTTGCCGACCCCCAGATATCCGGTTCCTCCTATACGGCGCTGGTGACCCGGCTTCAGACGGGCTGTGGGATGGAGGATAGCCTGACTCGGCTGTGCACTGCACTGGATGGAAAGCAGCTGGACAGCTCCGGCGCGGTGCTGACCGCAGTCGCTGACGGAAGCGCCTTGGTTGGCATCACGCTGGAGGAGACTGCCCTCCAACATATCGCCGCCGGGGAGGACATCGCTTTGGTCTACCCGTCCGACGGCACTTCCTGTGTCCCCGACGGCAGTGCGCTGGTGAAGGGCGCGCCCCACGGGGACAACGCCAGACTGTTTCTGGATTTCACCGTCAGCACCGATGTACAGTCCATGGTGGGTCAGCGGTTCTGCCGCCGGACGGTCCGGGCGGACATTCCCGCGGACCCCTCCCTGCCGCCGCTGTCCACCCTGAACATGGTGTCCTACGATGTGGAATGGGCCAGCCAGAACCGGGATCGGCTGCTGTCGGAATGGTCCTTCCTGCTTGGGGAGGTGCCGTCATGACCCGACCTCAGAGCCGTTCCTTCCGAAACCGGCTGCTGCTATCCTTCCTGATCGCCTCTCTGGCGCCCATGATCATCTGCTCCACCATGCTGTCCCAAATTTCCCGGATCCAGATGACGAAGCAGCTGGACACCGACGCCCAGACCCAGACCGCCCACCTGATGACCGCCCTGGATCGGATCAGCGACGCCCTGCCGGGAGCAGCCCGAGCGTTGGAAGAAAGCCGCCTGCTGCCCCGGGCTTTTACCAGCCGGGAGGACACCCAAATCAATACCGCCCTGTTCCTGGCCACTGAGGGCAGCCGGGATCTGGCGGATTACTCTTTGTATGATCTGCGGGGCAGTCTGCGCTATTCCACCGGCAGCGTTACAGCAGGCACCGCCCTTTCCACCCGGTGGGGCGTCCTGTTCGCGGCGAAAAATGCCGGCGGGCAGGCGGTGTATCAGGCGCCCATGGACGGCGGCAAAACCCTGCTGCAGGGCGCGGCGCTTCTGAAAAATCCTCAGGGAGAACTGCTGGGCTATCTGGTGATGGAACTGTCCGAGGAGAATTTTCAAAAGCTCTTCGCCGGCAAATACGGCAGTTCCAACGAGGTTCTGATTCTAAATCGGTACTGGCACCCGGTCTACGCCAGCCAGAGCGGCATGAAGGAGGAGCTGGCGGATTCCCTGCGTGGCCAACTGCTGCGGAACGGCAATCCCGGCGCGGAGACGGAGGAATACCGCCTGCTAATTCAGGAGCATCCGCCCACCGGCCTGTATCTGGTACTGCGTCAGCCCCAGATGTTTACTCAGAGCACCATGAAGCTGCTCCACGCCGCCAGCTTTTTCTGTGTTCTGATGGGCATTGTGATTTCCGCGGTGCTCTGCCTGCCTCTGAGCCGCCGGATCTCCCAGCCCATCGGGCGGCTGCTGAAAGCCTTCTCCCGGGTGGAGCAGGACGATCTGGACGTCCACGTCTCCCGGGACGGAGAGGATGAGCTGGGTCAGCTGGCATCAGGCTTTAATCACATGGTTCTGGCCCTGAAGGCCAACCGGCAGGAGCTGGTGGAAAATCAACGGGAGCTGAATCAGGCCCAGGTACGGATGCTGCAGGCTCAGCTGAATCCCCATTTCCTGTGCAACACGCTGGACACCATGAAGTGGATCAGCAAAATCAACCATGTGCCGCAGGTGGCGCTGATGTCCACGAATCTGGCGGATATTCTGCGGTTTTGTATCTCTGCCGAGGAATTTGTGCCTCTGCGCCGGGAGGTGGAGGTGCTGAACCGGTATGTGGAAATACAAAAAATCCGGCTGTCCGACCAGTTCAGCTTTCTGGTCAGCCTGCCGGAGAAGCTGGAAACTTGCATGGTTCCCAAAATGATTTTGCAGCCCATTGTGGAGAACGCCATTCTCCACGGCCTGGAAGGGATTTCCGACAGCGTCATCCGGGTGGAGGCGGCTCAGGAGGGGGAAGACCTGCTCATTACCGTCACGGACAACGGTCACGGCCTGCCGCCGGATATGATCGGCCATCCTTACCGCCGGGAGTCCGCGCCCAGCGGACACCATCTGGGACTATTCAACGTGGACACCATTCTGAAAAAGCACTACGGGGAGCGCTACGGCCTGTATCTGGACAACAACCCCGCCGGCAGCGGCGCGAGAGTCCGGGCGCGGCTGCCCCTGCGCCGAAGGGAGGAAGAAGAATGCTGAAAGTACTCATCGTGGAGGACGAAGAACTCATCCGCAAGGGCATCGCGCTGACCGTGGACTGGGCGACGCTGGACTGCGTGGTGGTGGGCGAAGCCGCCAACGGCGCGGAGGGGTTGGAGAAGGCAGAAAAATGCGACCCGGACCTCATCATCACCGACCTGAAAATGCCCCAGATGGACGGCATCGAAATGCTGGAACGGCTCCGACAGGCAGGAAAAACCACTCATGTCATCATCTTGACCGCCTACGACAGCTTTTCCTACGTTCAGACCGCCCTGCGTCTGGAAGCGGTGGACTATCTGCTCAAGCCCTTCCATGACGGTGATCTGGAAAAGGCGGTGCAGCGGGTGCAGGCAAAGCTGGCACCGAAGCAGACAGTGCTGCCGGAGCCGAAAACCGGCAGCGGCAACCGCTATGTCTCCGAAGCAATCCAGTACATCAAGAACCACTATCAGGAGCCGGATATCAGCGTCAGCTCCGTGGCCCAGAGCCTGAACATCAGCGAGGGTCACCTGAGCCACACCTTCAGGAAGGAAACCGGCAGCACACTTCTGGGATATCTGACCCGCTACCGCATCCACAAGGCGGCGGAGCTGCTGAAGGACTGCCGGGTGAAGGTCTACGAGGTGGCGGAACAGGTGGGCTACCGGGACATTGGCTATTTTTCTAACACCTTCAAGAAAATCACCGGGAAAACACCCTCGGAGTATCAGGACAGTCTTTCATTTCGTTTTTAGGAGGAAACGCCATGTACTGCATTCTGGTTGCCGGTATGCCCGCCAGCGGCAAGAGCACCATCGCCGTCAGGATTTCGGAGTCTCTGGGAATTCCAATGCTGTCCAAGGACTCCATCAAGGAGGTGCTGTTTGACGATCTGGGCTTTCACAGCCGGGCAGAAAAGGTTCAGCTGGGCACAGCGGCCATGCACATTCTGTACTACGCCGCGGCCCAGCTGATGAAAGTGGGAAAACCGTTTATTCTGGAAAATAATTTTGAGGACGCTTCCATTCCCGGGATTATGGCACTGCTGGAAACCCATCACTATACCGCCGTGACGGTTCGCCTCACCGGTGACCCGGAGGTCATCTACCGGCGGTTTGCCGCCCGGGATCTGTCCGACACCCGGCACCGGGGCCATGTGGTCAACGACTGCTACCCGGAGCCGCCGGGAGCCCCCCTAGAAAACCCCACAAGAAAAAGCTATGAGCAGTTTCTGGACGATATCGCGGCCCGGGGATATACCCGCTTTCAGGCCAACGGCCCGGTGCTGGAGGTGGATGTGACGGATCTGAGCGAACTGGACTTCCCACGGCTGATGGGTTCTCTCACCGGTTTTGTACAGAGGGCAGTTCCTGGATATCCTCTGCGACTGCCCACACGAAATGCACAATCTCACCGGAAATGATTTCCTGTCCGGGATTGTCAGGGATTTGAAGATGGAGCACAAAGAGCTCTTGTACTTCCTGTCTCTCCAGATAAAGCTGTACCAGCATACCTGGTAAGACGGTTAAAGTGGTTTACTAGATTTTAGTATTACATAAAGGCAAGGGCTTTTTTCAGCGTCGGGTGCTGCTGGCATGATTTTGTACTCCCAAATGCCGCTGCTGCCATGCGAAAACGCTTTCCTATATTTTCGTTGACCAATTTTTGTGAAGTCTATATAATGAAAGCGGCAAAGGGAGAAATCCATTTGTAAGATAATTATGAAGGAGCAGAGAATTATGAAGAAGATCATTGCGCTGCTGATGGCAGTATTGATGACCGCTGGTATGCTGGCGGCTTGTTCCAGCACTCCGGCTGAGGGCGCTTCTCCCACTGTGGAGAATACAAAGGCGCAGGCCGAAACCGCCGTGATGAGCGGCGAAAAGGAAAAGGTCACCCTGAAGGTCTGGGCGGATCAGGGCGAGCTGGAGCTGACCGAAAAGCTGTGCAGCGAGTTTGCCGCCGAGCATCCTGAGAAGGAATACACCTTTGAATACGGCGCCGTGGGCGCTGTGGACGGCAAGGCCCGTTATCTGGAAGACCCCGCCGCTGCCGCTGACGTGTTCCTGTTTGCGGACGACCAGCTGGTGGATCTGGTCAAGGCCGACGCCCTGTACGAAGTGACCCGGAATACCGACGCCATCATTGCCGCCAACACCCCCGGTTCCATCAACGCGGCGACCTATGACGGGACCCTGTACGGCTATCCCATGACCTCCGATAACGGCTACTTCCTGTACTACGACAAGTCCGTGTTCACCGAGGACGACCTGAAGACGCTGGACGGCATTCTGGCAGCTGCCAACGCTGCCGGCAAGAAGGTACATATGGACGTCTCCAACGGCTGGTATCTGGCCTCCTTCTTCCTGGGCAACGGCTGCACGCTGACCATCGAGGACGGCAAGCAGGTCATCGACTTCAACAACGCCAACGGCCTTGCCGCCGCGGAAGCGATCCGGGCGTTCTGCAATGACCCCGCATTCGTGACCGGTGATGACTCCGTTCTGGCGGGCGGCATCGGCGACGCCATCGCCTGCGGCGTGTCCGGCACATGGGTCGCCTCCGCGATTCAGGAAAAGCTGGGCGACAACTACGGCTGCTGCAAGCTGCCTACCTTCACCTGTGACGGCAAGCAGGTTCAGATGGGCTCCTTCCTTGGCTGCAAGATCTACGGCGTCAACTCCCAGACCGCCTATCCCGTGGACTCCATGGAGCTGGCGGAGTACCTGACCAGCGAGAAAGCCCAGATCGAGCGCTACAACGTGCTGAACTACGGCCCCTCCAATGTCAATGCGCTGGCCGACGACACCATCGCCTCCAATCTGGCGCTTCAGGCTCTGAACGCACAGAGCGAGTTCGCCGTTTCCCAGATGGTTCTGGGCGGCTTCTGGACGCCCGCCGAAGCCTTCGGCGCGGAGCTGGAAGCCCATTCCACCGGCGATCTGCAGACCATGCTGGATCAGCTCGTGCAGCAGGCGCTGGCAGGATAAGTTCATTTGATTCCGAAAAGGGGCTGTAAAAAAGCCCCTTTTCGCCATCCCATGCTCACGGAGGGATATCCATGCAAGAAAACACAAAACGGAATATACTTCTTTGCGCCGCCGCGAAGGGCAGCTTCTGGACTCGGCTGTCGTTTTTTATCATGGGAACTGGCTGCATCCGCTATAAGCAGTACGTTCGCGGGCTGATCTATCTTTTGACCCAGATCGGGTTTTTCTGCTTCCTTAAAAATTTTGCGCTGCAGTATCTGAGTAAATTCTCCACGCTGGGCGCGGAGACCCAGCGGAAGGTCTGGAACGAGGACTTACAGATCTACCAGAGATTCCCCGGCGACAACTCCATGCTGATTCTTCTCTACAGCGTGCTGTCGCTGGCGGTGATTGCGGTGTTCCTGTACATCTGGTACGCGAACATCCGGGATTCGTGGCATGCGCAGGAGAATCTGCGGGAGGGGCGGAAAATCGCGAGCTTCCGGGACGATCTTCACAGCCTGACGAATGAGCGCTTTCATATAACCTTGCTCTCCATGCCCATGCTGACGCTGGTGCTGTTTACGCTGCTGCCCATCATTTTCATGATCCTCATTGCGTTTACCAACTTCGACGCGGATCACCAGCCCCCCGGAAATCTGTTTACATGGGTTGGTATGACCAACGTGACGGATATTTTTCTGGGCAATGAGATCAAGACCAACACCTTCTTCGGCCTGCTTGGCTGGACAATCGTCTGGGCGATTCTTGCCACGTTTACGAATTACATCCTCGGTATGCTGCTGGCCGTCGCCATCAACAGCAAGCTGGTGAAGCTCAAACAGGTGTGGCGCACCTGCTTCGTCATTGCCATCGCCATCCCCCAGTTCGTGAGCCTGCTGCTGATCTCCCGGGCGCTGGAGCCTGCGGGAGCGGTGAATGTGCTGCTGCAGGAGCTGGGACTGATCAGCGCGCCGCTGCCCTTCCTGCTGGACCCGACGCTGGCGCGGATTGTAGTCGTTGTGGTGAATATGTGGATCGGCATTCCCTACACCATGATGACCTTTTCCGGGGTACTGATGAACATCCCTGCCGAGCTGTACGAAAGCGCGGAAATGGACGGCGCGGGGCCGGTCAGAAGGTTCATTTCCATCACGCTGCCCTATATGTTCTTCGTGACGGCCCCCGCGACGATCACTACCTTCGTGACGAATTTCAACAACTTCAACGTCATATACCTGCTCACTGCCGGAGGCCCCTTCTCGCTGGACTACTATCAGGCCGGTAAGACCGACCTGCTGGTCACATGGCTGTACAAGCTGACGGTGAACCGGAATGACTACTCTCTGGCATCGACCATCGGCATTTTTATCTTTATGCTGGTGGGCAGCTGCTCCCTGCTGGTGTATAACCGGACAGGCGCCGTGAAGAAGGAGGATCAGTTTCAATGAAAAATATGCGCAGGCGCAAGATTGTTTCCTCGGTGGCGCTGAATGTGGTGATCGCGGTTCTGGCAATGCTCTGGCTGGTGCCGGTCTTCTGGCTGGTCGTGTCTTCCTTCCGAGCGGAGCAGGGGGCGTATACCTCCTACCTCTGGCCGAAAAGCTTCACCTTCGGTAATTACGTCCGACTGTTTACAGACAGGAAGCTGTTTGATTTTCCCCGATGGTTCGGCAACACGATGCTGGTCGCCGGGTGCAGCTGTGCCATCACCACGATTCTGGTGCTGATGGTTGCCTATGTGTACTCCCGGCTTCGTTTCCCCAGCCGGAAATTCCTGATGAATGCGTCTCTGGTTCTGGGTATGTTCCCCGGCTTTATGAGCATCATCGCCATTTACCATTTCATGAAGGCGGTAAGTCTGGATCAGACGCTGCTGGCGCTGATTCTGGTGTATTCCGGCGGCGCGGCACTGAACTACTACATCGCCAAGGGGTATTTTGACACCATCCCCAAATCTCTGGACGAGGCTGCCATCCTGGACGGTGCTACCAACAGCACGATCTTCTGGAAGATCATCCTGCCCAACGCCAAGCCGGTGATCGCGACCACGGCCATCAATGCCTTCATTAACCCCATCGTGGACTATATCTTCGTGTCGGTCATCATGAAGGACAATTACAACAACTTTACGGTCGCAAAGGGTCTGTACACCATGGTGGATAAGACGAATATCTACGAATACTACACCGTCTTCTGCGCCGGTGCGGTGATCGTGGCGATCCCTGTGGTGCTGCTCTTTATTCGAATGCAGAAATACTACGTTGCCGGCGTCGTCGGCGGCTCGGTGAAAGGATAATGTATGAATCCCGCAACAATTTACCATAGACCATTGAGCGAATTTGCGTTTGCCACGGACGGTACCCACTATGTTTTCCGTCTGCGAACCGGAAAAGGCGAGGCACAGAGCTGCCGCTTCTTTTACGCCGACCGCGCCGCCATGGCGCCGGAGCTGGATTTTGCCTGCCTGCCCATGAAAAAAATCCGGGAAGACCGGTATTTTGACTGGTACGAGGTTCGGCTGGAAACAAAGCTTGAGCGTATTGCGTACTGGTTTGAACTGTCGGACGGGGCGGAGACGCTCTGCTATTTTGGCGATTGCTACGAAATGGCCGGAACGCCCACCCGGGCGGATTATTTCCAGCTTCCCTTCAACCATCGCGCTGACCGGCTTTCCGTCCCGGAATGGACGAAGGACGCCGTTGTCTACAACATTTTCCCGGACAGCTTCGCCGACGGGTTCCGGACGCTTTCCGGCGGCTCCGATGGGAAAACCGGTTTGGGCGGCACCATCCGGGGCATTACAGAGAATCTGGATTATATCGCGTCCATGGGGTTCAACTGCATTTATCTGAACCCGATTTTTGCGGCAGAATCTTACCACCGGTATGACACCCTCGATTACTACCAGGTAGACCCACATATGGGAAGCAAAGAGGATGTCCGCGCGCTGGTGGAGAAAGCCCATTCCCTTGGTATCCGGGTTCTGCTGGACGGCGTATTCAACCATATCAGCAGCCGCCATTTCCTGTTTCAGGATGTTCTGCGGAACGGTATGGAGTCAAAATACTATTCCTGTTTCTACCAGCTACCGGCGAAGCCAAAGCTTCCCGCCCCCGGTGAGCTTCCGGAATACACCTGCTTCTCCTATGTTGCCGATATGCCGAAAACAAACACCGCCGACCCGTATTTAAGGCAGTATTTCTGCGACGTCGGCGTCTACTGGATACGGGAGTTTGACATCGACGGCTGGCGGCTGGACGTGGCGAACGAGCTGGACGACGGCTTCCTCCGCGCCTTCCGTACCGCGGTAAAGGCGGCAAAGCCGGATGCCATCATCGTCGGGGAGGTCTGGGAAAACGCCGCCCATTATCTGAACGGGGATATGATGGATTCCGCGATGAATTACGATTTCCGCCGGTATTGCCGCAGATTTTTCGCGGAGGAAACGGTGGATGCGGAAACCTTCGATACCAATGTTTCCACCCTTTTGCTGCGCTACCGGGAAAACGCCCTGTTTGCCCAGCTGAATCTGCTGGACAGCCATGACGTCAGCCGGTATCTGTCTCTGTGCGGAGAAAATGTCGACAAAATGGAGCTGTCCGTGCTGCTGCAAATGACCTTCCCCGGTATGCCCTGCGTGTTTTACGGGGACGAAAAGGGGCTTTGCGGCGTCAGCGAAAGCGAGTACCGCCAGGCGATGGCGTGGGGAGAATCTCACCCGCTGGAGGATATCTACCGCCGCCTGATCGCGCTGCGGAAGGAACATCCCGCCCTGCGGTACGGCGATTTCGTGACGAATTTCGCGGCAGGGAAGACCTACAGCTACAGCCGGAATTGGGAGAACACAAGAATCACAGTCACCATGAATCTGGGCGGCGCACCCATTCCCGCACCGCAGACAGGCAGATTGCTCTTGAAAAAAGGCGGCAATCATGACATAATCGGTGCATGGGAGTATGAAGTACGGGAGGAACGGATTCATGGCGGTGACGATTTATGACGTGGCGAAAGAGGCAGGGGTATCCATTGCCACGGTTTCCAAGGCGCTGAACGACAGCTACACCATCCCCGACCAGACCAAGGCGGCGATACGGGAAATCGCGGACCGTCTCGGCTACCGCCCCAACGCGCGAGCCAAGAATTTTGCCCGGCAGGCAAGCGGCACGGTGCTGTTCATCACGGATTTCTACCAGAACATTGCCTTTGAAAATCCCCATATGTTCGAGATCATCTCCGGCATTGCCACGTATCTGGACGGCAAGGACTATTCCCTGACCCTGAAGCCGCTGACGAAACAGGCGGCGCCCCTTTACATCCGGGACATCATCCAGCAGCGGCAGGCGGACGCGCTCATTATTCATGCTTTCGTTTTAAGCCCAGAGCTGGCCGCGATCCTTTCCCGGGTGGATTTCCCCTATCTGGTCATCGGAAAGCCGGGATTCCGGTGCAATATCTGCTGGATCGACGTCAATCACGAGCAGGCGGGGCAGATTGCCGCGAATTATCTGCTGGACAAGGGCTACCGGAGAATGGCCTTTATCACGGGGCAGGAAAACGACGCCCTGTCCCAGAGCCGTTTAAGGGGGATCAATCAGGTCATGTCGGAGGAGGAACTGAGCGTTGAGGTCGTCTGCAATGAGTCGCCCTACGCTCTGGACGATGAAGCACTGTACGGTCTGCTGATGCGCCGCCCCCGACCGGAGGTGCTGCTTTGCAGCAATAACCATCTTGCTCTGCACTGCCTGCAATACATCCGCCGGATAGGTCTGAAGGTACCGCAGGATATCGCGCTGCTCACCTTTGACAACTACCCGTTTTCCATGCTGACAGACCCGGCCATCACGGCTGTGGAAGTGGACATGCACGACATGGGCATCAACGCCGCCCGGTTTGTTTTACAGCGGATACGAAAGCCCAACTTACAAACCCAATCCTACTGTACATCCCCGTGCATTCTGGAACGGGAATCCACATAATGGCAAAAAGCCTCTGCTTTCACCAAACGAAAGCAGAGGCTTTTCCATAGACAAAACGAGGGAGACGGTGCCTCCCTCGTTGGTTGTATCAGTACATCTTTGCCCCGGCGGGGATGTGGCTGTCCAGCATCAGCAGATGCAGCTTTTCCTCGCCCTCCTCGTGGTGGACGGCGGAGATCAGCATCCCACAGGACTCATACTGAACTCCAATTAAAATCTTTAAAAAGATTTTAATTGCTTGAAGGGCATGGAGTTCATATGAGACTTGTTTTGTGATTTCTTTCCTTATAAATC
>OLOI01000301.1_pt1 | contig 51362 bp, 54 predicted proteins | sample 1672131 | NCBI WGS metagenome assembly OLOI01 (sample SAMEA3136651, study PRJEB25190) | human gut metagenome
TGTTTATCTGAAAGAAATCTCTGTTCCAACAGGATATCAGATTGATACAAGATTTTCTAAGGCCTAAACTTCTTAGTATTTCCGCTGCAAACTTCACTTCCTCCAAAGGATCTGCTGTAAGAGATACTCTCATGGTGTCTCCTATGCCTGCCAGGAGAAGAGCCCCAAGCCCTATGGCAGATTTGATCTTTCCTCTTTTGGGAGTTCCGGCCTCGGTTATCCCTATATGTATCGGCACATCAGTAGCCTCGGCAAGTATCTTATGCGCGTCATAATTTACTTTTACATCCGAGGACTTGATGGAAACCACCAGATTGCCGTAATCCATATCTTCTATGTATTTTATATTTCTGAGAGCGCTCTCGGCCAGTCCTTCGGCAGTGACGCCCCCGTACTTTTTCAGTATATCTTTTTCGAGAGAACCAGAATTCACCCCTACTCTTATAGGTATCTCCCTGGCCTTCGCAGCCTCTACCACGGCTCTTATCCGGTCCGGGCTTCCGATGTTCCCCGGATTTATGCGTATCTTATCTGCTCCGGCTTCTATGGCCGCTATCGCCAGCCTGTAGTCGAAGTGAATGTCCGCTACCAGCGGCATGGAGGTCTTTCTCCTCACCTGCGCAAAGACCTGCGCAGATTCCATATCGGGAACGGCGATCCTTACGATCTGGCATCCGGCGTCCTTGAGCCGGCAGATCTGATCCAAAAGAGCCGTCTCGTCTCTCGAATCCACGTTGGTCATGGACTGGATAGAGCAAGGGGCGCCTCCGCCTATCAACACATCTTTACATCTAACTTGTCTCGTGGCAGTCATCCGAAAATCCTCACAACATCATTGAATGTAACGTATATCATAAGAGCAAACAGCAGCAGTATGCCGGCAAAGTGGATAGTCCCCTCCACCTTCTGACTCACATTTTTACCGGTTATCCACGTATACAGAACGAAGATTATTCTTCCGCCGTCCAGCGCCGGCAGCGGCAAAAGATTCATAACGCCGATATTGACCGCCAAAAATGCCGCAAAGAATAAAAAGTCGTACAGGCCGCTTCTTGCCACCGTGTTCATGGCATAAACCACGCCGACCGGCCCGGACAGGTCGCTGACATCGGCCTGACCGTGAAACAGCATTCCAAGCGATACAAAGACCAGTTTTACCATCCATACCGTCTGATAAAAGGCCTCATGCAAAATCCCGGTGACCGTCACCGGAGCCGCCGCAATCTGAAATCCGATCACGTAGCCTTGGCTGCCGTCCTCATAAGTCATTGTCATCGGCACAAAGTCCTTTGTGATGCTCTCCTTGCCGCGGCGAAAGGTCAGCGTCATGGTTTCGCCGTGGCTGTCCGACAGTGCAAAGGACAGATCACGGCGGATATGCACCCTCTCTCCGTTAATGGCGGTAATCCGATCGCCGGGCTGCAAAAACGCGGCCGCACTCGCCTGTTCGTTGACCGACTCCACCACGGTGGTCGGCAGGCCGCCGCCCTGATAGGCCGACTGCGCCGTCAAAACCAGCACCACCAGAAAGCCGAGCAAAAGGTTCATAAAGGCGCCGGCCGCCAAAATCAGAATTCTGGGGATCGGCTTTTTATTGTTAAAGGCGCCCTCGTCCTCGCTTTCTTCGTCCTCACCCTCCATTTTACAAAAGCCGCCCATCGGAATGGCGCGCAGCGAATAAACGGTTTTTTCCGCCTTGCCCCATTGAAAGAGCGCAGGCCCCATGCCGATTGCAAATTCGTGCACGGTCACGCCGAAGATTCTGGCCAGCATAAAATGTCCCAGCTCATGCACAAAGATAATGACTGAAAAAATAAGGATTGCCCCAATCAGGGTCCATATTGTGTTCATAGACTGTGTTCATCCTCCCACTCTTTTCCCTTTGCCCGAACCTCTTTGTTCACTAAAATCAAATCCTCCAGGGTCGGATTTTCTTGATTGCACGTATTCTGCATGGTTTTTTCCACGTATTCCGCAATCTGTAAAAAACCAATTTTTCCCTTTAAGAATGCGGCAACCGCCGTCTCGTTGGCGGCATTTAATACGGTCGGCATGATGCCGCCCAGCTTTCCGGCCTGCTTTGCCAAAGGAAGGCAGCGAAACGTTTCTTCATCCGGCGCGGCAAAGCTGAGGTTTTTAAGATCCTTAAAAGAGACCTCCGCATCCCGGCTCGGCAGCCGGTTCGGATAGGTAAATGCGTACTGAATCGGGTGTTTCATGGACGGCATGGACATCTGGGCAATCACCGAGTGATCGCAAAATTCAACCATCGAATGAATGATGCTCTCGCGCTGCACCACCACCTCGATATCGTCAATATCCACATCAAAAAGCCACCTTGCCTCCAAAACCTCCAGCCCCTTATTCATCAGGGTCGCGCTGTCTATTGTAATCTTTGCGCCCATGCTCCAGTTGGGATGTTTGAGCGCCTGTGCGGCTGTAACGGATTTTAACGCATCGGCGGTTTTTCCGAAAAACGGGCCGCCGGAGGCCGTCAGCAAAATCTTTTTCAGCTCCTTTTTCTGCCCTGCCTGCAAGGATTGAAAAATGGCACAGTGTTCACTGTCCACCGGCAAAAGTCTGACCTTATGGCGGCGGATCGCATCCATAAAGATGCCGCCTGCCGTAACCAGCGTCTCTTTATTGGCAAGCGCGATATCCTTGCCGGCCTCAATCGCGCACATGGTCGGCACCAGGCCGGAAAACCCGACAATGGCAGAGAGTACCATATCCGTATCGCTCTCGGCCGCCGCGGCGCACAGGCCCTTTTCGCCGGACAGAATTTTACAGTCGGTATCGGCGACCGCCGTCCGCAGCGATGCTGCCGCAGCGGCGTCCGGCACTGCCGCAAAGCGCGGACGAAACCGCCGGATCTGTTCCTCCAGCCGTTTCAGATTTTTATTTCCCGTGATGGCGGTGACCTCGATATCCAAAGTGCCGCGCAAATCCTCCACAACCTCCAGCGCCTGTGTGCCGATGGAACCCGTAGAACCCAAGATTGCTAATTTCATACTAAGAACCCCTTTATTTTATGCCCGTATCCGGCCGAAAGATACCAAAATTTTGCCTTTTCGGGCGAGTTTCGATTACTCTCTTTCGGCTCTCTTATACCTAACGTAAAATCCCAAACTGAATCAAAAACAGAAAAATCGTCGGCGCAACCAGAATGATACTGTCGCAGCGGTCTAAAATGCCGCCGTGACCGGGCAGCAGCGTTCCGAAGTCCTTGATGTTATACTGCCGCTTAATCATGGACGCGACCAGATCGCCGATCTCTGATATCACAGCGGAGACAAGACCCAAAACAAACAAAAGCCAAAGGCTGAGCTGATTTCCGTTTAAATACCGGGAGAAGAACACGTTGACAATCACGCCGAACAGAATAAAGCTGAGTCCGCAGCCGATCACGCCGCCGATGGCGCCGGAGACCGTCTTTTTGGGACTGATGGTCGGGCAAAGCTTTCTGCCGCCGATGGCCTTGCCGGTAAAGTAGGCGCAGCTGTCCGTCATAAACGCACCCAAAAATACCAGCCAGATATAGATGTTTCCAAATTCCAGGTTGCGGATATAAATGATGTGCGAGAGGAAATAGGGGATGTACAAAAGTCCCACCAAGAGCATTGCCAGCTGCGAAAAGTGCAGTTGTCTGTGCATGGCGAGCAGCATCACAAACAGGACAAGAACATAAATGTAGATGATCGCCAGCACGGTATCTAAGGGCAGATAAATGCCGAGCGGAATCACCAGGGTACCCAGATACCCCATCACACAGAGCGGTTTATTGGGCAAAAGCCCCACCGCGCCGTAAAATTCGTACATGCCGATCAGCGCCGCCGCCATCACCATAAAAATGACAATCGGTACCGGGCAGAACAATAAAAGAACAATCACCGGCAGTCCGATGGCTGCCGTCAAAACTCTTTGCTTTAACGATGCGTCCATTTATTTCACACCTCCGAACCGTCTGTCACGGTTTTGATAATCCAAAATCGCCTGTTGCATATCTTTTGGTCTGAAATCCGGCCAGCAGATATCACTGAACCAAAGCTCGGCATACGCCGACTCCCAGAGCATAAAGTTAGAAAGCCGCATCTCGCCGCTGGGACGGATAATCAAATCCACCTCCGGCAGATCGCCCATATCCAGATATGCGGCAAAGGCCGCCTCGTCAATCGCATCGATCTTCTGCGTTCCTGCCGCAGCCGCTGCGGCAATCTTCCGTGCCGCCCTCACAATTTCATCCCGTCCGCCGTAGTTTAACGCGATGTTTAAAATCATTCGTTTCCCCGATGCGGTGACCTCCTCCGCATGGTGGATTGCCGCCTGAATCTTGGGTGTCAGCGGCGAAATATCACCGCTGATTTTCAGTTTCATATCTCTGCCTTTAAACTTTTCTTCCACCATGAGCAGATAATCATAAAGCAGATCCATCAGTGCGTCGATTTCCTTTTGCGGCCGCGACCAGTTCTCGGTCGAAAAGGCATAGACCGTCAGCGCCTCCACGCCGAGGCCGTTACAGTAATCGCAGATATCCTCTAAAATATCGGCGCCGCGCTTATGCCCGGCCGAACGCGGCAGCCCCCTGCGCTTTGCCCAGCGGCCGTTTCCGTCCATAATGATGCCGATATGCCGCGGAATCCTGCTGCGGTCAATCTCTGCACTTTGCTTTATTTTTTTTCTGAAAAACATGAAAATCCCTCCAGATACAACATAGGGAATAGAAGGCGATCCCCCTATCCCCTGCAAAACACATCATTTCTGTCCGCGCCGGATATCCCAAAGGTCTAGACCTCCATGATCTCCTTTTCCTTGGCGGTGACGATGGTATCAATGTTCTTGACAAAACGGTCGGTCAGCTTTTGAATCTGATCCTCCAGGTCCTTCAAATCGTCCTCCGTAATCTCATTCGCCTTTTTCTGCTTTTTAAACTGCTCCAGCGAATCACGGCGAATATTGCGGATTGCAACCTTTGCCTCCTCGCCGCGCTTGGAGATCCCCTTGCTGAGCTCTCTTCTGCGTTCCTCGGTCAGCGGCGGAAAGTTCAGGCGAATCACCTTACCGTCGTTATTGGGATTGATCCCGATATCCGACGCCAAAATTGCCTTTTCAATTTCTTTCAGCACCGAGACGTCCCAGGGCTGCACAATGATCGTCCGCGCCTCCGGCACCGAAATCGTCCCGACCTGCGCAAGCGGCGTCTGTGCGCCGTAATATTCTACGGTAATTTTATCCAAAATTGCGGGGTTTGCCCGTCCTGCACGGATCGAAGCCAAATCCGATTCCAGCGATGCAACCGCCTTATTCATCTTACTTTCTGCATTTTTCATCTCATTCACTCGCCTTTCCCAATGTTTCGCGGCTCACCAGGGTTCCGATCTTTTCACCCATAACGGCACGCTTAATATTTTCCGGGTCCTCAAGCCCGAATACCAAAATCGGAATATTATTATCCATACAAAGAGACGTTGCCGTCGAATCCATGACGCCAAGCTGCTTATTCAGCACATCAATAAAGCTGAGCGAATCAAACTTCTTCGCGTTCGGATTGATATGCGGATCACTGTCATAGACGCCGTCTACCTTCTTGGCAAGCAGAATCACCTCTGCATCGATTTCCGCCGCACGCAGCGCCGCCGTCGTATCGGTCGAGAAAAACGGGTTACCCGTGCCGCAGGCAAAAATCACGACACGCCCCTTTTGCAGATGTCTTGCTGCCTTTAAGCGGATGTACGGCTCCGCAATCTGCCGCATCTCAATCGCCGTCTGCACCCGACTCTCTACACCAAGCTGCTCTAACGCGTCCAAAAGCGCCAGCGAATTGATAACGGTTGCCAGCATACCCATATGATCGGCACGGGAACGATCCATACCCTCACCGGTACGGCCGCGCCAAAAATTGCCGCCGCCGACAACAATGGCAATCTCAACCCCCATGTCGTAGCATTCCTTGATTTTTTGTGCAATGGCGTTTACGGTCGGCTGATCTAAGCCGAATCCTTTCTCGCCGGCCAGCGCCTCTCCGCTGATTTTCAGCATGACTCTCTTGTATTTTGGTTGATTCATTCCTACCTTGGCCTCCTGTTTTCTATTTTTCGTATCGTATCTATCTACCCCGGCATCAGCAATCCAAACACGCCCTAATCCGCATAATTTCAGGATATTTTGATTTGCCGTCTATCTTGCCGGTGTTGCGGTCTGGCTTGTTGTCTTTTGGGACGACCCGGTCGATGACTTGGCCGATGTGCCGGACCCCGAAGTGCCGGATGCCGAGGTTCCCGATGCCTGGGATGATGTCTGCGAGCTGCTCTTGGTCTTGCTGCCCGATGTCTTATACCGTTCCAGCTCCGCCTCCAAAATCGTCACCTGGTCTTTGAGCAGCTGCACGTCCGACTGCAATTTCTGGTTTTCCGCCTCCAGTGAATTTTCACTCTCGCGGCCGGATTTTGCCGATTCGATCATGACCTGAAACGAGCAGGCAAACGAACCCAAAAACACCCCGACAGCAATGAACAAAATGCCGAACGAGACCAAAACTTTTCTGCCTTTCCCGGTCTTTTTCTTTTGCACCGATTCCTGTATTTCTTCTCTCATGCAGTATAATTCCTTTCCGAAAAACTCACTGTGCGATCCCAAACGACAACGCTTTACCGGGTCAGCCATTCACCCAGGGCACCCAGATTCAGCACGCCGGTCATCAAAAGAATCATAATCAAACCGGCAATCATAATCCCGGCCAAAATCGCCGGCAATGCGTACTTAAAACGAATATCCAAAAGCGATGCGATCATTGCCCCCGTCCACGCGCCGGTTGTGGGAAAGGGAATCGCCACAAACAACATCAGCGCACCGGCACTCGCCTTGCTGAGTCCGTTTGCCTTGCGCGCGGTGCGTTCTTCCAGACGGTGTGCCAGGCGGCCGAGCAGGCGCGTTCTTTTTAGCCATTTTACAATCGGACGAAACACCAGCATCACAAACGGCACCGGCAAAAAGTTACCCAAAACCGAAAGCAGATATACAAATAAAACTTTCTGTACGGTGTGATCCAGGCTTGCCATGGCGTAAATCATGGCGCCCCTGATCTCCGACACGGGTGCCATCGACAAAAGGAACGTCCAAAGGTAGGTCGAGAGCGTTGTTTCCATATTACTATATCCTTTATCCGGCAAGCTCCGTCATTGATTCTCGGTTTTCCTGCCTCCATCATCTCATTTTGTTCAGTATAGCATACTTATATCCAATTTTCAAGAAAAATTTATCGGGGAATCCTATTTTCTTTCCCCGCGGATGCGACGCTGCCGCCGGATACGGCGCTGCCGTTTTATCTCACGCCGGATGCGGCAAACGGCAACCACCAAAAGCACGCAGAAAATGCCGATCAGCAGATAGCACAGTATACGCACCGCCCAAAAACTCCAGAGCCACTCGCCAAGCGCCATGGCCGGCCAGAAAAAGCTGCGCCGAACGTCTAAGTCGCTGTAAAGCTGTCCGCTGCCAAGCTCCTGTCCCTGATTAAGCACGGTAACCGAGCCGATGTTTTGCCCCTTGCTGACCGGTGCGTACACGGCCTCCGGCAGATTGAGCCGTATCTCCAGTTCCTCCGCCTTGGTTCCCTTCGGCACGACAACCGTCACCGGCTCCTGTACCGAGAGCGTCACACGGTCTCTGGACTTGGCGCGCTTGACCTTGACCTCGCCCATCATCTCGCCTTTTTGGATCGGCACAATCAGTTCAAAAGCGGAAAAGCCGTAGTCCAGCATCCGTTTGGTGTCCTGATGCGAATCCGCAATCTCCTTGCCGCCGAACACCGCGGCAATCAGTTCCATATTGCCGCGCACGGCCGAGCCGACCAGGCAGTTTCCGGCCTGCGAGGTATGCCCCGTTTTGATACCGGTCGCGCCCTGATAGACATATTCCCGGTAGCGCATCGCCGAAAGCAAACCGTTGGTATTGATATAGTACCGCTGTTTTTCCGTCTTATTGGTCGGCGCCATCTTGACGTGCGCAATATCGACAACATCGCGAAAGCCCTCATGCTGCATAGCCTCTCTCGACAGCTTTGCCATATCCGCCGCCGTGGTATAATGGTTGTCATCATGCAGGCCGTGCGCATTGGCAAAGTGCGTGTTATCCATATGGAGCGCGGCGGCGCGCGCGTTCATGCGCTCCACAAATGCCTCCGGCGTGCCGGATAGCCGGTACGCAATCGCCATCGCTGCGTCATTGCCGGAGGGAATCATCAATCCCTTGAGCAGGTTTTCAAACGAGATGATCTCACCGGCCTTCAGCTCCATATTACTGCTGTCGGGGTCTAAGCCCTCTAACATCTCCGCGGTAACCTCTACCTCGGTATCGGCCGAAATCTCGCCGGATTCCATGGCCTCTACCGCCAAAAGACCGGTCATAATCTTGGTGGTACTGGCAGGATATACCCGTTTTTGGCTATCGGATTCATAAAGCACCGTGCCGCTCTTTGCCTCAATCAAAATGCCGCTTTCTCCGTCACCCAAAATGGGGCGCCCCTGTGCATCCTGCCGCGGCTTTTCTGCCGAATCGGAGTTCTGCTTTTCTCCCTCGGTCTGCGCCGCAGCGCTCTCCGCGGCATTTTCGGCCGTGCTTTCTGCGGCATCCTCACGCACCGCCCACGCGATGCTCTGACCGGGCAGGGCGGATGCACTGCACAAAAGGCCAAGCCCGATCGTCAGAGCCGCCATATATTTTTTCCACGCTTTCAATCTGTCCAACCCTTTCCGGTTTTAGTTTTCTTTCCGCGAGAGGCGCTCCCGCTCCGCCTGAGAAAGACGGATATACTGCGGCGTAAGGTCGCCGTACGCCACCGTCTCTCCCTGCAAGAACAGAGAAAGTCCGATCTCGGCCACCGCCGCGCCCAGATTCATATTCTGCATTCTGCTTGCAAAGCATGCCTGATCGCCCAGACGCTTTACAATTTCATCCTTATAGACCAAGACGCCGTCACCGCAGAACAAAACGGGAAGATTCTGCCCGGACAGCTCCAAAAGCAGATCCTGCAGCGCCAGAGCGCGGTCAGCCTCAATTCTTTCAAACGTTTTTCCGCCGCGGAACAGACCGTTATAGACCTGATCCCGTCTGGCGTCTAAGATCGGACACAAAATCCCGTCAAATACCGAAGAAGAAAACGCCAGGGCATGCAGGGTAGAAACCGCCGCACACGGCTTTTGGCACGCCTGTGCCAGCGCCTTTGCGGTAGCCACGCCGATCCGCACACCGGTGAAAGAGCCGGGGCCGACCGCGGCCGCAAAACAGTCCACATCTTGCGGCATACAATCCGCAAAGCGAAACATCACCTCGATCTGCGGCATCATCTTTTGTGAGTGTGTTTTTTTATGATTAACCACCGTCTGTGCCAGCAGACGATCCTCGTCCATCAAAGCGGCGGTCGCCGCCATGCAGCATGTATCGATTCCAAAAATCAGCATTGTGTAATCTCCCTGTAATCCTCTCCCCGTGCGGGGTTTTTGGCAAAGCGAATCCATATGGTATCCTTGGGCAGTACAGCACGGACATTCTCTGCCCACTCGATCAGGCAGACGCCGTCACCAAACAGGTAATCATCCATCCAGTCGCACTGCTCCGGCAACGGATTCTCCAGCCGATAAACGTCAAAGTGATAGACCGGCAGTGTGCCGTCATATTCATTCACCAGGGTAAAGGTCGGGCTGACCACCTGCGTACTGTCCCCGAAATATTCCATCACGCCCTGGACAAAAGCCGTCTTTCCGCAGCCCAAATCGCCGGTCAGCGCGACCACCGCGCCGGGCGACAGTGTTTTTGCAAAATCTTTTCCGATGGCACGGGTTTGTGCCGGGCTTTCCGTTTCCCACTGCTGCATCCTTTGCACCTCAAATTCTCTTTTCTTCTATTATATAAATTCTGACGGGCAAAGTCAATATAAACTATTGAAAATTTGATTGCTTTCGATTATAATAAGAAACAAAGAACTGTGAATAAGCAAAAGAAAGGTCTGTGATCGTGATGAAACGAACCGATAAAATCAACTACTACCTCGACATTGCTGAAACTGTCATTGAGCGCGGCACCTGTCTGCGCCGAAACTTTGGCGCCATCATCGTAAAAAATGATGAGATTGTGGCAACCGGCTATACCGGCGCGCCGCGCGGAAGAAAGAACTGCTCTGACCTTGGCTACTGCACAAGGGAAAAGCTTCAGATCCCGCGCGGAGAACGCTATGAGCTTTGCCGCAGCGTCCATGCGGAGAGCAACTGTATCATCTCCGCCGCACGGCGCGACACCATAGGGTCAACCCTGTATCTTGCCGGCAAGGACGCCAAAACCGGCGAGCTTGTCCAAAACGCCAGCAGCTGCGCGATGTGCAAGCGCATGGTGATTAACGCCGGTATTGAGACAGTAATTGTCCGCAATACCCCGACCGAGTACACGGTAATTCCGGTCAGCGACTGGATCGAAAATGACGATTCCCTCTCCGGCGAGAGAGGCTATTAAAAAAATCCTCCTGCGGCAGAATGAAGGTTTCTGCCATAGTGCGGCATTGATAAGAAAGTAATTTTTCCGCAAGGCTCAAAAAGTTTTGCGGAATTTACTTTTTATCGGCAACAAACTCTTTCAGCGGCGCAAATTACCGATAAAATTGAAAAATATTATAATATTATTGATTGAGGCGATTGAAATGATAATGTTAAATGATTTACTGCGATTAAGCGAGGATGAATTAAAAAATACAAAAATTCGTTTTAACCAATATAACGGTAAAGAAAATCCTATCGAGAAATTTAAGAAAAATGCCCAGGAGTTATAAGATTGGAATTATTATAATTCGCAAAGATACAAGGTCGGACAACTCTCTATTGGCTTAGTTAAAATGGATTACGATGAATGGCTTTTGTTTACCGTAGGGAAAATCACAGCTATAAAAGATATACCTTTTAACAGCGGTGTTGGATATGGATACGAAACACTGGATAAGTTATATGGAGATTTATTTGGTCGGGTAGTAATAAAATATCATAAAACTATGCAAAGTCAGTTTCCCAATGCTAAAACTGTTATTGGTGATTTAATTGTAAAAGAGATTTTGCCGAGTGTTTTTTCAGATTTTGATTTTCCGGGTTACGATAAAGTATCGTTAACCTATGATGAATTGAAGGATATTGTCAATGGCAAATATCCAAGCTATAAGAATGCATTAAAAAATCAACAAGCAGTTTATGTGCTAACCGATACAAATACAGGAATGCTCTATATCGGAAGTGCAACAAGTAAAAATGAAATGCTCCTGTCACGCTGGAAAGGATATATAGACAAATTTCACAATGGCAATGAAGGGCTAAAAAAGTTATATAAAAAAGAAGGTAAAGAGTATTTTAGAAAGTATTTCAAATACTCAATCATTGAAAACTTCAATTCAAAAGTTAATCCGGATTTTGTGATAAGCAGAGAAACATATTGGAAAAATGTATTGGACACAAAAAAACACGGCTACAACGAAAATTAAAGTAGGGATATATATGGCAACTATTATCTCATAATTTTGATGACAAAGAAGTATTCAACCATGCAAAAAAGCAAAAGTATGGATGAACAGAAAATCGAATACGAGGTGTTGAAATGAGAATTACAAAAAACACGAAAACATTTGCTCAAAATGAAAATGCTTACATTTTAACAAATGAACAAGGTGTGACACTTGATAATGTGGACATCATAAAACATAAAGGTTGTATTGTGAACATGGAAAGAAAAACCATCTCGCCTGAGTTATCTATCGGCGTGCTCACCAAATATGATGCACCTGACTGGGTTGAACCTGATAGACAAATTAAACCTGATGAAATAAAAGACTTTAAACAGATAAAATAAAGTTTATCGTCTTTATTATTTCATCCCTATCACTATCTGCCACAAGAGGATTTTTCTGCGTTTCCTAAAAGCCGGTTTTCGGCAAAATATTGCCGAAACAGCGTAAAATCGGCGTAATTTCATTTTCTTTCTTTTTGATATTGCATGGCGGCAGCGGAATCCGCTTGCAGCTGCGCCTTGAGTGCATCGAGTGACGGGAATCGGGTGATATCCCGAAGATACCGGCAAAACCGCAGTTTTAACTTCTTGCCGTAAAGATCGCCATGATATCCCAGAAGGTGCGTTTCGATACAGGTCTGATTCGGCACCACCGTGGGCTTTGATCCCACATTGGTAATGGCGGTATACCACACGCCGTCCGCCATGGCCTCTGTCACATAAACACCGAATTTTGGGAGGATCAAGCCGCTTGGGATCTCCGTATTCGCCGTGGGGAACCCGATTGTTCTGCCGATTTGATTGCCGCAGACCACCGTTCCCTGCATTGAAAAGGGCCGTCCGAGACAGGCTGCCGCCTCCTCCATGCTGCCCCTGCGGATCAGCTCCCGGATTCTGGTACTGGAAACCGGTTTGCCGAGAACCTCCACACAAGGCACGCAGGAAACGGTCATTCCAAGCGGCGCCGCAAGCCGTTCCAGCATGGCGGCGTCTCCCGTCTTGCCGCTGCCGAAATGATAATTAAACCCGGCCGCCAGGAACTTCGCATCCAGGCAATCCTTTAACCAATCCTTTACAAACATTTGCGGCGTGATGCCAAGATAATCCCTGGTAAACCACTGCGCCACCACGGCGTCAACACCCAGCTGCTCTAAAACAGCCAGCCGCGTCTCCATATCACAGACCTGCTCTGCCGCACCGCCGCAAAGCACCGTCCTTGGCTGATTGCAAAAAAGATGTACCACCGCGCTAAGGCCTCTCTCCCGTGCGGCCGCAACCACACGGCGGATAATCGCCTGATGTCCGACATGGATTGCATCAAAGCCGCCCAGCGCGACCGCAGTACGCGACAGAGAGAATCCCTGCCGCAGCAATGTTTTTCCTTCTTCTTCCAGATAAATCTGCACACTGTTCTCCCCTTAAAAAGCCGTCAAAAGAATATCGCCCAAATCCGCCGGATAAGGCAAATTTTTAGCTTTTTTCAGTTTATACCGATGCTGCGCACCGAAACTAGCCCTGATAAAAGGTCTTTTCAATCTTCAGCACACCGTTCTCTGCCTTGGATACGGTCAAAAAACAACCCTTTTCATCATAGACGCGATACGTACGCCCCTCTTCCATGCCGGGGGTCGAAACCCGTACGCCGTTGCACATCTTCTGCGCCTTGCGTGCAGAGAGGTACAGCGCCGGAAGCGTATCAAACACCCGGTCAACCGGCGTCAAAAACGAAGTATCGCCGGCGGCCGTCATAGCCTCAATCTCAGGCAGGGTATAGGCGTCCTCAATACGGAACCTGCCCGACTGCGTACGGCAGAGCGCCGACATATGCGCAAAGCAGCCAAGGCGCTCACCGATATCCCGGCACAATGTGCGAATATACGTTCCCTTGGAGCAGCGTACCCGCATCGAAAACTTTTTGTTCTCCAGATCAAAGGATTCGATCACAATCGCGTCAATCGTCACCATACGCGGCTTGCGCTCCACGGTTTTGCCTTCCCGTGCCAGTTCATAAAGCCGCTTGCCGTCCTGCTTGATGGCCGAATACATCGGCGGTATCTGCGCAATCTCACCGACAAACTGCCGAACCGCCGCCGAAACCTCTTCTTCCGTAACTTTTACATCGGCAAAACGCAACACCGTACCGGAGGCGTCCTGGGTATCGGTCTCTGCCCCCAGGGTGACCTCTGCGACATATTCCTTTTGTTCCGCCGTCAAAAATTCGGCCGCCTTGGTCGCCGTGCCGACGCAGATCGGCAAAACGCCGGTTGCGTCCGGATCCAGCGTCCCGGTATGACCGATTCTCTTGGTGGACAGGATCCCTCTGAGCTTTGCCACCACGTCATGAGACGTAAAGCCGACGGGCTTATTCACATTGATCGTCCCGTTCATTACTGCTCCTCTTTCTGTTGTTTTTTCATCTCGCAAAGCACTGCATCGACAATTTCGTCCACCGTGGCAGCGCCGCCCACGCTGTAACCGCTGGCGCGGACATGACCGCCGCCGCCCAGCGCCATCGCAATTTTTGCTACGTCGATTTTCCCGGCCGAGCGCAGGCTCACCTTAAAACAGTCGTTCTCACGCTGACGGATATAAACGCTGACCTCTGCGCCCCGAACCGTGCCGGGCAGAGAGACAATGGCCGATGCCTCCGCCTCCGCCAGTTCTGCCGCCGCAAAATCGGCCATGGTCAGATACAAAACACTGACCTTTCCGTCCGCATACAGCGTCAAACGATCCAATGCAATCCGCATCAGACGGTAATATGCCATCGTTTTGGTATCAAAGATCCATTTTGCGATCCCGGCAAAATCCGCACCGCGTTCCATCAAGGTCGCGGCACGGCGCAGGGTATCCGGCGTCACCGAGGAATATTTAAAGTTCCCGGTGTCCGTCACCATGCCGAGATACAAATTGTTGGCAATATCAACGTCTATGGAAATCTGCATTGCCTCATAAAGCTGCACCATAATCTCACAACAGGACGAAACATCCTGTACCACCGTCTCCTTGGCAAAGGAGCTGTGGGTAACATGATGATCGATGGCCGCCGTATTGGGATGCGCCAAAAAGGCCGCCTCATACGCGCCAAGGCGCGCACTCTCCGCACAGTCCACCGCGACAAAAAGGTCACAGTCCGCAAGAGCAAGGTTTTCTTCTTCTCTTCCGCGGATCAGTGCCAGCGCTGCCGCGTCCGGGTGCGGTGCTAAAAACACCTCGGCGCGCTTTCCCATCGCAAGCAGCGCAAGCTTTAGGGAATACGCGCTGCCCATGGCGTCTCCGTCCGGATTTTCATGCGCAAAGATTCCCACGGCCTCTGCCGCCGTCAGCATGGCTGAAATTTTCTGAAACATAGTCTACTCCTCAATGGAAACTGTGCAAAGCAAATCTTGGGCGCACGGAGGTTAAATCCGATATGCCCTGCAATGAAAAATCATTACTTTTTCATAATTGCCTTTGCCGGGCTTTACAGTTCCCTTAAAATTTGGTTGATATGGGCGCCGTAAGCAATGGAATCATCCAGTGTAAAGGTAAACTCCGGGGTGTTGCGAAGATTCAGCCGATGGCCGATCTCACGCCGAATAAAACCGCCGGCGCTCTTTAACGCCGAAAGTGCGTCCTTTTGCACCTTTTCATCGCCCATCACACTGATGTACGCCTTTGCAAACTTTAAATCCTTGGTGACACGCACGGCTACCACCGAAGTCATAGCCGGCAAGCGCGGATCCTTAAGATCCCGGATGACGGCGCAAAGCTCCCGTTTGACCTCTTCCGAAATCCGATCCATTCTATTATAATTTGCCATAACTCCTCCTATCAGAGATCCGGCAGACTTTTGCTAGACCTCTACCTGCTCCATGACATAAGCTTCAATGATGTCTCCGTCTTTAATGTCGTTAAATTTATCGATGCTGAGTCCGCATTCGTAACCGGCAGCGACCTCTTTGACATCGTCCTTAAACCGGCGCAGAGAACCCAGCTCACCCTCGTGAATAACAATACCGTCACGCACCACACGCACCTGGCTGCTGCGCTGGATCTTACCGTCCTGTACATAACCGCCGCCGATCGTGCCGATGCCGGAAACCTTAAAGGTGGTACGGATTTCCACATGGCCGGTAACCGCCTCGCGGAAGGTCGGTGCCAGCATACCCTTCATCGCCTTTTCGATATCCTCAATCGCGTCATAAATCACGCGGTACAGACGGATATCCACATCCGCATCCTCGGCGGCCGCGGACGCGCCGCCTGTCGGGCGTACGTTAAAGCCGACAATAATCGCATTTGACGCACTGGCAAGCATTACATCGGACTCGGTGACCGCGCCGACTGCGCCGTGGATAATATTGACCCGTACCTCATCGTTCGAGATCCGCTCCAGTGACTGCCGCACCGCCTCCACGCTGCCCTGTACGTCTGCTTTTACAATGATATTGAGATCCTTCATCTTGCCGGCCTCAATCTGCTCAAACAGATTATCCAGAGAGATCGCGGTGGCTTTCTTTTGTCTTTCCTGTTTTTCTTTAAACTTTCTGGCCTCTACGACTTCACGCGCTTTGCGCTCATCGTCTACGGCATAGAACACATCGCCGCCCTCCGGCACCTCGGACAGGCCGAGAATCTCAACCGGGATCGAAGGCCCTGCCTTCTTCACGCTGCGTCCCTTATCGTCATTCATCGCACGGACACGACCCACGCTGGTACCTGCCACAACAATATCGCCGACGCGCAGTGTTCCGTTTTGTACCAAAACGGTGGCAACCGGGCCGCGGCCCTTATCCAGCTGCGCCTCAATTACCGTTCCCTTTGCGGCGCGGTCGGGGTTGGCTTTCAGCTCCTTCATCTCGGCAACCAAAAGCACCATTTCAAGCAGGGTATCGATGTTGGTTCCCTTCTTGGCCGAAACCTCCACACAGATGGTATCGCCGCCCCATTCCTCCGGAACCAGACCGTGCTCGGTCAGCTCCTGGCGGACGCGGTCGGGGTTTGCACCCTCTTTATCAATCTTATTGATGGCAACAATGATGGATACCTCCGCAGCACGGGCATGGTTGATGGCCTCAATGGTCTGCGGCATGATACCGTCATCGGCCGCAACCACCAGGATCGCAATATCGGTCACCAATGCACCTCTTGCACGCATGGCGGTAAACGCCTCATGTCCCGGCGTATCTAAGAAGGTAATCTTCTTATCGCCGACGCGGACACGGTGCGCACCGATATGCTGCGTGATGCCGCCGAACTCGCCCTCTGTGACATTGGTGTTGCGGATGCAGTCAAGCAGCGATGTCTTACCGTGGTCTACGTGACCCATCACCACAACGACCGGGGATCTCGGCTTTAAGCTCTCCGGCGCGTCCTCCACGTCATGGAAGAGCTTTTCCTCGTCCGTTAAGATAATTTCTTTTTCAAAGGTGCAGCCCATCTCCTCTGCAATCAGGGAGGCGGTGTCAAAGTCCAGCGACTCGTTGACCGAGGCCATGATCCCCAAAAGCATCAGCTTTTTGATGATCTCGGTTGCCGGCTTTTTCATCCGGGACGCCAGTTCGCCGACCGTGATCGACTCCGGAATCAGCACATGGATCTTTTCCGCCTTTTCCTTCTTGCGCTCGGTCTTTTTCAGCATATCCTCCGGCCGGGGCTTTGGCTTTCCGCTGCCCTGCGGTCTGCCCTGCTGCTTCTTTTTCTGGTTGATCTTCTGCTTTTTGGCTGCCCCTTCGGTCTTGACATTCTCCGGAATCAGCTCTTCCATTTTCTCATCGTCCAAACGGTCAAGATCTACCGTGTTGACACGGGTGTCCACCGTTCTGGTTTTCCGGACAACGCTGACTTCCTCCATCGGGATTTCCTCGCCCGGCGCAGTCTCTGCCGTTTCCGGTTCCGGCTTCTTTTCTTCCTTTTTGGGTTCATAAAGCGAAAAATCTTCTGCCTGATTCTTCTGCGTATAGTATTCAAAAATAACGTCCAATTCATACTCGGTCAGGGCGCTCATATGATTTTTTGTTGATACGCCGTAATCATGCAAAACCTTTACAATCTCCTTGCTCGGAAAGCCAAAGGATTTGGAAAGTTCATAGGCTCTGATTTTTTCCATACTCGACACACTCCTTTCGCAGCCGCCCATCGGCTGCATCTCCGCAAGCGGCCACCGCCGCCTCTACCTCTCGTCCGTCACCGCCGTCAGCCGGCAAAGCTGCTCTGCCAGTCTGCGGTCGGTCACCGCAGCTGTCACGGCTGCGGCTCTTCCGATGGCGCCGCCGATTGCATGGCGGTCACCCGGACGAATCACCTCAATCTGATGATGGTTTGCCATGTTTAAAAACTTTTTTTCGGTATTGCCGGACGCGTCCGCTGCCAAAATCAGCAGCTTTGCCGTGCCGCCGCGAACGGCTTCTTCGGCCGCGGCCTCGCCGCAGGCCAGCTTGCCCGCGCGCATGGTAAGTCCCAGCATTCCGCAAAATTTAGCGTTCATCGGTTTCCTCCCCGATTTCTCTGATCGCTGCGTAAACCGCAGCGTCAATCTTCCCGGAAAATGCCCTCTCCAGCACGCGCCGTTTCTGCGCCGCCAAGAGACAGTCCCGGCTTTTGCAGAGGTACGCGCCGCGTCCCGGCAGAGTTCCGTTTAAGTCCGGCACGGCGCCGTCCGGCGTACGCGCCACACGGATCAAATCCTTTTTTTCAAAGCGTTTTCGGCAAACCGTACACATTCTAAGCGGCTTCATACTTCCTCCGCCTGCTTCTCTTCCGATTCGGCCGTCTCGTCCGCCTCTTCGGTCTTTGCGCTCAGGTCGATCTTCCAGCCGGTCAGCCGTGCCGCAAGGCGAACATTCTGACCCTCCCGGCCGATCGCAAGCGAAAGCTGGCTGGCCGGAACCAAAACGCGGCAGATATGCTGATCCTCATCCACCTCAATCGACAGGACATCGGCCGGGCTCAGCGCATTGGCAACGTATTCCGCCGGATCCTCACTGTATTTGATGATATCGATTTTCTCGCCGCGCAGTTCATGGATAACCTCCTGCACACGCATCCCTTTCGGCCCGATACAGGTGCCCACCGGATCCACATTTTCTTTGGTGGAATGTACGGCAATCTTACTTCTTGATCCCGGTTCTCTGGACAGCGCCTTAATTTCGATGATGCCATCACCGATTTCGGGAACCTCCAGCTCCAGCAGGCGGCGCACCAATCCGGGGTGCGAACGGGAAACCACCAGATGAACCCCTTTGACCGAATCCGCCACCTCAACGACAAATACCTTATACCGCTCGCCGACCTTATAGTTATCGGCGCGCACCTGCTCGCTGGGCATCAGCACCGACTCGGTGTTTTCGATCTCCAGCATGACGTTCCGGCGTTCGATCCGGCGCACCACGGCACTGGCAATATCGTTTTCACGGTCAGAGTATTCGCTGACCATCTTTTCACGCTCTGCCTCGTGCATCCGCTGAAACACCACCTGGCGCGCAGTCTGTGCCGCAATTCTGCCAAACGATTTGGGGGTCACCTCAAATTCTGCGGTGTCGCCGACCGTGTATTTCTCATTGATTTTCTTTGCCTCGTCCAGCGAAATCTCGCTCTCGCGATCCTCCACTTCCTCAACAACCTTTTTCCGTGCCACAATCCGAATCGCACCCGTTTCTTCATCAAATATCACGTGTACGTCCTGTGCGGCACCGAAATGCTTGCGGTATGCCGAAATCAGCGCGCTTTCCAGCGCGTCCAAGATCACGTCGCGGCTGATTCCTTTTTCTTCCTCAATCAGTTCCAAAGATTCAAATAATTCCGAACTCATTTTTCCACTCATCCCTTTCCCGTATTTTATCACTTATTTTGTAAAACATTCTTATCGTTTGATTTCGTGCCGTCCAAGCCCTAAAAAGGCGGATTTTTGCTCTTGATTTTAACCGCACGTCTGTTAAAAATCAAAGTGCAGATGCACCACAGTCGTATCGCCCTTTGCAATCTGATAGCGCGTATCGCCTGCAAGCAGGGTGATCGTCTCTCCGTCAAAGCCCTCCAGCGTGCCGGTCAGCTGCTTTGTTCCGTCGATCGCACGATACAGGCCGACATCCACCGTCTCGCCCAGATAGCGCATAAAGTGCGCCGCAGTTTTCAGCTTGCGCTCCACGCCGGGAGACGCCACCTCCAAATAATAGTTGCGGTCGATCGGATCCTCCCGATCCAGCACATCGCTGAGCCGTCTGGATATCGCCTCACATTCGTCCAGGGTGATCCCTCCGTCCTCTTTATCTGCCAAAACCCGCAGATACCAGATGCCGCCCTCTTTGACATATTCCACATCATAGAGATAGCAGCCTTCCTCCTGCACGACAGGCTCCGCCAGATTCCAAACCTTTTGTTCCGTTTTTGAATATGCCATGATAACCTCCGTTTCGCAAAGGAAAAGAGTGAGGTTTCCCTCACTCTTCTGCCTCTCACAATATTACGTACAGATTATAGCACAAAACATCGCATTTGTCAAGCATTTTGGAAAAATATTTCTCACTCCGGGCGTTTGCCGCTGAGCTTTGCCAGCTCCTGCTGGAAGGTTTCGATATCCTTAAACTTTTTATATACCGAAGCAAAGCGCACGTAGGACACCTCGTCAATGGCACGCAGACGCTCCATCACCATCTCGCCGATCTTCTCCGACGACACCTCCCGCGCGAGGGAATTATGGATTTCCGCCTCGATTTCATCCAGCATCTCGTCAATCACGTGCAGCGGCACCGGACGGCTGGCGCAGGAATTTAAGATACCGCGCTGCAGCTTTTCCCGGTCAAAGCTCTGTCTGGAGCCGTCACGCTTAATCACAATGATCGGCACGCTCTCGATCTTTTCATAGGTGGTAAAACGTTTTCCGCACTGCAAGCATTCCCGGCGGCGGCGGATCGCCTGGCCATCCTCGGTAGAACGGGAATCTACCACCTTACTCTCTGTGTGTCCGCAATAAAAACAGCGCATGATAACGCCTCCTTTTCCTTACTTAGTATACGAAAAGTGTCCTTTTTTGTCAATATTTATTTCTCGCCCGGCGCCGCGGTCGTAAACGCCGGAGCCGGAAGTCCGCTCGCGTCCGTCAGATTCGGCATCTCCGGGTACGCGCCCCATGCATAGCGTGCGGCAACCGGCTTTTTCACCTTATCACAAGTCAGAACCACGCGATCGCCGCGCAGCTCCGCCTCTGCCGGATAGAACACGCTGTCCGCACCGCAAAGCTCAAATTCCTGCGGCCGCTCCGGGTCCATATTCTCTTCTTTGATCCAGGCCTCGCCCTTTTTGTCGGCATAGCGCGAAACAGGGAGCAGTGTGAGCGACCCGGTACAGGAGAAGGTCAGCTCCATCTTACTGCCGCTGACGCGCATCCCGGTGTAGGCAGGGCCAACGGCCGCCGTCTCCGTGCCGCCGTAGACGTCGCGTTTTGCCAGACGCAAAAACCGCTCCGCCACTTCCTTTTTCTGATGCGGATGGATATCCTCACGGCAATTGCCGGCACCGCCCTCGTATTCGCCGTACAAATCCATTAAGGAAATCATCCCGGCATTTTTGGGATTTTTAATATTGGAAAGCGCCAGTCTCTGTCCCTCGCGCACGGCGCACTCGTCCGCCTTATACCTTGTCAGCTGCGCCCAGTAAAACGGTAAATCCTCACCGAAGATCCGCCGATAGCTGTCAACCACTGCCGTCATAGCGTCCCGGTATTGGATTGTCGTCAAATGGGTGCGGTACTCGTCCGCCTCACCCTGGTACATCAAAATTCCGCGAATCTGCAGCTTTGAGAGCGGCGCGATGCGGTTATAAAACAGTCCGCCGTCCGTCGGCACAAAGCTGCCGCACTTCTCCTCCCGCGGTATCCAGCGGTTAATCTCGGTGTCGCCGACCGCGGCGCCGATAATGCCGACCGGCGTACGGTATTCCTGCCACAGTGACTGTGCAAAGTAATAGCCGACTGCCGAACAGTAATTGGCCGCGTCACGGTTCATGCTCGCCCAGGCCGCAGCGTCCGCCGCCAGCGGCAGGTTCTCGGTGGCAGCACCGGCGCCGCCCGTGCCGAGATTCCATAAATTCAATAATCGGATGCCGGGGTTTACCACTTCCTGTCTGCCCCGTGCAGAATCCAGATCCGCTTTGGTATCCTCTCCGGCCAGCATATAGTAATCCATGTTGGACTGACCGATGCAAAGCCAAACGTCACCGAACGTGATATCCCGATAAATTTTCTTTTCCTTTCCGCAGCGCACGGTCAGCGTATAATCGCCGCCGACGGAAAACGTACCCAAATTTACTTCCCACGCGAAATTTGCGTCCGCCTCCGCTGTCTGTTCCGCCTTACCGCCCAGACTGTTTGCAAGCGTCACGGTCACGCGGCTGCCCTTGGGTGCTTTTCCCCATACGGTCAGCGGTTTTTCCGCCTGGAGCAGCATGTGATCCGAAAACAGGTTCGGGACAGAAAAATTCTGCGCCGCGCCGTTATCCCGGTATTCCAGCGGCCGCTCCAGCGGCTGACCGCCGGAACTGTCAAACACCATAATCCGATAACTGTCACCCGTCTCCCGTTTCAGGTTCGGTACCGCAACCGCAACGCTCTGCTCCGTTTTCGGCGCAAGATCCTGCCGGCTTGCGGCGTAATTTTTTAAAATACCGTCTTTACTGTAAATCGCCGTCAGGATGGTGGTATCCATCTCTTTGGGCGCGTCATAGGCATAAAGCGTCAGCGACATATCGTCTTTTCCGCTTTCTTTGGACGGGGTAAAATCCCACTCCGTATAAGCCATCCACGATAGCTCGGCCAAATAGGCACCGGCCGGAAGTTCCACCCTCACATAACGGTACTCGCCCATGCCGCCGAAGGCAATCTCCTGCCGTGCCGTCTGCATACTGCCGCTTACCGGCGCAATCGTACCCACCGGGACAAAGGTTTTATTGTCGTTCGATGCGTAAAATCCGGTGCCGATCAGCCGATCTGCCTGATGCTCTTTTTGTGCCGAGGGCAGAATCTGCACGGCACAGATCCGCTGCGCCAGACCAAGATCCAGCGTAACCCAAAGGCCGTTTTCGCTGCCGCAGACCGTCTGCGCATTGTCGTCATAGAGCGCATAGGCGTTCTTTTCTTCTCCCTTGGGGCAAAAAATAGATTTTGCATCCATCTTTGGCAAGACTTTTTCCGTCTTGGCGTATATTTTCAGTCTGGACGGCGGCTCCTTGACCTCGGTCTTTGGAATCTGAAACAGACCGGCAAGATCCAGGGCAAAGGCACGCTGTCCGCCGCACAAAAAAAGGAGGGCAAGCACAACGGCAAGGAACTGTTTTACCCTGCTGTTCCCCTGCATATGACCGCCTCCTTATCAAAATCCCGATTTGCTTTATTCTACAATATTTTTCTTCGTTTGTCAACCGCGGCCATACCGAAAGCCGCCGTAGCCGGCGCGTGAAAAAATCGCGGCGCGGCCGATCCCCTTTTCGCGATAACGCATAATATTTTTTCATAGAGGCCGCCTCGGCATTGACGCCGCCTTAAAATACAGCGCCCTCACAGACCGGCCGGCATACGGTGTCATTCTTCCGTTTTTTGAAAAGGCTTGGCGGCCGCCGGTTGCTCCATCGACAAATTGGATGGATTTTTGACCGAATATTTGGTAATTTTCCATGGATTTTAAAAAAATTTTTGCTCATTTTTAGAAAAAACTCTTGATTTTTTATAAAAATGATGCTATAATACCCTTGTATCCGAGATAGCACATGGTACTCACATTTTTGTAATCATGGTTCTAGGTTTACAAAAAATGTGGGCTTTTTTTCTGAAAGGGCTTTGTATCAATTGCGAATTTCGGTGCGCGAATTTAAAATTATTATTTTGGAGGTACTACAACATGAATCAGGGTACAGTAAAATGGTTCAATCCTGCAAAGGGCTTTGGCTTTATTTCCGACGATAACGGCGGTGACGATGTATTCGTTCACTTCTCTGCCATTATTGCAGACGGCTTTAAGACGCTGGAGGAAGGCCAGAAGGTTACCTACTCAACTGAGCCGGATCCGAAGGATTCCAGCAAGCTGCGTGCTGTTGATGTACGTGTAGTGTAACATCAGCCCGATCCAAAATATCATCCTTACGCCATATCATTTTCACAGTTCTACAATGTGTTGTTTAACTCCGAATTTTGTTATTTCGTACGATTGATATATGGACAGCAAGAGCCTTGGACGATAAGTCCAAGGCTCTTTTTTTGCGTCGGCACACATTTGCCTGATTTACCGAAAATCACAAAGATTTCATTGTATTTTAACTCTTTTGTCCGATGCGGAGCAGCCGTACAATCACCGGGCTCAGCACCATATTGATTCCGGTCTCCAGCAAAAAGTTGACGCCAACCATGCCAAAGATCATATATTTGAATACACTGTCGTAAAGACCCGCGGCAGCCGCCCAGCCCGACAGAGCGTCCATAAAGAACACCGAGCAGCCGAGTAAGAACACGCCGGTATTCACCACCGGGCAAACCAGCGCCGCCGCTACCACGGCAAGATAACGGTTGTGCTTTGAAAGACCCCGGTAAATCAAACCGGCACAGAGGCCGCAAAGCGCGCCCTTTGCCAGAACGGTAATCACGGTGCCCGGCACACTGACTGCCAAAAAGGCGCCTGCATCCGTCATCAGCACAACGGCGCCGAACACCAGACCCAGCCAGACGCCGGCCATCGTGCCGCACATGGCCGCACCGATGACGATCGGCACCAGCACCAGGGTGATGGAAAACGGGCCGAAATGAATACTTGCCCCTAAAAACTGGAGCAGTACGATCAGTGCGGTCAGCACCGCGCACAGAACCAGCCTTTGGGTTGATCCAACCTTGTTTGTTTTTTGCATTTCAAATTCCTCCTTGCTGTCGTTCACTTTTTGTGATACAACGCATTTGATTTATAAAAACACCCCGACAGGCAGCACAAAGTCCAAACGCAATATGGCTCAAAAGTCCTTATTTTCAAGCAAAAAGCACATTACGTTTTCCTAACCGAAAGATGCCGAAATTTTGCCTTTTTCGGCAGATTCGGACTGCTCTCTTCCGGCTGCGCATGCCTGCCGACAGATGGAATTTTCCTTGCGGTAAATATCAGGTTAACTATTTTTTTGATATAAAATATAGAGTCCCTTAAGAACCAGATTTTCATCGATCAAGATATCCTGTCTGCAATGCGGAATCACGGTTGCGGCAAGACCGCCGGTTGCCAGAACAAAAAGCGGTTCGCCTGCCTCCTCCCGAAAGCGGTCAATCATACCGTCAATCATGGACGCATTGCCGAACACAACGCCGGATCGCATACAGTCCACCGTGTTTTTGCCGAGAACGGAGGGCGGCGCCTCCAGACTGATCTGGGACAGGAGCGCCGCACCGCTGGCCAGCGCCTTTAAGGCAATCTGTACGCCCGGTATAATCGAAACCCCGACAAAGTTTCCCTCGCCGGACACCATCATCATCTTGGTTGCCGTTCCCATATCCACGATCAGAGACGGGCTTTGGTACAGGTGATACGCGGCCACGCAGGCACAAATCAGATCAGCGCCGACCGTCATGGGGTTATCGCAGTCAATGCCGATCCCCAGGTTCAGATCCGGGCGCACCATCAGCGCGTCCACCCCGTACACTGTTTTCACCGCCTTTTGCATGACGGTATCGAGCGGCGGTACCACGGAGGAAATCACCGCGCCCTCAATCTGGGTTTTGGCAATCTCATGCAGTCCCAGCACGCTGCGGATTTTTGCCGCATACTCATCCTCCGTTTTGGTCGAATCCGTGGCGATCCGCGCCACAAACGACGGTTCCTCCTCCACAAATCCGCCAAGGACAATATTGGTATTTCCGATATCTATGGCAAGTATCATGGTTATCCACCTTTTCTTATCACGCCGCGCAGAATTTTGAAAACCTTTCACCGAATAATATTCGTAATCCGGTCAGCAATCCGAAAAACGCCCGTATACAATAAAACAGCAAGCACGCAAAAGGATGACTTGCTGTCTTATGGCACGTTTTGGCTTTTCAAAAGCGGCGCGCTTATTTTTATTTTCCGAAGAACTGATCGTGGATCACAGCGACTGCACGTTCTGCGTTATTCACATTGATCAGTACCGAAACCTTAATTTCCGAGGTAGAAATCATATGAATGTTAATCTGTGCCGCGTAAAGCGCCTCAAACATCTGGGATGCAACACCGGCATTGTGCACCATGCCTGCGCCGACAATCGAAACCTTGCTCAGATCGTCACGGCAGTTGATTTCCTGATAATGAAGGGTATCCTTTAATCCTTCGATGATCGAGAGCGTCTCTTTCATATGCGCCTTGGTTACCGTAAAGACAATATCCTTGGTTCCATTATGCCCAATGGACTGTAAAATCATGTCTACATTGATATCTGCCTTTGCCAGAACCGAGAAAATCTTAAATGCCATGCCCGGCATATCCTCAACGCCGATCACCGCAATACGTGCTACATCATTATCACGGGTTACCCCTCTGATTAACATTCTTTCCATATTGGTTACCTCCTTCACCATTGTACCGGGAACTTTATGAAAACTGGACTTGACCTCCAGCTCAACGTTGTATTTTTTCGCCATCTCGACCGAACGGTTGTGCAGTACGTTTGCGCCGAGGCTGGCAAGCTCTAACATCTCGTCATACGTAATCTCATCCAATTTCACCGCGTTCGGCACGATACGGGGATCGGCCGTGTATACGCCGTCCACATCGGTGTAAATCTCACACTTTGCGGCATTTAATGCCGCCGCCAGTGCAACCGCAGAGGTATCGCTGCCGCCGCGGCCCAGCGTTGTGATATCGTCATATTTATTCAGCCCCTGGAAGCCGGCTACCACCACCACGCTGTGCTTATCCAGCTCCGCAAGAATACGCTCGGTATGAATCTTGCTGATTCTCGCGTTGCCGGAGGTTGCATTGGTCGCAAAGCCTGCCTGCCAGCCGGTCAGCGAAATGACCGAACACTTTAACTTTTCAATCGCCATGGCAAGCAATGCGATCGAAATCTGTTCTCCGCTGGAGAGCAGCATATCCATCTCGCGCTTGGACGCCTCCGGATTGATTTCATTTGCTTTTTCAATCAGGTCATCGGTTGTGTCACCCTGTGCGGAAACAACCACGACAACGCGGTTTCCCTCCTGCACCGTCTCCACGACACGGTTTGCAACATTCATCACTCTTTCTGCGTCGGCGACCGAACTGCCGCCGAACTTCTGTACGATCAGTGCCACTTTTCTTCCCTCCATTTTCTATTTTGCACGGTCGTCCCGGTCATCATCCCGGCAAACCACCGCACCCTGATTATCTGCTTTTAACATATACAAGCTCCAGCCGTGCATCCGCTGCGATAAAATCTGACGCATTTCTTCTTCAAAGGTCTGATTATCCCGGTGCACAATGGCAATAATGGTTGGCCCCGCACCGCTCAAATACACGCCGAGCGCATCGTTTGCATAACAGGTTTTAAACAAATCATCCATCTTGGGAATCAGCCGTTTGCGGTAACGCTGATGCAGCTTATCTCCGACCGCGGTACGGATGTTTTCGTACTTGCCGGTCATAATACTGGTCGCAAGCAGCGCGCTATGCCCGGTATTATAGACGGCGTCACGCATCGGAACCGAATGCGGCAAAATCCCTCTCGCCTTTTTGGTCTGTAAAAAGAAATCGGGAATCAACGCAGCAAACCGCAAATCATCCTTGATGTCGCAGCGCACGTACTGAATCCGGTTATAATTTTTAACCGTCACCGTAAATCCGCCCAGCAGCGCCGGCGTTACGTTATCGGCGTGCCCCTCGATCTCGGTTGCCATATAAAGCAGCGTATCCATCGAAAGCTGGCGTCCCGTCATCTCATTTGCGGCAAGCAGTCCGGATACAATCCCGGCGCTGCTGCTGCCAAGACCCCTGGTCACCTTAATGTTATTTTCCAGCGTCAGATGCAGCCCCTTGCAGGTATATCCCACCTTGTCAAAGACCGTTTTCATGGAGCGGTAAACCAGATTGCCTTCATCCGTCGCCAAAAACTTTTTGCTGTCGTCTAAAATATCAATCACCAGTCCGGCATCCGTTTCCTCTGCCGTCACATAGTTATACAAGCCCAGAGCAAGACCCATGCTGTCAAAGCCGGGGCCGAGGTTTGCGCTGGTTGCGGGCACTCTTACTTTTACCATTATTCTCCCACCAGCCTTAATGTCCCTAAAATTGTATATTCCTTTGCAAGCGCCGCCGCAAGCTCTTCTTTCGCACGCTCGGTCATCTCCGGCGTTACAATGGCAAATTCGTCCGAATATTCCGCGCCGTCTAACACAATCTTTTGATACCCGTCCTTTTCAAAGCCCTTATTGCCGCGCAGACGAAGGTAATAGCGAAAGCTTTGTTCCCCGGCGTCTTTTAAATAGCCGTCCTCGCCCTCGGTCCAGCCGATCGGAATATTCTTGCCCTGATGCTTGACCGCGTCAATAATATCCGATACGACAGCGCTGGCGGTCGGCAGCGAGCCTGCGCCCTGTCCGTAAAACATGACATCGCCGATGGCATCACCCTTGACCATAATGCCGTTAAACACGCCGTCAATGCCGGCAAGCGGATGCTCCTTTTTCAAAATAGCCGGGCAAACTCTGGCATAGACGCCGTCATCCTGCTTTGACGCCATACCGATCAGCTTAATCACGCTGCCGAGTGATTCGGCATATGCGACATCGGAAAGCGTAATCTTGGCGATTCCCTCGGTCTCGATCCGCTCGCTGTCCACATGTTTTCCAAAGGCAAGCGAGGCTAAAATCGCCGTCTTGCGGCAGGTATCGTACCCCTCAACATCTGCGGTGGGATCCTTTTCGGCATAGCCCTTCTCCTGTGCGCCCTTTAAAGCGTCCGCAAAGCTCTCGCCTTCTTTAATCATCTGGGTTAAGATATAGTTGGTGGTACCGTTCAAAATACCGTAGACGTCCGTCAGTTCATTGGCGGACAGGCTGGAATACAGGGGTCGGATAATCGGGATTCCGCCGCCGACACTGGCCTCAAAAAGATAGCTGACGCTATGCTCCCTCGCGATCCGAAGCAGCTCCGTACCGTGCTTTGCAACCAGCTCTTTATTGGAGGTAACCACGCTTTTACCGGCCTCTAAAAGCTGCCTGGTAAAGGTATAGGCCGGATTTACACCGCCCATCACCTCTGCCACCACGCCGATTTCGGGATCGTTTAATATATCCTGAAAATCCTTGGTAAAGCAGTGAAAACGGCTATCCGGGAAATCCCGAAGATCCAAAATGCGGCCAATCTCAATGACCTCACCGCTCCGCTTTTTCAGTCCGTCCGGCGCACCGGCAACAATCTCACCGACACCGCTGCCGACCACGCCAAATCCCATGATTCCAATTTTCATCTGTATCTTCCATCCTTTCCGCTGCTGCAGAGACGAGCCCTGCCTGTTGTTATGCTGCCTATTTTTCAGGCTGTGTAAACTTGTTCATCACAATGCCGGTTACCAGCTTTGGCCAAAAATAGGTAGATTTTTGCGGCATTTTTTCATTGGCCTCCGCAATCGCCTGAATCTCTGATACCTTAGGCGGATTGATTAAAAATGCACAGTCCATCTCGCCGTTTTTGACTGCCTTGACGGCCTCGCCGGCATCTCTGGTATAAACCAGATTCTTTTGGGAACGCATATTATCCTCATCGATTCCCATGTATTTTTCCAGAATCAATTTATGTAAAATCGTAACGTCTAAATGCCGGTATGCCTCCGAACGGTCCTGCACCGCCTCGTCAATCGGCGCCGTGCTCTTTAATTTGAGCAGATAATAATAGTTCTGCCCGGTATAAAGTCCAAACAACGTCTCATCCACCGTATTGGCCAGCCGATCCGTAATAATAGAGGCATAGTCGCCCTCGGTGAAATAAATCTTGGAAACCGTAAAGTTCTCGGTAAGAAAGCCGATCAGCAATACTTCATCAAAATTATCCAATCCGCGGATCATGCGATGCGTCGGAAACACAAACAATCCGCCGTCACTCATGGAAACCAGCATCATCATGACAAAATCATAGGGCATGGTACCCTCCTGGGTGCCGTCGGCCGCATGCCGCTCTTTGCGGTACTGCAGCGCGGTCTCATAACGGTGATGTCCGTCCGCAATAAAAACCTGCTTTTTTTCAAAAAGCACACTGATATGCGCGTTGACCGCCGCATCCTTGATGATCCAGATATTCTGCGTTACGTTTTCATCCGTCACAAAGCTGAAATCCGGTTCGCCGTCGCTATAATTTTCCAGCAGACCGGCGATCTCCTTATTTTCATCCATATAAAGTGAGTAAACCTGGCTGAGGTTTGCGCCGGTCGCCTGCATCAGCTGCAAGCGGTCAGCCTTGGCCTTGCTGATGGTCTCCTCATGCGGAAGAACCACTTTTTTTGAAAACTCCTCCAGCTGCACCAGACCGATAATACCTTTTAAAGCATGCGACGGCTTTTCGGTTCCGAGTGAAAAAATCTGCTCGTAAATGTAAAACGCCGGTTTGTCCTCAAAAACCAGGGTCTGATCCTCCATCCACTTTTCCAGATATGCGGCGCTTCTGGTGTAACGGTTATTCGTTTCGTCATCGCTGACAAAATCCATGCCGTAGTCCAGCCGCACAACGTTAAACTCATCCTTATTGTAAAGCTCCTGCTTTTGCGCCGGCGAAATAATGTCATAAGGCGGCGCGGTTACGGCATTTAAATCCTGAACCTTATCGGTGTTATAGCGGAGTCCTCGAAACGGGATTACCTTTGCCATAAAAACCTTCCTTTCAATCCTGATTTTCATTCCCCAACTGTGCGTTGCGCACAACCACAATTTTTTATAATCATCGTTTATCATACACCAAAAACCGCAAAACGTCAAGCGATTTCGGCATAGTTCTATGTAAATAATTGTTAACAAAAACCGTGAATTTTTATTGTGCTTTTACAAATACTGAATCATGTGATAAAAAATGAAACTGAAAAGGAGGCTCCAATATGGGAAAATTTTCAACCGGGCTCTTTGCCGGCGCCATGCTCGGCATCGGGATTCTTGCCATGGATAAGAAAACCTTAAAGCGGGCAAAAAAGATGATGCACAAGATGTCAAGACCCGCAATCTGGCTTTAGGCATAAAAGACTCAAAAGGGGTGTAAAAGCTTTTTTACGCTCCTTTTTCTTCTATGATATTTTTTCTTTCTTTTATTTCCTGTATTTTATCTCACATTCTGTTAAGGCACACAAAAAAGACAAAACTCCGCGCTATCTCCGCCATGTAACATTTTGATTAAATTTTGTAAAAACCCTCTTGACAAGGCATACTGTATATGCTATATTTATTACTGCGACACCACTACATATTGTATTTTAACGCTTTTTGCAACTGTGACGCATTAATGTTTGCGAGGGGGATTACCATGAAGATCATTAAAAGAAACGGCGCCGAGGTGCAGTTTGACGAAAAAAAGATTATGACTGCAATTGCCAAAGCCAACGAAGCAGTGGCAGAGGACTTCCAGATGACGCCGAAACAAATTGAACGCATCGCTGAACGGGTAATTTTAGCATGCGAATCACTGGGGCATTCCCCCAGCGTAGAAGAGGTACAGGATTTAGTAGAACGTCAGATTATGGCACACGGTGCGTTTGAAGTTGCAAAAGCATATATCACATACCGTTATACCAGAACCCTGGTTCGTCAGTCCAATACCACGGACGGCAAGATTTTAAGTCTGCTGGAGTGTAACAACGAAGAGGCCAAGCAGGAAAATTCCAATAAAGACCCGGTGGTGAACTCCACCCAGCGTGACTATATGGCCGGCGAGGTATCGCGCGACATCACCAATCGCCTTCTATTGCCGAAAGATATTGTGGACGCGCACAACGAGGGGCTGATTCACTTTCATGACAGCGACTACTTTGCGCAGCACATGCACAACTGCGACCTGGTGAATCTGGAGGATATGCTGCAAAACGGCACGGTCATTACCGGCACGCTGATTGAGCGGCCGCACAGCTTTTCTACCGCCTGCAACATTGCGACCCAGATCATCGCCCAGGTTGCCTCCAACCAATACGGCGGCCAGTCGATCTCGCTGACGCATCTTGCGCCCTTTGTTCAGGTCAGCCGCGACAAAATCACCAAGGATTTAAAGGAAGAGCTGCAAAACGCCGGCATCACCATGCCCGAAAAAGCATTCATGACCATGGTGGAAAACCGGCTGCGGAGCGAAATCAAAAAGGGCGTGCAAACGATCCAGTATCAGGTGGTAACCCTGATGACAACCAACGGCCAGGCGCCGTTTGTCACGGTATTTATGTACTTAAACGAGGCGAAAAACGAGCAGGAAAAGGCCGACCTTGCCATTATTATTGAAGAGGTGCTCCGTCAGCGCTACCAGGGCGTCAAAAATGAAAAGGGCATCTGGGTAACCCCGGCCTTTCCGAAGCTGATTTACGTTTTGGAGGATGACAACATCCACGAGGGCGATCCCTACTATTATCTGACCGAGCTGTCCGCAAAGTGTACCGCAAAACGAATGGTGCCGGATTATATCTCCGAAAAAATTATGCTGCAAAACAAGATTGATAAAAACGGCGAGGGTCACTGCTACACCTGCATGGGCTGCCGCAGCTTTTTAACCCCCTATGTGGACGAGGACGGAAAGCCCAAGTATTACGGCAGATTCAACCAGGGCGTCGTAACCGTCAATCTGGTGGATATCGGCCTTTCCGCCAACAAAAACATGGACGCCTTCTGGCGGATTTTTGACGAACGGATGGAGCTTTGCCATCGTGCGCTGCAATGCCGCCACGAACGGTTAGAGGGCACCGTTTCGGACGTTGCGCCGATTTTATGGCAATACGGCGCACTGCTCCGCCTGAAGAAGGGTGAAAAGATCGACCGCTATCTGCACGGCGGCTACTCGACCCTCTCGCTTGGCTACGCCGGTCTTTGGGAATGCGTTTACAGCTTAATCGGCAAAAAGATGACCGAACCGGAGGGCGAGGCGCTGGGTCTTGCCATCATGCAAAAGCTGAACGAATATACCGGAAAATGGAAAGCGGCCGAAAACATTGATTACTCCATCTACGGCACACCGCTGGAGAGTACCACCTATAAATTTGCAAAATGTCTGCAAAAGCGCTTTGGCGTAATCAAGGGCGTGACCGACAAGGGCTATATCACCAACAGCTATCACGTCCACGTCACCGAGGAAATGAACGCCTTTGACAAACTGGCGTTTGAGGCAAAGTTCCAGGCGCTCTCGCCCGGCGGCGCCATCAGCTATGTGGAAGTGCCGGACATGCAGCACAACATTGACGCCGTGCTGGAAGTGATGAAGTTCATCTATGACAACATCATGTACGCCGAGTTAAACACCAAAAGCGATTACTGTCAAAAATGCGGCTGGGACGGTGAAATCGAGATTAAAGAGCATGACGGCAAGCTGATCTGGCGCTGTCCGCAATGCGGCAATACCGACCAGAACACCATGAATGTCGCTCGCCGAACCTGCGGCTATATCGGCACGCAGTTCTGGAACCAGGGAAGAACACAGGAAATCAAGGAACGGGTTTTACACCTGTAACATATAGCAAGGTGGAACGATATGCACTACGGAGAAATCAAAAACTGTGACATTGCAAACGGCATCGGGGTTCGGGTGACCCTGTTTGTCTCAGGATGCACCAACCGCTGCAAGAACTGCTTTCAGCCGCAGACCTGGGACTTTTCCTACGGGGAGCCGTTTACCGAAGAGACCGAGGACCTGCTGTTCCGTCTGCTGTCCCCCTCCTACATTCAAGGGCTTACCGTCCTTGGCGGAGAACCGTTTGAGCCGTCCAACCAGCGTGCGCTTTATCCCTTTTTGCAAAAGGTAAGGGCGCAGCTGCCGCAAAAGACGATCTGGATGTTCTCCGGCTTTACTTATGAAGAATTGTGCCGTGCCGGCAGCCACCCGAACTGCGAAGTCACCGCGCCGATTCTTGACCTTGCCGATGTCCTGGTGGACGGGCGTTATGAAGAAGCGCTCCGCGATATCTCTCTGCAGTTTCGCGGCTCCTCCAACCAGCGCATCATTGATCTTGGCAAAACACGAAAAGAGGGGCGCATTGTCCTTTGGCAATAAACGCGCCGTCTCTTTTCGATCTCATTCTCAGTTTTGTTTTTCACCCCCGTCTGCCGCAAGGGAAATCCTTTGCGGCAGATTTTTATTTTATAACGCTGCGCACCGCGCCCAAATTCCGGGCAAACGACGTCGAAACGCCTTTTGACCGGGTTCGGCTTGCTCCCTTTCCGCTCCCTCTTTCGCGCTTCATAAAACCGTTTTTCCTGTGGCAGAGCGGTACAATCCTCCCCGCATTTTCGGCCGTTCCAAACGCCCGTCAAAGGCAAAAACTTGACAAAATCGGTTTTTTTCGTTATAATCACGTTGTTTTAATGTAAAAAAGGAGGTTGTCACATTATGCGAAAAAAGATTTGCAGTCTTTTGCTCTGTATGATATGCATGCTGCCGATTTTGTCATTTTCTGCCTATGGTTATGACGCGGTTTTCACCGATGTACCGTCTGACGCCTGGGAAGCGCCCTATGTTTACGACCTGGTCGGCCGGGGCATCCTGAGCGGTTATGGTGACGGAACCTTTGGCCCGCGCATCACCGTGCAGCGCTGCGAATATGCCAAAATGCTGGTCGGGATTACCAACACGCCGCTCAGCACCAGTGTTTCCAGTCCCTACTCCGATGTGCCGAATTGGGAGTGGTACTTTCCCTATATCAACAGCGCGCTCCCCTTTATGACCGGCTTTACCGAAGGCGGTGTACTGACCTTCCGGCCGGAGTGGGACGCCACCCGTGAAGATGTTACCGTGGCGCTGATCAAGGCGATCGGCGTTGACCTTAGCCCCTACGATGACCCGACCGGGTATCTTGCGCAGCGGTTTTCCGACATCGACAGTATCTCGGTACACAACCGGGTCTATATTGCCGCCGCCGTGGATAAGGGATATATCACCGGCGATGAGGACGGCACCTTCCGCGGCCAGGATTCGATCATCCGCGCCGAGGTCGTAGCCATTCTCTGCCGCGCCTTTCCGTTAGTCAACGAAACCAACAGCGCACTTGTCGCCGCCAACACAGATTTGGCGGCGTCTTTTTAGGTATTTGTGCAAAATCTCGTATGACATACGCCATGTCGGGGTATACTCATTTTATATTTAAAACCTTAAAACAGGAGCGCGATACCATGGTACGCTTTGCCAACGAGCAGGATTTAAATTTTTTAAAGCACATCTGGAGCGTTTGTTTTCAAGATCCGGACGATTTTATCGCCTGGAATTTTGAACAGAACTTTTCCTATCACGATACCTTAATTGCCGAATGGGACGGCACGCCTGCCGCGAACCTGCAGCTGATGCCGCACCGTATTCGATTGCGCGGCCATGACTATGATATCAATTATGTATCGGGCGTTGCCACCCTGCCGCAGTATCAGCGAAAAGGCCTGATACGCGAACTGTTTGCGGCCGCCTTTCCCATCATGCAAAAGAGGAACCAGCCGATCAGTCTGCTCATTCCGTTTCAGTACGCCTTTTATGAAAAGTTTGGGTACAAACAGTGCTACGAAAAGACAGTGCGCCGCACCGAAGCCGTACCGGCCTACGGTCTTTTGAGTCACCTGGATTTAAACAGCGCCTTGATGGAACGGCTGGATCGGCTCTACCGCGCGGCGATGCAGGACAGAGACGGTTACGTTCTTCGCACCAGGGAGACCTGGCGGCGCATTTTAGTGGATCTGTTATATACCTCTAAGGGCAAGGTTTTGTTTCATCAGACCGAGGGTTCGGACGACGGGTATGCGCTGCTTACCCCGGATCCGAAAAAGGGCTGGGAGGTGCAGGAACAGTTTGGCCCCTGCGATCTTGTCATGGAGGAAAAAACAGAGCCGTCTGCCATGGCAAGAATCATTGATGTAAAGCGGTTGCTGCTTGAACTTTGCGCCGATTTTGACGGCTGCTGGCGCGTTAAAGTTGTAGACGGGGACATTCCCCAAAACAATATGACGGCGGCGCTGACAAAGGGAACGCTTACGCCCTGTGATGATTACGATACCGAGATCAATATCCGGCAGCTTGCACAGCTGATTTTCGGATTTGCGGACGACTTTACCGGGACCGGGCTTTTTCCTAAGACTAAGCCTTATATAAACATGATCTTCTGACGGAGCTGTAAAAAACACACCGACCGCAAAAAGATATTTGACCGCCAGAACACGCTATACGATTTTCCAAAAGGAGCCGGGGCAAAATGGTTTCATTTTGCCCCGGCTCCTCTTCTTTATTTTCTTTTGGGTACTTTTAAATTTTTGGCCGGATTTCGGGTGTCGATGCCCTCTGCAAGCGGTTTTGACGGCGCAAACCGATAAACCTCCGCATAGTTTTCCAGCTCGTCCTCCGATTCCGGCGGCACCTGAATCAGCCCGGTACATTCTGTCCCCGACGCCGCATTGGTCAGCGAAAACACCGTCTCATTGCCGTCGCCGCTCCTGATTTCCTCTTTTTCTTTTTTCATAAGGTCAAGCCCTCTCTTTCATCAAAAAGTCTTTTTGGTTAGCCTGACCGAAATTCCTGCTTTTATACAAAAAGAGGCTTTTGCAAAATGAAATGGAAATCTCATTTCGCAAAAGCCCCCTGATTTCATCAGCGAATTTTACATGATCAAAGATTGATAAGGATTGCTCTGTGCGCCGTTTTCATAATACTCCACCTCGTCCAGACGGCGGAAGGTATAACCCCGGCTCTTTAAATATTCAATTATGGACGGCAGCGCCTCTGCCGTTGATTTTTTTGCGGCCGCGTCATGCATCAGCACCACAATCCGATCCTGGGTTGCCGTTGCCTGGATCTTTGCCAAAAGCTGGGCTGCCGTGCGGCTGCCGCCCTCCGCGTCACCGTTCAGCGCATTCCAGTCCGCATAATAATAGCCGTTTTGCCGCAGCAGCTCTTTATACGTCTGCTTTTCTGCCGCGTGGTCGCCGGCGTTATAGCTGCCGCCCGGAAAACGCATCAACTTAAAAGGCTTTTGCCCGGTCGCCTGTTCGATCAGCCCTTCGGTCTTTTGAACCTCGCCCATAAAGCTCTCGCCGGAGGCATAAAGCGCCTGATAATCATGGCTGTAACTGTGGTTTGCCAAGAGATGCCCCTCATCGTAGACGCGTTTTGCAAGCGCCATATCCGCCTCAATCATCTTTCCCATCATAAAAAAAGTCGCCTTGACATCATACTGTTTTAGCGTATCCAAAATCGAAGGCGTCACCGCCTGGGTCGGGCCGTCATCAAAGGTAAGATAACAAATCTTTTCCGCACCGCCCTGCGCCTCCTTGGCGATCTGTACCATATCGTTCATCTCCGAGGCCGGCGGAAGATTCAGAACCCTGACCGGTTCGGCCGGTGTGACTGCCACACTTTGTTCCGATGTCTGATTTTCCTTTTTTCCGGCCACGGCCGACACAATGCTGCCGATTACAGCGGCGATCAGTGCCAGACAAACAACGCAAAAAATCGCAAATCGCAGCGGCCGGCGCGGCATCCTCCAACGGATCCTGTACCGACTCTTTTGAAACTGTCCTTCCCTTTTTTGTGGCATAATTTCCTCTCCTTTATTTGCACGGTGCTCTCTTCTGCAATGATGATACCATAAGTAAAAACGCTTGCCCGAAAGAGCATTTTTGCGCAGCCGTCAATGGCGCAGTGTGCGAAACGTAAACAGCGGCACAGCCGCAAATGCTTGCTGCGCAAGCTTTCTCTGCAACTTATTATACCCCTTTTTATTCAAAAGTCAAGGAAATTCCGACAAAAAACGGCACATCCGCGCGATTGGCGAATGTGCCGCAGCTGTACCATCAAAAAAGCGTCCGTGTCTGTCTTAAAACCGCTGCCCGGCGTCCGTTTACGGTATTGACAGGCAGTTTAACGCAGCGAAAGCGGAAATCCGCCTCCCAAAATCGAAATTCGGATGACTCTCTTTCGGCTACGCCGCGCTTTTTGCGCGTTCAAATTCGTCCAAAATCTCCTGATCCGGCTCTTTCGTCAGGAGGCTTACCACAACAATGGCAAGAATGCTGACAATAAACGCCGGCAACAGCTCATATACGCCAAACACACCGCCGATCGGCTTAATCAGGTATTTCCATACAAATACCATCACGCCACCGGCCACCATGCCGGAAACCGCACCCGGAAGCGTAGTACGCTTCCAGAACAGAGAACAGATCACAACCGGACCAAACCCGGCGCCAAAACCTGCCCACGCAAAGGAGACAATACCGAAGATGGAGCTTTCGGGGTCTCTTGCGATAAAGGCGCTCAGCACCGAAATAACAACCAAGGTCATTCTTGCCGCAAACATACTCTGCTTTGCGCTCAGTTTGAAATGGAAAGCCTCCTGCAGCAGGTTTTGCGATACACTGGAGGACGCCGCCAAAAGCTGTGAATCTGCGGTGGACATGGTACTGGCTAAAATACCGGCAAGCACCAACCCTGCCAGCAGCGCCGGCAAAATACCAAACTTAGAAAGCAGATCTGCAACACGGATAATCACCGTCTCGCTGTCGGCGTTTTTCAAAACCTCAATCACGCCGGTATCGCTCAACACACGGCCGGAAATACCGATACCAACTGCAACCGCCATGGCGATTACTACCCAAACAGAAGCTACGCGGCGGGAAAGAGTCAGGTTCTTTTCATCGTTAATCGCCATAAAACGGAGTAAAATGTGCGGCATGCCAAAATAACCCAGCCCCCAGGAAACTGTCGTAATGATATGTAAAAGGTTGTACGGCTGGCTGCCGCCTGTCTCCGGCACATGCGTCGCCGTAAAGGAAAGATACCCGGCCAGGTCACCGGCATGTCCCATTACAACGGCAGGACCGCCGGCCGTAATGGTTGCAAAAATCAGGATCGCAAAAATCGCAATCGTCATGATAATGCTTTGGATAAAGTCTGTCGTTGACGCTGCCAGAAAGCCGCCGGTCGCCGTATACCCCACAATAACCACTGCCGAAATCAGCATCGCCGCGATATAGTTCATCCCAAACAGAGAGGAGAACAGTTTACCGCATGCGGCAAAGCCCGATGCCGTGTATGGGATAAAAAATACAATAATCACAACGGCCGCGATGGCGGACAGCAGGTTCTTTTTATCGTGGAACCGCTTGGAGAAAAATTCCGGTATGGTGATCGCGTCCAAAAGGTGCGTATACCGGCGCAGCCGTTTAGAAGTCAATAGCCAGTTTAAATAGGTACCTGCCGCAAGGCCGATGACCGTCCAGCCGACGTCTGCCACACCGGAAAGATAAGCAAGACCGGGCAGTCCCATCAAAAGATAACTGGACATATCCGACGCCTCGGCGCTCATGGCGGTCACCAGAGGCCCCAGGCTCCGGCCGCCCAAATAAAAATCCGAGGTTGAATTGTTCTTTTTGGTAAAATAAAATCCAATCAGCAGCATACCGATTAAGTATACCGCAATGGTAATTAGAATACATATGCTGGATGTACTCATCATGATCACTCCACTCTTTTTTTCTTTCTGTATTTTCGTGTGCGGCCGCATTCCCCGCAGGCCGCGGAACGCCATAGGCAAAACTGAGAAAATCCCGGAAGCGTTGTACTTCCGGGATTTTGTGTCCATTCTCTGATGACAAAATTATCTCTTTGAGAACTGCGGTGCACGACGAGCTGCCTTTAAGCCGTACTTCTTTCTCTCCTTCATTCTCGGATCACGCGTCAGATATCCCGCTGCCTTCAGCAAGGAACGATATTCCTCGTCAACTTCTAAGAGCGCTCTTGCAATACCGTGACGGATCGCGCCGGCCTGACCGGTGAAACCGCCGCCCTGTACGTTAACCAAAACGTCAAACTTGCCGGTGGTATGGGTCAGTTCCAGCGGCTGTCTTACAACAACCTTTAAGGTCTCTAAACCAAAGTAATCGTCAATGTCTCTCTTATTGATGACGATTGCACCGTTGCCGGGCACCAATCTAACCCTGGCAACAGACTTTTTTCTTCTTCCTGTTCCGTAATACTGTACGTTTGCCATTTGTATTCAGTCCCCTTCCTTTAGTTCTGTTCCCAGGCGATCGGCGCCTGAGCCTGATGTTGATGTTCTGCATCCTTGTAGATACGCAGCTTCTTTAATGCCTTTCTGCCCAGCGTGTTGTGGGGAAGCATACCTGCGATTGCAAGCTCCATCGCCTTTTCCGGACGCTTTTCCATCAGTTCTTTATAGGAGACTTCCTTTAAGTGACCGATATATCCGGTGTGTCTGTACCACTTCTTTTGCAGCAGCTTGTTACCGGTCAGCACTGCGTCCTTTGCATTGATTACGATGACATATTCACCGCAATCTACGCCCGGAGTGTACTGCGGCCGATGCTTGCCTCTTAAAATCGTAGCGGCCTGTGCTGCTACACGTCCCAGCGGCTTTCCGGCTGCGTCAATGATATACCATTTCTTTTCAATTTCATTCGCCTTCGCCATGTAAGTTGCCATGATAAATGTTACCTCCTGTTTCAATTTCATCTTTTATGATGACGCCGTAAGGCATTTGTTCTTTGCACCCGATGCCTTGTGAGTGCAAAAAACAAACGCCTCATCATCAGCGCTCTGCTATTATAATACGTTTTTTATCATTTGTCAAGCAATTTTTTTAAAAATTTAATTTACCGATATACGTTCTCTCATTTTCTCTTGTTTTCTCACTTTATCTCTCTTGTTCTTGACTTCAATTTTCATTTTTGTTGATATTGACGAACCCGTTTTTCACCGTCTTGTGCGCCTTTTTTCAAAAAATACAGGTTTTTCTGAAAAAGGGGTTGACATTTTGGGTGCGATGTGGTATTCTAAATAGGCTGTAATGAGTTACCAACACGCCGGAGTGGCGGAACTGGCAGACGCCCGGGACTTAAAATCCCGTGGGACTTTTCTCCCGTACCGGTTCGATTCCGGTCTCCGGCACCAAACTTGGTTTGCGGAGTTGGCAGCACAAGACAATTTTATATCGCGGGGTGGAGCAGTCTGGTAGCTCGTCGGGCTCATAACCCGAAGGTCGTTGGTTCAAATCCGGCCCCCGCAACCAAAAATCCGTACGCGAAAGTGTACGGATTTTACTTTTTCACTATTCACTCATCACTATTCCTTAATAGGATGCACGGATTTTTGAAAAGTAATAAGTAAAAGTGAAAAGTGAAGAGGTAAGGCTCACCTCGTCCAAAAAAATCGACAAGCACGACGGTGCTTGTCGATTTTATTTATTACCTATTCCCTATTCACTCTTCCTTATCCCCTAGAACATCCCCGGTCCATTCATATGGTTCATACTGTTCATATCGTTCATCGAATCCATCTGCTGTCTTTGGGCGTCTGCCGCCATGGTATCCGACGGATTAAATCCGTCTCCCTGCACATAGCCGCCAAGGTCAAACGGCGTCACCGCCCGGCGTGATTCCTCCATCGCCCAAGCATCCTGCTGCCGCTGTATTTCCTCCATCTGCCGCTGCATCATTTCCATTTGTCGCTGCGTCTCCGCATCGGAAAGATCCTGCTGCTGCAGCTCTTCTCTCATACGCCGCAGCGTTTCCATCTCGCTGTTCATTCGTCTGACCCGATCCCGGCAGGACTCCCGCTTTCCGTAATTCTTTTGTGCCATATATGCCGCAATGTTTGCCTTAACATCCCCGGTGCGGTACATCTTCATTTTCTTTCCGTAATACACAAGCAGCACCGCGGCAACTACAACAAGATTGACAATCAGCTTGCGCGTCTGCATACTTTGCGACAGGGTGACCGTCCCGGCCGGTTCCGCAAAAGCACGGCCGCAAAAGGTCAGTGCCAAAAACGCGGCGCATAGCGCCTTTTTCATAATATTTCGCATATTTCTCTCCCCCTCCATGCGTCTAAAAATGAAATACCGATTTCAGATCCTGCACAGCACGCTTTAGCCCTTCTTTGGAAAAGCATGCGTCCATGCCGCTCTTGTGATAAACCTCTGCCACGGTCATTGTTTCGCAATCGCCGCCCCTTTGGTAACACAGTTCCTCCAGGATCGGCTGATACCCTATGGAGGAAGCCATCACTGTCAGCAAAATATTGACCGTAACCGAGATGAGCAAATACCAAAAGTAAAACACTGCATAGAGCGGCAGCTCGCTGACTGATACAAACCAAATGATGCCAAGCACCACAATAGCAGCCAAAAACGCAAGCCGTTTTCCCAAAAGACTTCGTATCTTTTGCGGATAGCTGCGATACATATAGGCAAGCAGCGGCACAGACGGCGTTGATACGGCGTAGAGAAAACTCCAAACCAAACTCACTGCACCCAAAAGCAGCATATACCGTCCACCGCCGATAACCTCCGTTGCGCCCGTTTTGTAAAACACCAGCAAGTAGATCGACGGAATCAGCCGGATCAGCGCGCCGTTGATTACCCGAAGAAAAAACAGCGGCAGCGCGGCCGCCTTGCAGGACATGGTAAGAAACCGATTCACAAAATCATCTCCGTTCTTCAATCAAAATCTTATACTGTTTTTATCCGTCATATCTTTTTGCAGTCCAATGCCGCAATTTGCTAAGGCACCGCCGCACGAGCCTGCAAAACAAAATTTTCCACTTTTATTATACCATATATTTTTTAAAAATCAACCATTTTTCATCGATCCACAACCCGACACTACGCATATATTACAAATAAAATATCCAAAATCCTTGCCATTTTGTAAAATTTGTGGTAGAATGACTTGTAACCTGACAATAAGAGTAACACTCTGACGGAAAGGCACACAACCAAATTGCGTTATGTGGCCGTACTCTGTCCGGAGTACGGCTTATTTGATGGGAGCTTTTTATCCGGCGGCCAAAAATGCAGTCCGTGCCTTTGACGGCAAAGGGCGGATTCTTGCGGATGCAGCAAGGCTAGCCGAATCACTTTTGTTTTGGGAGGTCACACGCCATGCAAACCAGAGTTGCAGTCATGTCCATCATTGTAGAAAACAACGATTCCGTAGAACGGCTTAACTGTCTGCTGCACGAATACAGCAGCCACATCATCGGGCGGATGGGGATTCCCTATCGCACGCGCGGCATCAGCATTGTCTCGCTTGCGCTGGACGCGCCCCAGGACACGATTTCGGCACTGGCCGGAAAGCTTGGATCGCTGCCGGGCGTGAGTGTGAAAACAGCGTGTTCCAACGTATTTGGCGATGCAGAGTCATAATTACATGCCAAACACCGCCGCTTTCGGCGAACAAATCAGAAAAATGAGAACCATATCAGAATCAATCTGCCGGAAAGGGTATCAAAAAAAGATACGCCTGACCGAAAAGAAAGGAAGAAAATCATGAGCAACTACAATCCAAAATCCATGCACGCAGAGGAATTTATCTCTGACGAGGAAATCCGCGAAACCATCGCCTATGCCGAGGCAAACAAGCATAATGAGGCGTTGATTGACGCGCTGCTTGAAAAAGCACGCCCGAAAAAGGACGGAAACAACATCACCTGTGCCGGACTGACCCACCGCGAGGCGTCCGTGCTGCTGGCCTGTGACATCCCCGAAAAAATCGAGGCCATGTACCGGCTTGCGCACGAAATCAAGCTGGCGTTTTACGGCAACCGTATTGTAATGTTTGCGCCGCTCTACCTCTCCAACTACTGTGTCAACGGCTGCGTCTACTGTCCCTATCACAGCAAGAATCAGAAAATCGCGCGCAAAAAGCTGACCCAGGAGGAAGTGCGTGCCGAGGTCATCGCTCTGCAGGACATGGGGCACAAACGCCTTGCCATTGAGGCCGGCGAGCACCCGACCATGAACCCGATTGAATACATTTTAGACTGCATTCATACCATCTACTCCGTGCATCACAAGAACGGTGACATTCGGCGCGTCAATGTCAACATTGCGGCAACCACCGTGGAAAACTACCGAAAGCTGAAAGATGCCGGCATCGGTACCTATATTCTGTTTCAGGAAACCTACCATAAACAGAGTTATCTTGCCATGCATCCGACAGGGCCGAAGCATGACTATGACTATCACACCGAGGCAATGGATCGTGCCATGGAGGGCGGCATTGACGATGTGGGGCTGGGCGTTTTGTTCGGGCTGGAGGGATATCAGTACGAGTTTGCCGGCCTGCTGATGCACGCCGAGCATTTAGAGGCGGCGCACGGCGTTGGGCCGCACACCATCAGCGTACCCCGGATCAAGCATGCCGACGATATTGACCCGAACGTCTTTGACAACAGTCTGTCGGACGAGCTGTTTGCAAAAATCATCGCCTGTATCCGTATCGCCGTGCCGTACACGGGCATGATTATCTCGACCAGAGAGAGCGAGGCGGTGCGCGGCCGCGTCCTTGACCTCGGTATCTCGCAGATCAGCGGCGCGTCACGCACCTCGGTCGGCGGCTATTGCGAAGAAGAACGTCCGCACGACTCGGAGCAGTTTGACGTATCGGATCAGCGGACGCTGGACGATGTGGTACGCTGGCTGATGACGACCGGGCACATTCCGTCCTTTTGTACCGCCTGTTATCGCGAGGGGCGCACGGGCGACCGGTTTATGAGCCTTTGCAAAACGGGACAGATTCAAAACTGCTGCCACCCGAACGCGCTGATGACCCTGACCGAATACCTGGTTGACTACGCCTCGGAGGAAACAAAAGAAGTCGGCTTTGCCATGATTGAGCAAGAGCTTTTAAAGATTCCGAACGAAAAGGCACGTGCCATCGCAAGGGAGCATATCGAAGATATCAAAAATTCCAACCGCAGAGATTTCCGTTTTTAACACACGGTGAAAAAACGGGGCGGAGACAGTACGTATCTCCGGCCTGACATAGAAACATTTTCTGATCGATATGATTACGCCATGAGGTGAATAAACATGAAGAATGAACACTTTGACACCTGGCTGATGATTGGATTAAATATTTTGCACTACCGAAAAGAGCAGGGCATGACACAAATGCAGCTGGCCGAGAAGAGTGATATAAGCAGGAACTATCTGCAACGAATCGAAACAGCCGTTTCCTCCTGCACAGTGGATACGCTGATTGATATTGCCGCAGCACTTAAGATTCCGCTTGCCAAGTTATTTGAGTTTCGAGACTAATCATAAATTGTGTACCCGCTCCGGTAGCGAAAAATCCCGTGCTGCCAGGCACCATTTTAAAAGTTCTCCATATAGTAAAGTAGATGAAGTGTCATGCCGGATTTTCGCAAAGGAGGGGACGCTGCCATGTGGAGAAATCGCAGATGCTGCTGCAGACCGCAGCGGTGCAGAGGAATCGGGGTAATTTTGATTTCGGTCGGCGCCGGCATTTTGCTCGGCTATATCATCCCCTACTACCTTCTGATTTTTCTCTTTGGCTGCGTCCTGATCTTTTTGGGGATCCGCGCAATCTTAAAAAAATAGCTGTTTCGTGTGAGAAAGGAGATCATTATGCAAATTGTAGTTGTCAAAGCGCCGAAAATACTCCGCGGGATTTTAAGAGCCATGTTTAAGATGAACCGTCCTTCCGCCTGAACATTTTGCCTTTTTCGGCAGGGTTCCGCTCTGTCCCCGTCCGGCCGCAAACGGAATGCGGCCGGGCGGTTTTTCTTTTTCTGAAAAACGGAAGAAATCAAAGAACCAATCAGAAAAACATCGTATTTTGTCTCATGCTTTTTGCTATTTCCGTGAAATACCGGTTGCTTTTTTTCAAAAGGTGCGTTATAATGAAGAAAATGAATCAGCTTTAAAAAATAAGACAGGCTTTACAGCAAAAGGATACCGCCGCACGGCTGCGTCTTTTTGCAGTCAGGAGGAAATATGAAGAAAATAGCAGGAATTTTGGCATGCTGTATGCTGGCCGGAACCTTGGCAGCACCCCACGCCTTTGCGGCGGAAAATCAGGTCGTGGTCGGTGACCGTTTGGAATTTGCCGACGGCGCAGAGCCGATCATTATCGACAACCGCTTGATGCTGCCGCTCCGCGCCGTATCGGAGGCACTGGACGCCACCGTTTACTGGTTTAACGATGACAAGCGGATCCAGATCGTACGTTATGACGCCCTGCTCTCCCTGCAGATCGGCAATAATATGATGGGGCGCTATCGCATCACGGACGGCAAGGCATCTTTGATCGACAATGTCGAGATGGATGTTGCCGCAACCATTCAAAACGATCGCACCTACGTGCCGGTTCGTGCCATTTCGGAGGCGTTTTCTGCGGACATTCAGTGGGACAACCCCAACCGCACCGCAACCATTATTCCAAAAGCAGTGACCGAAAACCAGCTCAGCCTGAAAGAGATTAACGTACAGCCGGAGGGAACGCTGTGCAGCGTCTACGGCGTCATCATCCGGGATAATGCAAGCGGCACATTTTATCTGCGCTCGCTGCAGATGAATACGGACGGCGACTACGACCGTATTCCGTTCTGCACGCCGACCAAGACATCGATGTCCGACAACACCGCATACGGAGAATATATTTCCGCTTACTGGCTGGAACAGTTCGGAACCGAAAACCCGGCCAGCATTGTGGTTGCGTTCAGCGGAATCACCCATAACGAGGGCGGCGCAACCTATCTGGTGGTAAACAAAACCACGACCGGGATGCGCTCTTTGGGTCACTATGACACCTATATGAAGTCACTGGGATTGTACTACAACACCTTTGACAACGTCTACTCGTAAGAAAATGATTTTGCATTGCCGTTTGTAAAGGCCGGCCTTTACAAACGGCTTTTTTATGTGCGGCATAGCGGCTGCCGCCGCAAACGCTCCCCTTGACAAACAAGGGAAAACAGTGTAGAATAAAACAGATTACAGGACATAAAACGCAAATTGTTTTGTTCGCAAAAAACGCAAAAAAGAAAGAGTGAAATAAAATGGCCATTTGGAACCAAAAGTTTGAAACCATGCCCCGTGAGGAACTGCAAAAATGGCAGAGTGAGCACTTGCGTGACGCGGTGGCACGCGTCTATGCAAACGTAGCGCCCTACCGGGCAAAGATGGACGCCATCGGCTTAAAGCCGGAGGATATCCGCGGCATTGAGGATCTCGATAAGCTTCCCTTTACCACCAAGCAGGATCTGCGTGACAACTTTCCCTACGGCTACTTTGCCATCCCGATGGAGGATGTCACCGAGATTCACGCATCGAGCGGCACAACCGGCAAGCAGACCGTTGTCGGCATGAACAACCACGACCTCGGCATCTGGGCGGAAATCACGGCGCGTGCGCTGACCTCCTACGGGGTCACCAAACAGTCGGTGGTTCACACGGCTTATGGGTTTGGCCTGTTCACCGGCGGTTTTGGCGCGCATTACGGCGCACTGAAGATCGGTGCACGCTCCATTCCTGTCTCCAGCGGTAACTCACGCAGACAGATTCAGATTATGCGTGATTTCGGCAGCACCTTTTTGGCATGTACCCCCTCTTATGCGCTCTCCTTGGTTGAGACCCTCCACGACATGGGCTATACCAAGGATGACTTAAAGCTGGAGGGCGGCGCTTTCGGTGCGGAGCCGTGGACGGCGCAGATGCGCAAGGAGCTGGAGGACAAGCTGGGTATCAAGGCCTATGATATTTACGGATTGAGCGAAGTGATGGGGCCGGGCGTCGGCTATGACTGCGTCTGCCAGAACGGCATGCACATCAACGAGGATCACTTTATCCCGGAAATCATTGATTCCGACACGGGAGAGGTTCTGCCTCAGGGCAGCGTTGGCGAGCTGGTATTCACCTGTATCACCAAGGAGGCGTTTCCGCTGCTTCGTTACCGCACCAAGGACATCTCTTCCTTAAATTATGAACCTTGCTCCTGCGGCAGAACCTTTGTTCGGATGAGCAAGCCAATGGGCCGCAGCGATGATATGCTGATTATCCGCGGCGTTAATGTGTTCCCCTCTCAGATTGAAGAGGTTTTGATGAACACCAAAGAGACCATGCCGCACTATCAGCTGATTGTAGACCGCAAGGACAACAAGGACACCCTGGATATTTTGGTTGAGGTATCGCCGGAGATCTTCAGCGATGAAGTGAAGAATCTGGAGGCCATCACCCGTAAGGTACAGGGAAATCTGATGACCGTCTTAGGCCTTAAGGCAAACGTCAAGCTGGTAGAGCCGCGCAGCATTGCCAGAAGTGAGGGCAAGGCCGTACGCGTGATTGACAAGCGGCACTTGTATACCGAGGAAAACAGAAAAGGATAGGTGATATCCATGGATAAAATCACAGTGATTGTTCCCTGCTATAACGAACAGGAGGTTTTGCCCCTGTTTTATCAGGAAATCGAAAAGGTGCGCAGCGGCATGCCGGAGGTCGACTTTGAATATCTGTTTGTCAATGACGGCTCCTCGGATCGGACGCTGCCGATGCTGCGTGAGCTTTCCAAGCAGGACGGCCGGGTCAAGTACGTCTCGTTTTCCCGCAACTTTGGAAAAGAGGCGGCAATGTATGCCGGCATGGATCGGGCGTCCGGCGACTATATCGTAATTGTGGACGCAGACCTTCAGGATCCGCTCGATCTGATTCCCATCATGTACCGTGAGATTGTAAGCGGCCGCTGTGACTGCGTCGCCGCACGCCGCGTCACCCGTGAGGGTGAAGCGAAGATCCGCTCCTGGTTTGCGCGGATGTTTTATAAGCTGATTAACCGAATCTCTAAAACCGAGATCGTGGACGGCGCCCGCGACTATCGTATGATGACACGCCAGATGGTAACCAGCATTTTGTCCATGCAGGAGAGAAATCGGTTTTCCAAGGGAATCTTCAGCTGGGTCGGCTTTGACACAAAATGGCTGGAATATAAAAATATTCAGCGTGCCGCCGGCGAGACCAAGTGGTCGTTCTGGAAGCTGTTTTTGTATTCCATCGACGGCATCGTTGCATTCTCCACCGTACCGCTGGCGGTATCTTCGGTGATGGGCGTGCTGTTTTGTCTGCTATCCTTTATCGGGATTATCGTTGTCATAATCCGCGAGCTGATCTGGCACATGAGTTCTTACGGATGGGCGTCTATGATCTGTGTGCTGTTGCTTGTCAGCGGTGTGCAGCTGCTTTGTATCGGTGTTTTGGGGCAGTATTTATCAAAGACCTATTTAGAAAGCAAGCAGCGTCCCATCTATATCATGAAGGAAACAAACACGGACGCAAAACCCGATGAAAAAACGGAATAAAAAACAGGGCGGCTCCTGCTGCCCGGAACAATTTTGACTTGCGAAAAACGGATGAAAAAGGCAAAGCCAGACACTCCATAAGACGAGCGTTGGCTTTGCCTTTTTATGATATACGGATGTTTTTGCCAAGGAAACAATCAAAGCGCGGTCTTTTAGGCCGGCGTAAAAGATGCTGCCCTATGCGTTTGGCAACTCGGAACCGTCATTTTCTTTCTGCTGCATAAGCTCTGCACCGCAGCGGCAAAGAAGTGCGCCGATGATCAACATAATACCAAGCATAACACTGGTTTCGTGATTGAAATACAGATCCAATGCCGCGGCTTTTTCGATCTTTAAAAAACCGACCATAATTTCCTCAGCCATACTGCCGACCGCTGCACTGACGACCGGGATAACAATTGTCAAAACACCAAGCCGCATCAGTTCTTTTGCCCCGGTCGATGTAAACGGCGTTCCGGCTTTCAGCTCATTTTTAAAATAAGTCTCCGCAAATTTCGCCAGCACCGCCTCTCCGGCACAAATGACAAGCCACCCGGAAAGCGCTGCGGCTATACTTTTGATATTGTACCCATAGTCGCCGTCAATCAGGCTGTGCAGCGTGACGCCGCCGATTTTTGTGACGCCGCCGCTTCCCAGCTGGACGCTGACAAGCCCGGCAATGCAGCCGCAAAAGCCGATGACCGATACAATAAATACGATTTTACTGAATATTTTCCCGATCTTTGAAAGTTTTTGAATGGTATGCAGTGATTTCATTCTCATTCCCCCTTTTGATGAAATCATAAAATTTCCGTTTCACATCCCGACAGCTCCATAGACACGGGGCAATCTATTTTTGAAATTCCGCTCTGCGTCCCGGTTTTCGGCTGATTCCCGCTGAGTTTTATGTATGATCTGTCTCAAGCCGACGCTTTAACCGCGGCACCTCGACCGCATAGGCAATGATAAACAGGAGCGCCGCGCCGCACCATGCGGCAGGACTTGCAAAGCATACCCCGACATAGCCGAAAAACGCCGCCAGGATAAACGCCCCGACCAGACGGGAGATGAGTTCCACGATACTGCCGACCAGCACGATGCCGGTGTTTCCCAGTCCCTGCTGCACGTTCCGAAAGATAAAGATGCAACTGAGCACCGGGTAAAAACAAGCCGAAATCGTCAGATACTGCTTGGCATAGCGCACCACTTCACCGACATTTTCTTCCGATGCACCGATAAAGATCATTGTCATTGCGCGGCCGCAAACCGTAACCAGAATACCGCCGAGTACCGCAATCATCATGATAATAAACGTACTCTTTCTGACGCCCTCACGGATGCGCCGATAAGAACGCGCCCCGTAATTTTGCCCGACAAAGGTCGCCAGCGTCATGCCGACCGAGATCATGGTCTGCGTCACCAACGCCTCAATTTTGCTGGAGGCCGCATAGCCGGCCATCGCCACCGCGCCGAACTGATTCAGGCTGGACTGGACTGCCATGGCGCCGGTTGCAATCACCGAGGTTTGTACCGCCATCGGCACGCCCAGGCGCAAGTGATACCAGGCAAACCGGCCGTTCCACTTCCAGTCGCCGCGGCCGGGGAACAAATCCGACAGCCCTCTTTTTACATAAATCAAACACAGAAACGCCGATACCCCCTGGGAGAATACGGTCGCAACCCCTGCTCCCATAACCCCCATACGAAAGTTTAAGATACAGACGTAGTCCAAAATGACATTCAGCACCGAGGCAATCAGCAAAAAATACAGCGGCGTCCGACTGTCGCCCAGCGCGCGCAAAACGCTGGATAGGTAATTGTAAAGCACCGTAATGGGAATCCCCCAAAAGATCACGGTAAGGTATGCATGGGCGCCGTCAATGACCTCCGGCGGCGTATTCATTAAAACAAGCAGGCCTCGCGTCCCCGGAATACTGACCGCCATCAAAAGGGCGGAAAAGACCGCGCAAAGCATGGCACCCATGGCAATGCTGCGCCGCACGCCCTGCATGTCCCCGGCGCCGAACCGCTGTGATACCATGATGGCAAAGCCGCCGGCAAGCCCCATGGCAAAGCCGATCACACAAAACACCAAAGACCCGCTTGCACCGACCGCCGCCAGCGCATTTACGCCGATGGTCCGCCCGACGATAATGGTGTCTGCCATGGAATATAGCTGCTGAAAGATGTTTCCGATAATCAGCGGAATGCTGAAAAGCAGAATGTGACGCAGGATATTGCCGCGCGTCATATCCACCGTTTTGTCCATTTTCATACTGCACACCCCCTTGGTTCTTCCTTTGCAGTCGTATCATCATACTACCACTTTTTCGTTTTGTCAAGACGTTTTTAAAAAAAATACAATTTCTCCACCAATTTTTTGCAAAACAAAAAGGAGAGCAAAACTCTCCTTTCAGACTGCCCCCAAAGTCGGTTTTCAGCAAGATATTGCTTTGAATTGATTGCCCAAAGCCCGCGTCACATCTGCCTGCGCAGTGGCTCGATTTGACAAAAACCGTCAAACCATCGCCCAAGCTTCGGCGCTGCTCCTTTTCCCAAAAATCAAGTAAGATTTTTGGGAGACCCTAT
>OLOI01000303.1_pt1 | contig 51133 bp, 44 predicted proteins | sample 1672131 | NCBI WGS metagenome assembly OLOI01 (sample SAMEA3136651, study PRJEB25190) | human gut metagenome
ACTGCCTCTTCCACTTCTTCTACAAAATCAAAATATCCCGGAGTATCTAACACATTGATCTTTGCCTTTTCCCATTCGATTGGTGTCAGGGTAGTGCTAAGAGAAAATCCACGTTTCTGTTCTTCCTTATCAAAATCACTGATCGTATTCTTGTCCGCTACTTTTCCCATACGATTCGTTGCGCCTGATACATACGCCATGGCCTCAACAAGACTTGTCTTACCACTGCCCCCGTGCCCTAACAGGACAACATTTCTGATCTCGTCCGTTCTGTAAACTTTCATATTGGTTGCCTCCTTATATTATGTAGTAATTCTCAAGAATTCTTTATAATACTTCTTCCTGATATCCCATGTGTATATTGTACTAAACAAATCGAATTATTACAACTATTTTGTGCAAATATTATATGAAATATTGATTAATTTTCTAACTTTTGCGATGTACAAACATTTTTGCCTTAAAATTCAGTTTTTGCTTTGTTGCTTTAAAGTAACAAAGCATTGACAAATCATAAGTAAGCAAGTTACAATAATTGACAGACATATTTTTTGTCTTATGAAACACCAGGAGGTTTTACTATGAAAGAAAAGGTCGGCTTTATCGGTCTCGGACTCATCGGTGGTTCTCTTGCAAAAGCAATTCGAACCTACTTTCCGGATTACGAAATCGTAGCCTTTGATAAAAATAAAGAAGCTCTGGCACTCGCTACCCAGGAATCCGTCATTGATGTTGCGGCAACTACTATTGATGATAATTTTCGCAACTGTTCCTACATATTTTTATGCGCGCCGGTTGCTTTTAATGTAGCATATCTGAAGCAGTTGACAGAATATCTGAACGACGCTTGTATTCTGACCGATGTAGGCAGTGTAAAAACGAATATCCATGAGGAAGTTATTAAGCTTGGCATTGAGAAATATTTCATCGGAGGACACCCGATGGCTGGCTCTGAAAAAAGCGGTTATGCCAATTCCAAAGCAATGATTCTGGAAAATGGTTCGATTCGAAGTATTGGAGATATTGATACTGTTTCGGCAGAATACGAAGAAATGATCAGTGGGGATTAGAAAGGATAAAATTATGATTTATGGAGCAATGTTAGCAGGCGGTGTAGGCAGCAGAATGAAAAGTGCGGTGATTCCGAAGCAGTTTCTTGAAGTGGAAGGAAAGCCGATCATCATTTACACCCTTCAGAATATGCTGAAGGTAGACCGCTTTGATTATATTTATATCGCCACACACAAGGATTATCTGGCGTATATGAAAGAAATGGTTCAAAAATATACAGATAAGCCGGAAAAAGTCCGGATTATCGAGGGCGGAAAGGAACGCATGGACAGTATCCATAATGTGACTGATGCCATTTTAAAGGACGAAGGGGTACATGAGGATGATGTGATTGTGATCCATGATGCGGTACGTCCCCTTGTGACAGAAAAAATTTTAAATGACAGTATTGATGCGGCAGGAACTTATGGCGCGTGTGTATGTGGGTTACCGGCAGTAGATACTATGCTTTATTCGGAAGATGGCAAAGTAGTGACAACGATTCCGGAGCGCTCTAAACTGTTTAACGGACAGGCTCCGGACAGTTTCTCTTTACCTCGGTTTTTGGAGATGCAGGCAAATCTGACAGAGGAACAGCGGGAAGTGATTACAGGAACTTCCCAGATCTGCACCATGAATAACCAGCCGATTTATATTATAGAGGGAGATCCTCTGAATTTTAAGTTGACAACCGATGGGGATCTGTTGATTTTTAAATCGATCATTGATGATCAGACGGTATAGGTTGAAAGGAGATAGTAATGAAATCATTAATAGAAATTCCAAAGACAATGAAGGCACTGGTTCTGCATGAGATCGGAAAGCTTACACTTGATGAGGTTCCGGTAGAGCCGCTTCGTCCGGGTACGGTTCTGGTAAAGATTAAAGCATGCGGGATCTGTTCTTCGGATGTGGAGCGCGTGTTTATCAACGGAACTTATCATTTCCCGACAATTCCGGGACATGAGTTTTCCGGACAGATCGTTGCCGTTGGAGATGACGTGGATGAGAGTCTGCTGGGAAGAAGAACCTGTGTATTCCCGATGCTCCCATGTTTTGAGTGTCCTTCCTGCAAAAAGCAGCAGTATGCCCAGTGCAGCCATTATGATTATTTTGGTTCACGCAGGGATGGCGGATATGCAGAATATCTGGTTGTTCCGACTTGGAATCTGGTGTTGTTTGACGATGATCTGTCTTATGATGTGGCAGCAATGTGCGAACCGGCTGCGGTAGGAATTCATGCGAACGGACTTGCAAATGTGCAGAAAGGACAGTCGGTTCTTGTAATCGGAACCGGAATGATCGGTTATGTCTGCGCTGCATTTGCCAGTCAGATCACAGATAAAGTTATTATGTGTGGAAATTCTGCTGCAAAGCTTGAGCTGGCAAAGAAATACGGATGGGAAACCATTGCACTGGAAACAGACAATTTTGAAGAACGCATCAACGCACTGACCGATGGAGAAGGCGTGGATGTAGTTATGGAAGTTGTCGGTTCCAATCAGGCAATCTGCAATGCTGTGGCGGCAGCAGGACCGAATTCAACGATCGTTCTGGTTGGAAATCCAAAAGCGGATCTGACCATGGAAAAGAATTTATACTGGAAAATTTTAAGAAAATCCATTACTTTACGTGGGTCCTGGAATTCCAGCTATAATGACAAACAGAATGACTGGAAGACAGCACTTGACCGGCTCAAAGGCGGAGAATTTGATCAACTGATCACACATCGCTTCCCGATGGAAGAATCGGAAGACGCTTTCCGTGTGATGAGAGACAGAAATACATTCTCTACCAAAGTTATGTTTGTTATGGAATAAATACAGAAGTTAGAAATGGAGATACACAATGGAACTCGCGATATCCAAATTGACTGCCCGCAGGGTTATATATTATTTTGAAGGTTATGTAAAGGGAGAGAGACCGAAAGGTTTAAAATTTGTTTTTTATAATTATGATTTGAAGATTACCATAAAACCATCCGTATTTGAGTGGGATGGGGATACCTTCCGTATGATGCTTCATGTGGAGCAGGCAAATGAGAATAATCCGATTTCCAGTGGCGATTATTATCCGATTGCTGTGGATGGGAAGGGAAAGCAGTATCCATTGCAGGTGGCAAAAAGCATTATTGAAGAACGGGAACAGGCGGAGTGGAAAAATGATGTGGTCGTTAACAAGGGAAAAGGACATCATGTAATCTGTAAATCCTTAATGGATCTGGATACGGATGAACTTTTTATTCATGTTGATACCGTGCTCCCGAAACCGCGTAAAAATTATATTCGCAGAAAATGTGGGGAATTATATTATGGAGTGCGTAACGATTTAAAGGATTGGGCCCAGAAGCTTTTTGTGGTTGTTTTTAATATTTTCAACAAGTGCTGTAAAAAGCGTGGCAATAAGATTTTATTCTGTTCCGGATCACGTGCTGAAATTGGTGGAAATGAAGAATTTATTTACAACCGTATGCTTGAGCGTGGACTGGACAAAAAATATAAGTTTGTATTGGATTTCAAACCTACGATCAATAAGACATACGGACCGTTTAAAATGATCCGGTTTATCTATCGTCTGGCGAGCAGTGATGTGATTTTACTGGACGATTATTATCCGGAAATTTATAAACCGACCTACGATAAGAATGTTAAGGTCATTCAGGTATGGCATGCCTGCGGAGCATTTAAGGCACTGGGACTTGAGCGTATGTCAAAGGCAGGAGCTCCGCCGATCAATACGTCGGTGCATAAATGTTATACCCATGTACCGGTCAGCTCCTATCATTCGGCACTGCATCATCAGGAAGCGTTTGGTATCGGTATCGATAAGTTTTATCCGGTCGGAATTCCAAGAACAGATATTTTCTTTGATGAGGATTACAAGAAAAAAACCTGTGAACGTGTATATGCGGAATTTCCGGGGGCAAAAGAAGCGAAGCGTGTGATTCTGTATGCGCCGACATTCCGTGGAAATAGCGCTGTGGATGCACATTTCCCGATGGAAAAACTGGATTTTGAAGAGTGGGGAGAATTATGTAAGAGGACAGATTCTTACCTCATAGTAAAGATGCATCCATTTGTACAGGAGAAAATCAATATTCCGGAAAAGTACAGAGACTGCATTGCGGATGCGGCACAGTATCGTGAAGTCAATGATATTTTATTCATTACAGATTTGCTGATTACCGACTATTCATCCATTATTTATGAATTCTCTCTGCTGAGAAGACCGATGCTGTTTTACGCATTTGATCAGATCATGTATGTTTCTACGAGAGATTTCTATGAGCCATATGAGGATATTGTACCGGGACGTATCATCAAGCGTTTTGATCAGCTGATGGAAGCTCTGGAGAAAGAAGAGTACAATACCGACAAGATTGAATGGTTTATTAAAAAGAATTTCGCATACACAGACGGAAAATCAACGGATCGTGTGATTGATCTGATCGTAGGGGATGACAAAGAGATTAAAAAGTATTCGGCGGCATCCATGCAGGGAGCACTTGCGGCAGTAAGCAATAATTTCGGAATGAATGGAGAACATGTAGACAAGCGGTATCGCGATGATGACCGTTCTGTCGTGCAGAACCGCGGGGAAGCACAGGAAAAAGATTCCGAAAGTCAGAATAACGATAAATATTCAGAGTAAAAAATGGAGGAAAATTTCGTGAGAGAAAAAGGAAAAATTGCAGCATCTATTATGTGTTCGGGATTTGATCAGGTAATGGATTATGTACATGAATTTGAGAGAAATAATATTGAATTTTTACATGTGGATGTCATGGACGGTACGTTTGTCCCAAACCTTGCATATGGTCCGGATTTTGTAAAAAGACTGCGTAAGAAAACAGATATTACACTGGACTGTCATCTGATGGTAGACCGTGCGGAAGATAAGCTGGACTGGTTTGATTTCCAGCCGGGAGAGCATGTGTCCCTGCACTATGAAGGAACCTGTCATATCCAGAAGTGCCTCGATCATCTTGCAAAGAAAGGGGTTAAGCCGGTGATTGCCATTAATCCGGGTACACCGATCCAGGTACTGGAGGAAATTGTAGATTATATTGCGGGAGTTCTGGTGTTGCACGTTAATCCGGGATTTGCCGGACAGAAAATTGTACCGCATACCATTGAAAAAGCAGCACGTATTCGTAAATATCTGGATGATCTGGGACATCCGGAGGTATATATTGAATCCGACGGAAACATTACCTGTGAGAATGCGGCAAAATTATACAAGAATGGTTCGGACATTTTTGTAGCAGGTACAAGCAGTATTTTCCGGGAGGGAGATATCGATGAACTGATTATGAACTTAAGAAAGGCAATTGGGTGGTGAGAAAGGAGACGTAATGTCAAGAATTTATTATAGAGGAGGAATGTCTCCATTTGAGACATTTTCCCCGGGATATATTTTGACGCATAATGTTATTGGAACCAATGTTGGTAATTTTTTATATTTAAATGGGGTATTGCGTTCATTGATGATCGACGACAATACAGTAATTCAGGCAAATTATTATAATACAAATTATTATAAACCTGAATATGTTAATGAAAACTTCGATTGTTTTGTCATTCCATTGGCTGATGCGTTCAGAGAGAATTTTGTGAATGAATTAAATGAATTAACTTCTTTTGTTAAAAAGTTAAAGATTCCATGTTATGTAATTGGCGTTGGGTTAAAGGAATCCTATGAACCGGATTTTTCACAATCCAAACCACAGGATGAAGCTGTAAAGAAATTTGTTACCGCAGTACTTGAAAAATCAAATTGTATTGGGGTAAGAGGTGAATTAACCGGTAAATATTTGGAGACATTAGGTTTTGCAGAAGGACGCGATTTTATGGTGATAGGTTGTCCATCTATGTATATGAAGGGAAAACGATTGCATATACAAAATCCGAAATTAGATGTTAATTCTAAAGTATGTTTTAATTCAAATGTTGCAGCTTCTGTTCCTACTCGTAAGTTTATTAAATTAAAAATGAAGGAATTTGAAAACCATTATTTTATTGGACAAGTTGTAAATGAACTCAGAAGTATTTATTTAGGTGCTCCATATGAATATAAAATCGAATATAATTTTCGTAACGTTACAGATAAAATTTATCAGGATGGTCGATTGAGATTTTTTTGTAATGTACCTAAGTGGATGGAATTCCTGAATGATTCAGATTTGACTTTTGGATCAAGGTTACATGGAAATATTGCAGCCGTTTTAGCAGGAACTCCAGCATTGCTTGTGACGAAGGACTCAAGAACTAGGGAATTGGCAGAGTATCATCATTTAAATGCGATACATGAGAGTAAGCTGAATGAAAAACTGACATTGCAGGATCTTGTGGAACAGCAGGATTTTACGCAGATTGAAAAATACCAGAAACAGAATCTTGACCGATATGTTGCATTTTTGAAAAAGAATGATATCCCGAACATTTTTATGGATGGAGAAGATCCACAGGAAACTGCATTTGACAGAAAAATAAAGCAGACGGATTTGCTGGAGGGAATAGTTCCGGTTTCCCAATGTTCTCTGGAAGAAATTGCAGAAAGAAATAGAGATTACTATACAAATTTGGATGAAAAACTGGATAGATTATCGAAAAAATTAAATTTTACTTCGGATTTATTACAAAAAGAGAGAATTAAAAATCAGAAAATTGCAACAGAACCCCTTAGCAAAAAAGTCGTAAATAAGGTAAAAGGATTTTTGAAATGATGCAAGTATATATAATTAGGTGTTTGGTTTTATGAAAAGGTTATTGTGAAAGACTGATTTCCAGAGATTATTGACTGGCATTGATAAAAAATATTGTTTAAGAAGCAAGTGGAAGTATCGTTCACTTGCTTCTTTTTTTGTAACTGTTCAGAACCCTGTTAGTTGAAAATGATATCTGGGGTTCCGTTCAGTGCTTCGCGGATAGCTGTGAAAGCATTTATTCCATGTTTGCGAGCAGTTCCGATATAGCTCATGATTGTAAGATATTCCTGTGCCCCTTCTTCACTTCGGAAGCATCCAGAGACCTTGGTTTTTACTTTTACCATTCTCAGATCCCGCTCTGCCTGATTGTTATCGAATGGTACACAGAGATTTTTTATAAAAAGGCAGACTGACTCCTTGTAATTATCCAGTCTACAGACCAAATTTAATACTTTGCTCTTTTTCTTGCGACCGTGTTTTTTAGCAGAAATTTCAGGAAGGGGATTTTCCTCATATGCAGTTTTGATAATGGAATTATACTCCTTATCAAATTTATGGCGGTGATAGTAGCTGACCTCATTTTCATCTGAAAGAAGTGCTTTATCATGTACCTTTTTCATGCTAAGCAAAAGATTTTTAAATCTGACGGCCCATGTCTGCTCCGGATGGTTTTCAATTACACCGTTTAATTCCCGGAGAAGATGTGCACAGCAGATAGCATGAGTCACATCCTGATACTTCCAATAAGAACTCCAGCAGTCATGCACGATGATTCCGTGGGCATGTGGCAGTACATTCGCAGCATCCATGCCTATCTGGCCACGTCTCTGATTTATGGTCAGATAGGTATAATCCAGGTCAGATGCTACATGAACCCAGCAGGTTTTTCCATCCACGCGGCTGCCAGTTTCATCACAATGAATCAGGCCGAGCGTGATCATTTTTAGGCGGATCTGCTCATAAGTATCTTTTAGCGATTCTGCACAGCGGGATACCATGTTTTTGATGGTTCCGGTTGCCAGTGGAATGTTAAACACACTTGGCAGGATTTCATGAGTATGCTCCCTGGTGTGATCTGGATTGGAAATGACAGAGAGATGAACCCCATCATGACCTTCCTGGGCACCCTGTTTCTTCCCTGAGGATTCGCGGAGGCTTCAGTTCTTTTTTACCACAGGCTTTTTAAGTCCGTCAGATGAAGGAGGTTTGGAACTGTTTTTTGAGTTTTTGTTTAGCTGTTCCTTCAATTCCTTGATGGTTTGATTCAGCTCGTTAATTGTCTGATCCAGTTCGTTAATTGTCTGATTCATGCTGACAACAGTAGCTGTTAATGTGTTGTTTTGTTTTGTCAGAAAATCAACCTGTGCCATAAGCTGACGAACAAAATCTTCTGTGATGTTAACTGGCATTCAAACCACCTTCTTTCCGCGGAATTTTATGTTTATATTGTAACGGAAACGCTGAAAAAAAGCGAATTTGTTGCGAAATCCGCTTGGCAAAATGACGGTGGATAAGTATTAAGTTTGAAAGTACGAATGCTCATAAATATATTCAAAACCGTCTTAAAAGACGAAAATGAAGCGGATAAAATGTTGATGGTTGAGGATTATCCACAAGTTTGGTATACAGATAAAAAATCATCATTTTTATCCACAAAATAATAGCAAGTCAGAGCAGAAAAAGATTTTTCGATTCTCTGTTTTGCACAACAACTGACGACGAACCTGAGGGGGTTTTGAACAGTTACAAATATAATTCATAAATGCAAAGCATACGGAATCACATTTGGAATGCAATCCAAAGGCAATGAAATCAGCAAAAATAAAATAAGCGGTTGTAAGAGTGGAAAGATAGGTATTGCAAAAGACAGCAGTGTCAGGTATGTGAAATAATAACAGAGAGAATAGATGATAGTTCATTTGTTCTCTTTTAATTTGGAAAATTTACAGTGATCTTTTTAAGCAAATGTGGTATACTAAAAATGTTTTACTTGGATTTCACATAAATGAAAGGACGTATATTATGCGAAAGAAAGGCATTTGTTTTGGATTGATTCTGGCTTTATTACTTCCGTTTGTATTCACAACTGAAGTAAAGGCATCAGATAATACAGAACTTAATATTTATGCACTTTATCTTAATTCAGAAAAAAAGGGGGATTCTACACTGTTAGAATCGAAAGGACATTATTTGTTGATTGATATTGGCGCAGACAATCACGCACCTGCAATCATTAAACAGCTACAGACATTGGGAGTTACTCATGTAGATGTGATGTTTAGCCATTTGCACACAGATCATACTGGAGGATGTTCTACGGATTTACAGGCTGGATTGAAGCAGTTTGCACTTTCCGGGATTACGATTGATACGTTATATCTGCCAGACCCTTCGCTGGCGGTTTTATCAAGAAGTTATCCATCCCGCTATGCAGCATTTCAAGCATTTATGAGCACACAGGGAACAGGAAGAATTGTATATCTGAATGTTGGGGATCAGGTCAATGTTGGTGATGCGACTGGAAAAGTTATTGGGCCAGTAAACACGAATGAGATTTCCCCATATGCTTATACCAGTATTACAAAAGAAAAAGAACGTTTTATACGTTATGAAAATAATTGTTCACTTGCAGTTATTTTTACCTGTGGAAATACACGTTATTTTACAGCGGGAGATAGTTATTCTGATGAATCGGATCGGTTAGTCTCACGTTATGGTACGTCTTTAAAATGTGATATTATGAAAATGAATCATCATGGAATTGGAAGTGGAAATTCAGTGTCATTATTGGAGGCGGTACAGCCATCTTATGCTTTTATTCCGAACACTGGAGTTTCCGAGACAGATGCGAAGACGAATAAATGGCGTACAGGAACAGCGATTAAGCGCATGACATCTTATGGTCTTTGTTATTTGGTGGGAAATGAAGAGAAAACATTGATTTTCCATATTGAGAATGATAAGATTACACTATATCGCGGAGATACTGTAGAAACAGGTAAAAAAATGACAGGATGGCAGTCATTATATGGAGCTGATGGTCTCTACCGTGACCACGATATGTATTATTTTGATAAAAATGGTTCATTGTCTACCGGGGTTAAAATGATAGGGAAACACTACTATTATTTTCGCAAAGGTGGACAGATGGATTATGGAACCTATAATTCAGCGGGAAATTACTCGGGATGGCATAGTTACAACGGAAAGAAACGTTATTTCAGATTGTCTGATGATGAAAATTATGCATATATGGATGTCGGCAGAAAGAAAATTGGAAGTGAAACCTATTATTTTGATAAAAATGGGTATAAATTAATTCCGGATATTGTTGGTGATGATGAAAATGTTGAGGATGATATCTATCCGACACAGATAGGATCTGATTATTATTATTTAAATGAAGATGGAGCAATGACAGAGGATGACTGGATTAATATAGACGGGGAAGATTATTTCTTTGGGAAAAATGGAAAAATGTACCGTAACGGAGTGTATGCAATTGCAGGAGATAATTATCTGTTTGAAAGCGATGGAACTCTTGCTGTAGGGGATTCTCATACGGAACTTTATGATTTTAAGAATAGTACATATGCTGTTCGGGCAGATGGAACATTAGTGTCGGGAAAAATTGCAAAGATTGACGGGTATCAATATTATTTTAACTCAAAAGGAAAATTACAAAGCAATAAGATTATTCATGTGGGAAAACATAATTATTACTTTGGTAAAAATGGAGTACTAATTAAAAATAAGAAGATTAAACGAAATGGAAAAATTTACTATAGCAATAAAAACGGTGTTTTGTCGAACAAGAAATAATTGGGGATGACATATGAAAACCAAAGAGAAAAAGAAAAGCAAATGGAAAATGATCGCAGGGATTATGCTTGTGATCCAATTGTTACTGAGCCTGGCAACGGTCGGAGTTGTTTTGTGGCTGAATATTGTTCCAACGCTGTATGTGATCCTGCTTGGATTAAGTCTGCTGCTGCTGCTCATTATAGAATATTGTCTGTTTTATTTTGGTAAAAAGAAAAAGGGAAAGAAAAAGACCGGATGCTATGTCAGGCGTACGCTTGGTGTAATTCTTTTCCTTGCATGTGTGATTGTGTGTGTGGGTGGTTCCTATATGCTTGTAAAGGCCGGAAATACGCTCGATAATATTGCCGGAAATGTAAAGACCACCGATACCGTGTCCGCCTATGTGATGACGGATGATCCGGCACAGACACTGATGGATGCGAAAGACTATGTGTTTGCGATTACCGAAAAATACGATTACGAACATACCCAAAAGGCAATCGAAAAGATCAATGAAACTGTCGGGACACAGATCCGTACACAGGTGTATGACAACATTCTGGATATGGTACAGGCATTGTATGATGGAAGTGTGGATGCGATGCTGATGAATGTGGCATATGTGGATGTGGTAGAGGCACAGGATGGATATGAAACATTTTCTTCAAGGACAAGGACACTGTATGATCATGAAGAAGAAAGTGTGGTTACGGAAGATTCACAGACGGCTGAAAAGTCCATCACAACAGACCCGTTTGTGGTTTATATCAGTGGTTCGGATACCAGAAATCTTACACTTACTACCAGCCGCAGTGATGTCAATATTCTGGCGGTTGTCAATCCGTCCACGAAGCAGGTGCTTCTAATTAATACACCGAGAGATTACTACGTGGATACGGCAGCGTCAGCAGGTGCAAAAGATAAACTGACCCATTGTGGAATGTATGGAATTGACTGTTCCATGGCAACACTTGGAAATCTGTATGATGAACATGTAGATTATTACGTGCAGATCAACTTTAACGGATTTAAGACAATTGTGGATGCCGTGGGAGGAATTACCGTGGAATCGGAAAAGGCTTTCCGTACCAGTGAGGGTGGATTTTATATCAATCAGGGAACGAACCAGTTAAATGGTACGGTGGCACTTTCCTATGTACGGGAGAGAAAATCTTTTGCAGATGGGGATAATTCCAGAGGACGTCATCAGATGCAGGCAATTGAGGCATTGATTAAGAAGATTTCTTCCGGAACAACGGTGCTTAGCAACTATTCAGCAATTATGGATAGTATGTCGGGGATGTTTACGACAAGTATGAGTTCAGAGGATATTTCTGCATTGGTAAAAATGCAGTTGTCGGATCTGGCTTCCTGGAATGTAAAGTCTTATGCAGTTACAGGAACCGGCGGATCATCGACCACCTATTCCATGCCTACGAAACGAAGCTATGTCATGTATCCGGATGAGGTGCAGGTAAAATATGCAGAGCAGCTTGTCAATAAAGTCGTTGAGGGACAGATCCTGACAGATGCTGATCTGGAGATTCCGGATAATATCGTACAGTAGTGGAAATTTACAGTGAGGAAAAGATATGAAGTTCCGAGAACAAACAGCTAAGAAAAAGAGTATCCGGCAGATCGCGGGGATGTTCCTGGCAGTTACCGTGCTGCTGGCGGGGAGTCCATATATCGCAGAGGCTGCAGAGATTGTCAAAGATATGGATGGAACTGCATATGCGCAGGATGCGGCAGGATTTGTCTATCAGATTCCAAAAGGTGCAACAACGAAAAAAGGCTGTTCCATTTATATGTATACGGGAGAAAAAAGCACAGTTACCTTTCCTGCAAAATGTAATTCCTACGTAGTTACTAACATCGGAACGAATCTTGGCCAGCTGATTCTGACAAATTTGCAGACGGTAAAGATTCCATCAGGATATACCACGATTGAAACACAGGCGTTTCAGAATCAGACGGATTTGTACCAAATTGAGATTCCGGCCAGCGTAAAAACGATTGGAATAGATGCATTTGCAGGATGTAACAAGGCAAGGCTTACGATAGTTACTCCGTATGGTTCTGCGGCGGAAACGTATGCGAAAGCAAACGAAATTCATTATAGCAGTCAGACATCTTTACAAATACAGGCAGGGTATAGTAAACTGTATGTGGGAGAGAGCCGATCCATTGTCGTATTGAATGCTTCTGTGGCACCCGTCTGGAAAAGTTCAAATAGCAGTGTGGTATCGGTAGATGCGGATGGAAGGCTGACGGCGAAAAAAGCCGGAACTGTAAAAATAACGGCAACCATTGGCAAAAAAACTTATACATATCCCTATACGGTGATTGCGCGTTCCCAGAAAAACGTGCTTGATATTATCTGGAATCAGTATGTGACCTCCGGGATGAGCGATTATGAAAAGGCAGTTGCCGCCCAGCAGTGGATGCAGCAGAATGTTTCCCCGAATGGAACATCGGTTCTGGCACAGAAAGCACTCGAGCAGGGCAAGGCAAATTATAAGGGGTTTTGTGAAGCTTATCAGTTGATTATGAAGCACTATGGCATATCCGCAAAAGTGGTCAACGGCAAAAAACACATGGAAAATTCTGTCGTGATCGCCGGTAAAAAATATACAGCATCAACGCTGGAAACTTCAGCGAATGCAGATAAAACATATACTACAACAACCATCCCGGGACTTGCGGTGAACCGGGTAACCATGGTTCTTTCCAAAGGCAGGACCGGCACGTTTAAAGTGACCGGACAAAGCAAAGGAATTACCTGGTCCAGCAGCAACACGAAGGTTGCGGTAGTAAATGCCAGTGGCAAAGTGACGGCAAAGGGTACCGGCACAGCCAAAGTAACATTGAAAGTAAACGGGAAAACATTTGCCTGCACCGTTTGCGTAAATCCATGAAAAGATTGAAAGGAGAAATTGAAAGAATGAAAAAAGTAATGAAGAGGGTAATTACGGCATGTCTGGCTTTTGCCATGATTCTGGCGCTGGTGACACCGGCATCTGTGGAGGCAGCCACAAAGAATGAGAGCTTAACACTTTATAAGGGAGAAACCTATACCTGGTACCTTACCGGTGTGAAATCTTTAAGCAGTGCGTCAAGCACCAAGAAAGCAGTTGCAACAGTAAAAGCCAATAAATCGAAAAAGCAGTATACCATTTCTGCAAAGAAAGCAGGAACTTCGGTTGTAACTATAAAAGGGAAAGATTATTACGGACATACGCAGTCTTTAAAGATAAAAGTAACGGTTGCGGAGCCGAAGTTTGACCTTAAGCTTCAGAAACTGGATGGAAATTATATTCTGATCCGTGTGAAAAACAATACGAAGGCAACGTTTGACCGGTTGGCGGTACGCTACTCATTAAAGAACAGTTCCGGATCTGAGGTTGCAGCAAAAGATGAGATTGTTTATCGTGTAATGAGTGGAAAGACTGCATACGAAAGTATTTATGTCTCATCTGCGGCAGATGTTGATATTTCGCAGTCCAGTGTAAAGATTACGGCATTTGACAGAAATCCGGAACAGAAATATAAAGTGCTGGGAAAAGATAAGCTTTCCGTTACTGTCACAGATGAACAGGTATCAGATTCCAGTATTTCATTTAAGCTGAAAAAGGTAAACAAAACAAGTCAGTATGTGTATGGAGAAATTTATATTATCAGCTATGATGCAAACGGAACCATCATAGATGTATCTACCAGCTCCTTATACCTGGATAAAAAGGAAACCAAAACTACTTCGGAAACCGTTTCCAAGAGCCCTTACAGCCATCCGAATTTCGACCATTATGAGATCGTATACGGTGGATACTATACAACAAAATAAATTTCGGTCATTCTTAGATGATTATAAGGATAAGGGTGGAATCATTGTGATTCTGCCCTTGTTTTATTGAAAATGAGGGTGACAAAATAAAAAAATTCAGAAAACGGTTAAGAAATGGCAAAGATGTCCGATATATATTGTGTAGGTAAACAAAAAGAACGCCAATCATGGAAGGGAGGCGCGTTACCGCAGCAATCAAGGATAGATATCAGACAATTGTACCCGTAGGAAGCATTATCGCGATCACTTATCATTCTCCGCGTGAGAATCATGGGGAATCACAGATGAAGCAGAAAAAAGCATCGTTTGCAGGTATGCTGGATCAGCAGATGCAGATGCTCAGTGTTGGAAAGGAGGAAAATTCAACATTTCAGATATATTGCTAGAACATAACGAATGAACGCCGTGTCGATACCAGTGTGTACGATGCGGCGTTTTTGTGTTATGATAGGAATAAACAAATTTTATAAGGGAGTACAACATGATCAGAAATATAATCTTTGATGTGGGAAAGGTCCTGGTTTCCTACGAGCCGGATGCGTATATGCAGCGTCTGGGAATCAGTAAAGAAAAACAGAAAAAAATTAATGAAGCAATGTTTCAAAACAAATTGTGGGATACGTCCGATCAGGGACTTGGGACACCGGATGAATTCTTACAGAAATTTATTGCGGGAGCACCCGAACTGGCAGACGAAATTACGAAAATCCATAAAACCGTCGGAAATACCGTGGAACTGTTCCCGTATGCCATGGAATGGATTCTCGATCTGAAGGCAAGAGGATATCATGTGTATATCCTTTCCAACTACAGTGAAAACATGCTGGATCAGACAAAGGATAAACTGAAATTTCTTCCGCTTATGGATGGCGTTGTTTTTTCATATAAAATAAAGAAAATGAAGCCGGATCCGGAAATTTATGAATATCTGTGTGATGAATACTGGCTGGAACCGGAAGAAAGCGTATTTATTGATGATCGTCCGGTAAATATAAAAGGAGCAGAAACCTGTGGCATTCATGGGATTGTTTTCCGGTCCTATGAGCAGGCAAAAAAGGAGCTGGATGAGTTTCTTAAGGAATTCTAATATTTCTGCGAAAAACTTTTCAAAAAACCAAGAGTGTGATAAAATGGCATACAGCAATTGGTTTTAAAAGTTGCGAGTGGAGAGAATGAAAAATCTTGGGCGAGGCATAGGGGATATGTATCGCAAGGAGTGCAGATCAGGAGGATAGGAAAATCATGGATTACAGACAGGAATATGACAAGTGGTGTAATGACCCGTATTTCGATGAGCAGACCAGAGAAGAACTGAAGGCAATTGCCGGTGATGACAAGGAGATCGAGGATCGTTTTTATCGTACACTGGAGTTTGGAACCGCCGGATTGCGCGGGGTGATCGGTGCGGGAACCAATCGTATGAATATCTACACGGTCCGTCAGGCGACACAGGGACTGGCAAACTATATTCTGGCACAGGGAGGACAGGAGAAAGGTGTGGCAATCGCACATGATTCCCGTCTGATGGCAGATGAATTTACCGATGCAGCGGCGCTTTGTCTTGCAGCAAACGGAATCAAAACATATGTGTTCAAGAGTCTGCGTCCGGTTCCGGAACTTTCATTTGCTGTCCGGACACTCGGATGTATTGCAGGTATTGTTATTACCGCAAGCCATAACCCGAGAGAATATAACGGATATAAAGTATACTGGGAAGACGGTGCACAGGTAACACCGCCACATGATACCGGTATTATGGCAGAAGTTGCAAAAGTAACTTCTTTTGAAATGGTAAAGACCATGGAGAAGGAAAAAGCACAGGCAGAAGGGCTGTATCAGATCATCAGCGACGACGTGGATGAATCCTATTTTGCAGAGCTGAGAAATTTATCCATTCATCCGGAGATCATCAAAAAGATGGCAAAGGATATCAAGATTGTTTATACACCGTTACACGGAACCGGTCTTGGTCCGGTCAAGCGTGTGCTGAGCGATCTGGGATTTGAAAATGTATATATCGAGCCACAGCAGGCAGTTGCCGACGGACATTTCCCGACGGCTCCGTATCCGAACCCGGAGAATCCGGATGCATGGGAACTTGCATTAAAGCTTGCGAAGGAAAAGGATGCGGATCTGGTTCTGGCAACCGATCCGGATGCCGACCGTCTGGGTGTATACTGCAAGGATACGAAAAGCGGCGAGTATGTGACATTTACCGGAAACATGTCTGCAATGCTGATTGCGGAATATATTCTGGGACAGAAACGTGCAAATAATACAATGCCGGAGAATCCGGTACTGGTAGAATCCATTGTTTCCACCGACATGGCAAAGGCAATCGCAAAGGCATACGATGTGGAGCTGGTAGAAGTACTGACCGGATTTAAGTATATTGGTGAGCAGATGCTTAAATATGAAAAATCCGGAGAAAAGAATTATGTGTTCGGATTTGAAGAAAGTTACGGATGTCTTCCTGGCACTTATGCAAGAGATAAGGATGCTCCGGCAGCTGTATGTATGTTGTGTGAGGTTGCTGCTTTTTACAAATCACAGGGAAAGACACTTTGGGATGGCATGATCGATATGTACGAAAAGTACGGATATTACCGTGAGGGAATCGCAACCATGACACTTAAGGGAATCGATGGTGCCGCACAGATTCAGCAGATTATGGATCGGGCAAGACAGAGTACTCCGGCAAAGCTTGGAGCGTTTGATGTACTTGCAGTCCGCGATTACAAGGCAGACACCCGTAAGGATTTAAAGACCGGGGAGGTGACTGCTACCGGACTTCCGTCTTCCAATGTCCTGTATTATGAGTTATCCGATAATGCATGGTGTTGTGTACGTCCATCCGGAACAGAACCGAAGATTAAATTTTATGTCGGTGTTAAGGGAGATACCCTGGATGGTGCAGATCAGATGCTGGAAGAATTAAAAGCAGAAGTGTTAAAGCACTTTGAATAATCGGTAGACAGTTATGATGAAAATATACATTTGTCCGCAATGTGGATGGCTCCGTATGGTTTCCAGACGAAAAGATGTCGAATGTCATCAGTGTGGGAACGCGCAGATGCGGCTGACCAATCTCGACCTGGAGAAATATACTTCCATGTCGGAACAGGACCGCATCAGTTATGCAGACGCATGGCTGTATATACACAATAGGCAAAAGGATTAAAAAAATGGCAGATAATAGAAGAAGAAAAAAGAGAAGAAAGAAAAAGAAGAGCAGAAAGATTGTATTGTTTGTATTTGAAATTCTGCTTCTCGCAATCCTGCTTGTCGCTGCGTATTTTATTGGCATGGTAAATCGTGTGAAATATGAAAATATGAGTGAGACAGAGGCAGGAATTAATGATGATCTCAGCAAAGATACCTTGGAGTCTTTGGAAGGATATACCAATATTGCAGTGTTTGGTCTGGATAACCGGAGTGCAAATAACTACCAAGAGGGAAATTCCGATGTTGTCATGATTGCAAGTATTGATAATAAGACAAAAAATGTCAAACTGGTATCGGTATACCGTGATACATTTCTGTCAGTCGGAGGCGGCACTTATTTCAAGTGTAACAATGCTTATGCCAGAGGCGGGGCAAAACAGGCGGTTCAGATGTTAAATTCCAATCTGGATCTGGATATCAAGGAATATGTGTGTGTGGACTGGGCAGCTGTCGTAGAAGTGATTGATGATCTGGGAGGACTGGATCTGAATATTACCCAGGGCGAGATGAACCAGATCAACAAGTACAAGAAAGATGTGGACGGCGTAACCGGAAAGAATACCCCGAATGTGACGCAGTATGGTCTGGTGCATCTGGACGGAACACAGGCAACCACATATGCCAGAATCCGAAAACTTTCCGGAGATGACTTTAAACGTGCATCCCGTCAGAGAATTGTGCTGCAGGCGATGCTGGAGAAAGCAAAGAAGGCAAATCCGGCAACACTTGTCAAAATCTGCAACAGTATGGTAGATGATATTTCCACAACACTTTCGCTGGATCAGATGGTGAGTCTGGCGAAAGATGTAACCAAGTACAAAATCAGCAGCACCACTGGTTTTCCAACAGATCTGACTACGAAAAACATGCCGAGATGCGGAGATACGGTTATCCCGGCTGATCTTGTGACGAATGTAAAAAAACTGCATGAATACATGTTTGATGATGCCGCGTATACACCATCACAGACGGTGCAGGCAATCTCTGAAACGATTGTAAATACAACCGGAATCACGGCAGATTCTGCAAAAATTAACACATCGGATTATAACGAGACAGTAGGTGCCACAGGCACGGATGAGATCCAGAAGGGATCAGAAACTACTGGCGGAACAAATGTACAGTAATCAATTGGGAAATAAGAGTAGACCAATCGGCATGATTGGTCTACTGTTGTCATTGGAGAGGAAAATCAATAAAGATAAAGGAGAACGTTTCCATGAACGAACAGGTAAAGAAAAATATTATGGAGTATAAGCAGAAATATTTACAGAAACTGACAGATGCACAGGTGCCGGAGAAACTGGAAAAACAGCTGGAGGAAATGGACTGGTCCTGTCTGGAACTGATTCATCAGAAAAAACAGCAAAGAGGAACGTTTGCGCCACTGCAGGCGACCGAACTTTCCGAAATCCGAAAGAAGGAAGATCTGTATCGGGAAACGGGACTGAAAGCACTCCGGGAAGGAAAAGTCGGTGCGATTCTTCTGGCGGGAGGACAGGGTACCCGGCTGGGATTTGACAAGGCAAAAGGCATGTTTAATATCGGAGTGACGAAAACACTCTATATTTTTGAACAGCTGATAAAAAATCTGATGCAGGTAAAACATGAGGCAGGCGTGTGGATTCCGCTTTATATTATGACCAGTGAAAAAAACGATGCACAGACACGGGCGTTTTTTGAAGAACATGATTTTTTCGGATATGACAGCAGTTATGTGAAATTTTTTGTGCAGGAGATGGTTCCGGCGGTCGATTTTGATGGAAACATACTGATGGAATCGGAGGATTCTCTCGCGATGTCTCCGAATGGAAACGGTGGATGGTTTAAATCCATGCTCCGGGCGCATCTGGATGAAGATATCCGGACACGTGGGATTGAATGGCTGAATGTTTTTGCCGTGGACAATGTATTGCAGAGGATTGCGGATCCGGTGTTTGTCGGGGCAACGATTTTGTCTGGATGTGTGTGTGGTTCGAAAGTCGTGCGTAAGGTTTCTCCGTATGAACGTGTGGGTGCAATGTGTCTGGAAGATGGAAAACCATCGATTGTCGAATACTATGAACTGACGCCGGAGATGGCAGAGGCTGTCAATGAAAATGGTTCGCTGCTTTACGGGTTCGGTGTGATTTTAAATTATCTGTTCCGTGTGGATAAGCTGATGGAGATTGTAAAAACAAATCTTCCGATGCATATTGTAGAGAAGAAGGTTCCGTATCTGGATGAAAACGGTCAGCTGCAGAAACCGAAGGAGCCGAATGCCTACAAATTTGAAACACTCATACTGGATATGGTGTATATGATGGATAATTGTCTTCCGTTTGAGGTTGAGCGGGAAAAGGAATTTGCACCGGTGAAAAATGCGCTCGGAACTGATTCGGTAGAGTCTGCCAGGGAACTGTTAAAGAAAAATGGCATTGCCATTTAACAGGGATTTACAAAATTTACAGAACTTTGTCACAATTTGAACACAGTTGACAGGTAGAATTCTCCTTAGAAAACAGGAAAGGAGTTTTTCATTATGGATAACAACTATTATAATAATATGAATCAAAATCAGAATCAGAGTACACAAAATAATCAGAATGGATACAATCCGTACAATAGTAACAGTCAGGGTCAGACATACCAGAATACATCATACAATGCGTACAATCCGTATCAGCAGCCGACCGGAGGCCCGGCACCCCGGAAACCGCGTCGCAGGTCCGGATTCGGAGCTACCATTGGTAAGTGTGCGGCAGTTGCTCTGGTCTTTGGTCTGGTAGCCGGAGGTGTATTTACCGGAGTCAGCTATGTAGGAACCAAAGCGCTGGGAGTTTCCGGACAGAATGTAAGCAGTTCAAAGAGTTCTTCTTCCGCAAAAGTCAGCCAGACGAGTACCGGCAATGCAGCGGATCTTTCCGATGTTTCCGGAATCGCAAAAGAGGCAATGCCGAGCATTGTGGCAATTACAAATACCGGAACGGTATCCTATCAGACATTCTGGGGGACACAGCAGCAGCAGAGTGAGAGTGCAGGGTCCGGTATTATTATCAAACAGGACAGCAAATATCTTTACATTGCGACAAACAATCACGTTGTTGCAGATGCCGATTCATTGAAAGTGCAGTTTGTGGATAACGAAACCGTAGAATGTAAGGTGCAGGGAACCGATGCTTCGGATGATCTGGCGGTAGTCAAAGTAGCATTGAGTGATATTAAGGATTCTACATTAAAAGAAATCAAGGTAGCTACGGTAAACGAGGATACCGATACCCTGGAAGTTGGTCAGGGCGTTATCGCCATCGGTAATGCACTTGGTTATGGACAGTCCGTTACCAACGGTATTATCAGTGCGTTAGGAAGAACCGTTACCGTGCAGGATGAACAGACCGGAGAGACCGTGGTCAATAACAACATGATCCAGACCAATGCAGCAATTAACCCTGGCAACAGCGGTGGTGCGCTGCTGAATGCAAGCGGAGAGGTCGTTGGTATCAACTCTGCAAAATATTCTGATACGAGTGTAGAGGGATTTGGTTATGCAATCCCGATGTCAGATGCCATGCCGATCGTTGAACAGCTGATTGAAAAAGGACAGGTAGATCAGTCCAAGGCTGCGTTCCTCGGCATTCAGGGACAGGATATTTCTTCCAGTGTTGCCAGTGCTTATAACATGCCGCAGGGGGTATATGTATATCAGGTTGTCTCCGGATCACCGGCAGAAAAAGCAGGACTTCGTCAGGGGGATATTATTACAGAATTTGACGGCCAGACAATTACAGGTATGACGCAGCTGAAACAGCTGATCGCATCCCACAAATCAGGGGATGAAGTAAAAATGACAATGGAACGGCTGGGAAATGGCTACAAGGAAAAATCCATTACCGTGACACTTGCAGCACAGTCCGATTTTGTATCCGAGAGCAGTTCCGATAATTCCAATGATTCTCAGAACTCACAGGATTCCGGTAACTCCGGCGATTCCAGAAACTCGGAAAATTCCGATAATTCCGGCAACTACGGTTTCTTCGATGGATTTGGTGGATCAAATAATTAATGACAAATTGCATAAGATGCGCTATAATAGATTGTCCGAACATAATTCGGGCAATCTATTTTGTATTTTAAAGCAACACTGCCTGTGGCAGCAGGATAATGCCATGGGGTAGTTGCAGTTTTAGAAACAGGAGTCAGACAAAAATGAATAGGATAAAAGATTTGATCATTCAGTTCTGTAAGTTTGGTGCGGTCGGTGGATTGTGCTTTGGCATTGATTATGGACTGATGATCTTTTTGACAGAGACACATATCATGCATTATTTTGCATCCAGTGCCGTGTCGTTTACCGTATCCGTTATTGTGAATTATATCCTGAGCATGCGTTTTGTTTTTACTGGAAAGGAAGACATGACGAAGGCACAGGAGATGGTTATTTTTGTGGCACTCAGTATGATCGGGCTTGTGATGAACCAGATGATCATGTGGTTTGCCGTAGAACATTTAGGAATGTTTTATGCAGTAGCAAAAATATTCTCCACCATGTTAGTTACTACGTATAATTTTATCTCCAGAAAAAGATTCCTGGAAGCATAAGCCGGGGTTGGAGAGTTAGGAGGATGTATGAAAAAGAAAAGAATTGTAATCGCATTGGGACATGAAGCTCTTGGAAGTACACTGCCGGAACAGCAGAAGGCAGCTGCGCGTACTGCAAAAGCAGTTGCGGATTTTATCCGCGAAGATTATCAGGTGGTTATTACACACAGCAATGGACCGCAGGTTGGCATGATCCATACGGCAATGAACGAATTCTGCCGTCTGTATCCGGAATATACAGCAACTCCGACATCTGTCTGCTCTGCGATGAGCCAGGGATATATCGGATATGATCTGCAGAATGCCATTCGTACCGAGTTATTAAACCGCGGAATCTATAAGACAGTTTCTACGGTTCTGACACAGGTTGTCGTTGATCCGTATGATGAGGCATTTTATCATCCAACCAAAGTGATCGGTCGTGTGATGACAAAAGAAGAAGCAGAGGAAGAAGAAAAGAAGGGGAATCATGTGACAGAGGTGGAAGGTGGATACCGCCGTATTGTGGCATCTCCAAAGCCAATGGATATCGTGGAAATTGATGCAATTTCCGCACTGTCCGATGCCGATCAGGTTGTCATTGCCTGTGGTGGAGGTGGAATCCCGGTTCTGGCACAGAACAACCGTCTGCAGGGAGCTAGTGCTGTCATTGAGAAGGATCTTGCAGCCGGAAAGCTTGCAGAACTTCTGGATGCGGATATGCTGGTGATCCTTACGAGTGTAGATAAGGTTTGCCTGAATTATGGCAAAGAAGACGAGGTAAAGCTGGATACCCTTTCTCTTGCCGATGCAAAGAAATATCTTGCGGCAGGAGAATTCGGAGAAGGAACCATGGCACCTAAGATTGAAGCTGCAATTGACTTCATTGGAGAGTCTGCGATCCGCTCTGTTCTTGTAACCAAATTAAATAAAGAAGCAGGAGAGATTACCGGTGGTATGGGAACTCTGATCAAGAAATAGTAGTTTTTTGCAGGAGGCACAAAATGAATCGAATTAAGAGTTTTACAATCAATCACAATCTTCTGATGCCGGGATTTTATATTTCCCGTGAAGATGGGGATGTGATTACCTATGATCTGCGTACGCGCAAGCCGAACGCAGGAGATTATATGGACAATGCAACCATGCATTCCCTGGAGCATATGTTTGCTACCTATATTCGCAATTCCGAGATGGGAAATGAAGTTGTCTATTTTGGACCGATGGGATGTCAGACCGGATTTTATCTGCTGGTTCGTAACAGCAGAAGTCCCAAAGAAGTGTTTGCCATGACAAAAGAGGTTTTGAGACAGATTTATGATCATAAAGGGGAGGTATTCGGTAAGTCTGCAATTGAGTGCGGACATTATGAAAATTTATCTCTCGCAGCGGCAAAGGCAGAAGCGGCAACCTACCTTGCCGTGCTGGAAGAGCAGACAAATATGGATTTTACATATCCGGAATAAAACAGATTGCAGGAGGAAAAGATACATGAGAATCGGAGTAATTGGTGCGATGCAGATTGAGGTGGATAACCTGAAAGCATCCATGAGTGATATCAGCACGAAAGAATACAGTGGTGTCACCTATGTGTGTGGAACCATTGGGGACAAAGAAGTGGTTGCAGCAGTGTGTGGAATCGGCAAGGTGTTTGCCGCAATCTGTGCGGAGGCAATGATTCTGGAGTTTCATGTGGATTATGTGATCAATATCGGTGTGGGTGGTACACTTTGCAAAGAGCTTGGTGTGATGGATGTAGCTGTTGCTGACAAAGTCGTACAGCACGATATGAATACGACACCTCTGGGAGATCCGGTTGGACTTCTTTCCGGTATCAACGAAGTGTATCTGCCGACAGACGAAAAAATGTGCAGACTGCTGGGCAGCTGCCTGGCAGAAAAAGGAATTCACTATCATGTCGGAACGATTGCCACAGGGGATCTGTTTGTCAGCACACCGGAGCAGAAGACAAAGATTCATGAGAGGTTTGATGCGATTGCCTGTGAGATGGAAGGCGGATCTATCGGACATGTCTGTTATGTAAATAAAGTTCCGTTTGCAATTTTACGTTCCATTTCTGATGGAGAGGGAGCTTCTATGGATTATGCAACATTTGCAGAGAAAGCAGCACTGCAGTCAATTCTTGTGGTGATTGATTTCATTCAGAGAGCGGATGAGCTGCAGGCATAAATTGCGTCTAAATTTTTGGAATGGTACATATACTCTACAAAGACATTTGATGGAGTTATTATGTTCAAAAAAATACATCGTGAATTAAAAAAAGAGTCATGCAGGAAGATCGGAAACGGTTTTCTTGTCATGGCTCTTATTTGCTGTCTGATGTTTGTCTCGTATCAGGCGACATCTGCAGTGATTACAAGTGCTAAGGTCGGGGATCGTGAACTTCCGATTTACTGTGTAGACACAACAGAAAAGAAAGTAGCACTCAGCTTCGATGCTGCATGGGGAGCAGAAGATTTTCCACGTATCATGGATGTTTTGGATAAACATAAAGTAAAGGTGACATTTTTTATGACCGGAGGCTGGGTAGAAGATAACCCTGATTGTGTGAAAGAGCTGGTAAAAAGAGGGCATGATCTGGGAAACCACAGTGAGCATCATTATGACATGACGACAATTTCCCAGGAGGAAAAAGACAGTGAATTAAAAACTGTGCATGATAAGGTAAAAAAACTGACCGGTTATGAGATGTATCTGTTTCGGCCGCCTTATGGGGCTTACGACAATGATGTGATCAAGACGGCGTACGCCATGCATTATTATCCGATTCAGTGGTCGGTGGATAGTCTGGATTGGAAGAATTATGGTGTGGATTCTATTATCACGACGGTTTGCAACCATAAAGCACTTGCACCGGGAGCCATTATCCTCTGTCACAATGGAGCAAAGTATACAGCGGATGCATTGGATGCCATGCTGACCAATTTAGAGGAACAGGGTTACAAGATTGTGCCCATCTCGAAGCTGATCATGAAGAAAAATTATCATATGGATGCGACAGGAAAACAGATTGCGGATGATGCCGAAAAATAAAAGACGACGGAGGCGGTAATACATTGAGTTGTGTATTTCCCGGCTTTTTGGTTATTGAAACCAACAGATATACAGATTTCCCCTGCGAAACATTTCTGTTCTACATAAAAACCTGCTGAAAGAACCAGACGGGACATATAAAGGATAAAGGTCGAAAAATATCCCAGTGAATAAGGAAAGTGGGACATATAGACAGGAGAGTGACAAAAATGTCCTGCTGTGGCAGCGGCATGGGACATATAGACAAAACGATAACAAAAAAGTCCTTCTGAAACAGTCAAATGGGACATATAGACGTAAAGGTGGTAAAAATGTCCTATTATGACATTTACAAGGGACATAACAAACAGTTTTTTTCGTATATGTCCTGACTGATGAGAAAATGGGGATATAATATAAAAATTTTCCTCTATATGTCCTGTTTTTTCATGAAACTCATATTCCAGAAGCCAGAGAAGGGATTATGGGCAGAAAATATCAGAGAATGTAACGATACATAATATTTGCTTCTGGATGAAAAAGAATTTCACATTGACATATCTTTTCGGGGGGGGGTAGAATCAATATGTAAAAAATATTATTTAAAATAAGGAGGAAATGATTATGAACAAGCTGAAAAAAGCAGTGGTAATGGTTTTAGCATTGGCAATGGTTTTAACATGTGCCATGGTAACACCGGTGCAGGCTGCGGGAAAACTGAACAAGAAATCGGTTTCTATTTATGAAATAGAGACGGTTTCACTGACTGTGAAAGGAGTAAAATCCGTAACCTGGAAAACTTCCGATAAGAAGATTGCCACTGTTGATAAAAAGGGACTGGTAAAAGGCGTAAAGAAAGGCACCTGTACTGTTACAGCAAAGGATACAAAGACAAAAGCTGCATATTCATGTAAAGTTACCGTAAAAGCAGCAAACTCACTTGGAATTGCAGCAAAGGATATTAGTGTATTCACTGGTGGAGAAACTATTTCTTATCCGGGAGAGGAAATCAAGGGCGCAACTTATGTACTGGATGGAAAGAAACTCGGGAAAAAGGATTACAGTACATGGACAGATAAGGATGGAGAGCGTGTAGTTTCTTATGTTACACTTACAAAGAAACTTACAGATGGAAAACATACCTTTGCTATCCAGAAAAAAGGTTATAAGACAGTAACAAAATCCTTCAAATTTACAGCATTAAAGGTTGATGGAATGTTTCCGGACGGAGAAGAGCCTTGGGTATCTGACGGAACCCTGTACGTTATCTGTACACCAAAGCTGGATGGAAAAGATTTTGTGATTAAAGTAGATGGTACAGAAGTAAAACCTAAGGATGCTTTCTTAAATGGAGATGGTGTATTTGTTATCTGGGTGGATGCTACAGGACTTTCCGCAGGAGAGCATAAGGTGAGCGTTACCGCAGAAGGAATTCCGGATGGAGAAGCTTCATTTACAGTAAAATAATATATCTGAATTTCAAAGGATATGAATCATTGTCAGGAGGATGACTATGAAACAAATGAAAAAACTGCTTGCATTTGTACTGGCATTTGCGATGATCATCACGATCTATCAGCCATCAGCGGCATATGCAGCAACCAAAAAAACAAGATTAAATGCAAAGACAATGACACTTCAGGTGGGACAGAAAAAGACCCTGAAAGTAAAGAATGCAGGGAAAAAGGCCAAATTGAAGTGGTCCAGCAATAAGAAATCCATTGCAACCGTTTCCAAAAAGGGAGTAGTAAAGGCAGTACAAGCCGGAAATGCTGTCGTTACCTGTAAGGTAACAACAAAAAATGGCAAGACAACCAAACTCACTTGCAAGGTTGCGGTTAAGAAAACAGAAAAAGTTACCAGCTTGACCGTTGGTTCTCAGAGCGAACTGGAAAAGGCTCTGAAAAACAAAAATGTTACAAAGATCACAGTTGCGACACAGGGAGCTGTTACATTTACGGTACCGCAGGGCAATTACAGTAAGGTGGATCTGGTAATCAATGCACCGAATGCGGATGTTGTGAACAATGGAAAATTCAAGTCTATTGATATTCAGGCAATCAAGCCGAATACCTACCGCGAGAATGCAAAAGGAAATGTTATTACGGTCAGTGCAACCGGTGATGCACGTGTGATTGTTGAAACCGGTGCTACCGTTGCAAAAATTATGGTTTCCGGGTCAAAGGGAAATGTAAAACTGGTGGTAGATGGAACCCTTTTCGGCATTACGATTGATGCTCCGGTGAATGTGACTGTAGAAGGAAAGACAACCGCAGCAGTACCTGTTACCGTAAATGAAAAAGCGGCAGGTGCAAATGTAACTTCCAGTACACCGGTAGAGGTAAAGGCAGCAGCGCCGATCGCACTGAACCTGACCAAAGGTGCAGAGGGAAGTAAGGTAGAGACCACATCTGATAAAGCAGAAGTCACCGTAAAGAATGAGACAACACAGGCAGTAACGGTTACGACTCCGGCAGGAAGCAAGGACGTGGCAAAGGATACCACTTCAAAAGTAGATAATGCAGGAAAAGTTACGGATGTAGCAGACAATACAGATGCCAATAATAATGGCGGTGGCGCAACAGGGGGAGGTTCATCTTCTGGAGGTTCCTCTGGTGGCAATGTAACGCCAACGGAAACTATTACTTTAAATGCATTGCATGTGTTCGCACGCAATCAGATGGATGTAGAACTTCAGACAAAAATTACAGATAAGGATAAGATTGTCGTAACAGACGAGAAGGGAAACATTCAAAAGGTTGCTGAAATTAAGGATATGAATGATGATTCACAAGAAGATGAAGAAGATGGCTGGCAAAGATATATGATTACATTTACTTCTAATCTTGAGTCCGGAAAATATGTGTTTACATATGTAAGTGGAAATAAGAAATATCAGGGAGATTTTGATTTTGCTGAGGAAGATTTGGCTAAAACAGAAAGTGCAGCAGGTAAAATTAAAACCAATATTTTTGATAAGACATATGATATTGTAGCAGCAGGTGAAAATGATACTTCTGTTGCAGGGAGACAGATAAATAAGGTCTTGGGTGAATATGCTCAAGCGAATGATTTCTGGGCAGCAGTTTTAGGCAACTATAGTGATACTTATGATAACAAGTCTGGCGGAAAAGCCGGATTGAAAATAACAATTCGTGTACAAGGTGGGGATAGTGATGTCCTTCAGGACGTAGATGGTATTGTTTATTTTACATTTACCAAAGAGCCGATGGCAGTGACAGCACCAGCAATTTCTTACAAGACAAAGACTTCTATTGTGGTAAAAGCAGAAGAAGATCAAGAATATATTTGCTGTGAAGCAGACAAAGAAATAATACAAGAAGATGATTGGGAAAACACTGTACAGGCAGATAGGGCGGACGAATTTGGTAATATAGAGTTTTCTAAACTTGATACGGGAAATACATATGTAGTCTACACACGAAATGTGACAGAAGCTATGGCTGTCGAGAAGAGTGAGAAAGTAACATTGTCTAATGAATTGAAAGACATGGAAGCAGTAGTTAAAACTTCGAATGAAGAAAATATTCCTGGAAAGATCACTGGCTGGCAAAAAGGAGGACTTGTACTTAGAGTCCCAGTAACTATAAAATTCAAGGTCTACGGTACCTATGAAAAAGATAAGTTAAAGGATGTCTTTACATCATCCGATGAACATTTTGGTGATTTCCAAGATGAATCAGCAGATTTGGATAGGAAAGTCCGTTTGAATACGTTCCAGGATGATTATGTTGAGCTCATCGGAGTTGAAAATTTGGGGAAAGGTGACCATACATTTCGGTTTTCTTTACAAGTCAAGTATGATGATCAGATTATTAACCAAGTGGAATTTAGTACGGTATTTTCAATTACCGAAGAAGATTTAGAAAAAACGCAAAATTAAGTTTGAACACTGTCTATTCTATAAAAGGATAGGCAGTGTTTTTTTGTATTGGCCCACATTTTAGTTAGAACAGTGGAAGAATTTCAAGGGATGGAAATCGAAAGAGTAGTTTCCCTGATAGAAGGAGATCCATATATCAGCAAAATACCGGTTGCATCCGGACTGACCAACAAGGACAGGAATGTGGAGGGAAAAAGGATTGTAGGACTAAATACAGAAGCAGGAGAAAGAAATTAAGGACTGGTTCGATTTGATATTATTTTTTATGTAAGCAGACTGATTTCTTCACAGAAGGAACGGGATTTTGTAAAATCAAATTATAATGATGTAAAGACAGTCTATAGTATATGGGTTTGCATGAATATGCCGGAAAACAGTATGTGTCATATTTATTTAACAAAAGAAGATTTACTCGGAAAACATAATTGGAAAGGGAATTTGAATCTGTTGAATATTGTTATGATCGGCTTGACGAATGCGCTTCCACAGCGTCATAATGAATATGTGCTGCATAGATTGTTATCTGCCATGTTTTCCAGTGAATTATCACAACAGCAAAAAATGAAAATTATGGAACAGGAATATCATATTCCAATGGAAGAAAGTTTTAAGGAGGAAGTGAGTATTATGTGTAATTTGAGTCAGGGCATTAAAGAAGCTGGAATTGCTGAGGGGAGAAAAGCCGGAATTGCCGAGGGCCAGCAAAGAGAAATTGAAAAAGTAATTTTAAATATGCATAAGAAAGGGTACTCGTTAGAACAGATTATGGATGCAACAGATTTGGAAGCAGCTGAATTAGAAACCATAATTGAAAAATTAAAGTAAAGCATCGCAAAGACATTAGTAAAAGTGTTTACGGTAGTTGAAAGAATTATAAGCAAATACCTTATAAAAAAACGCATAAAACAGAATAAAGAATAAAAATGCAGGTATAATTGCATAAAATATCAAAAAAGGCGCAGTGATTTACAACATTGCACCTTTTTTGTTTTGTGCAAAATCTCTTTCATACAACGGAAATATATGTGAAAAGTGTATAAAATGCATAAGAAAAACTTGGAATTCCCGTCAATTGAATAAACGGTTGCGCAAGTGGTATAGTGGACATATCAATAAAACAAACGGTTGCGCAACACGATAGGTCTGGTGATAAGGGAGAGGATATCAGAACTATCGTGTTTGTGTCCAAAGAGGGAGGATCGTGTATGAAAGAGAAAAAACATTGGAACAGGAGAGTGCTCAATTTTTTTCTGGCACTTGCTATGGTGATTACACAGCTTGGGGTGTGGAATGCCGGAAAGGAGAGCGTACAGGCAGCGGAGAATAGCAGTTTTACATTGTATTATTACAATGAAAGTCAGGAGCCGTTGTATGTGAATATATGGAGTTGGACTGGAATTTCATTTGCAGAAGATGTAGAAGTGACTTCTGAATTTGGATGGAATCATGATCTTGCCGTTATGAAAGCCGTTGATGGAAATGAAAACTGGTATAGTGTAACTATTAAAATTTTGGATGCAGAGGCAGATGATGGATTTACCATTTATCAGAATGGAACAGGAGATGACAATATACTGGTACAATATGACAGTCAGTATAATAACCAAAGCGATTATGCGAATTTTGTTTCCGGAACGGAGAGCGCTTATGCAGTAAAAGATGAAACCGTATATACAAATCTGTCAGAAGCTGGATTGAATATGGAAGATCAGGCAGATGATGATGACAATTCCACTGAATACAATCTGCAGATCACAGCAGATAACACTACAGTAGAAGCAGGTGATACAGTTAGTCTGACAGCCGTACTGAAAAAGGGACAGACCGAAATCACCGATTTAGAAGCAGCAGGGCTGCATCTGTACTGGTGGAATAATACAACAAACAGTTCCGGTGAATTTATAAATTATGATGAAAGTAATGGTTATTCACTCACCTTGCAGACAACTTTAGGAACGCTTGGAACCAACGAAATTCAGGCAAAACTTCAGGACGCAGAGTGGAAGGATATTGTGATAAAGAAAATAGAAATTACAGTGAACGAAGCATCCAACAGTGTGAAAGATGCACCGATCGCTGTTACAAAAGTCAACAAGTTATCTTCTGATTTCATCATGGGAATGGACATCTCCTCCATGATCTCCGAGCTGGAAAGCGGTGTAGTATACCGTGACTATGACGGAAACGAACTGGCAACCTTAGATGACATCTGCAGGTTTATCAAAGAGCAGGGCATCAATCACATTCGTGTCCGTGTATGGAATGATCCGTATGATGCCAATGGCAACGGCTATGGCGGAGGAAACAATGATGTGGCAAAAGCAAAGGAATTTGCAGATGCATGCCGCAATGCCGGATTGAAAATGTTAGTTGACTTCCACTGCTCCGATCTGTGGACAGATCCGGGCAAGCAGCAGGAACCGAAAGCATGGAAAGGTTACACCCTTGAACAGAAAAAAGAGGCATTAAATACTTATATCACAGAATCCTTAAATACCATTGATCCGTCAAAAGATGTTGTGGATATGGTGCAGGTTGGTAATGAGACAACGGGCGGATTTATCGGTGAGACAAATGTCAGCAATATGTGTGTATTATTTTCAGCGGGCGCAGCCGGTGTAGAAATGTACAATCCGGATGTCAAAGTCGTCATCCATGTGGAAAGCCCACATAAAGGAACCATGGTAACATGGGCAGGAAATCTGCAGGACAACAATGTTGATTATGATATTCTTGCCACCAGTTATTATCCATACTGGCATGGAACATTAGATAACTTAAAACAGCAGTTTGAGACGGTAAAGAATACATATTGTAAAGATGTGATGGTTGCGGAAACCAGTTATGCTTATACGTTAGAAGACAGTGACGGACATGCCAATACAGTGCGTGTTGGAAATAATGATAACGGAGCTGACACAACGGAGCCATTTACCGAGCAAGGACAGGCAACTGCAATCCGCAATCTGATTAATACGGTAAATGAAGCTGGTGGACTGGGTGTATATTACTGGGAGCCGGCATGGCTGACCGTTGGAAATACCAAAGGACTTACCGGAGATGCATATGATGCACAGGTAAAGGAAAATCAGGAAAAGTGGGAAAAATACGGAAGCGGATGGGCTTCAAGTTATGCCAACGAATATGATTCGAAAGATGCAGGCAAATGGTATGGCGGTTCTGCAGTTGACAATGAAGCCATGTTTTATCCGGATGGCACGGCAACTCCTGCACTTCATGTATGGAATTATGTAAAAACGGGTGCTGTTTCGAATCTGGTAAGTGTAGAAGGATTTGATTCTGCACTGACACAGACGATTACTGCAGGCAGTGATTTTACACTTCCGGATTCCGTGGAAGTTACGTATTCCGATAGCAAAACACCGGTAGCAGAGGCGGTTACCTGGGATGAAGCATCTGTAAAAAAGGCGGATATGTCAAAGCCCGGAACTTATCAGATTTCCGGTACGGTTTCTTTGAGCAAAGAAATTACAAGAGGTGCTTATAAAGGAAAAACCAGTGTAGATGTTACACTTACTTTACAGGTAAAATATGCAAATCTGATTACAAATAAAGAAGCGGTTGAATTTGACAGTGGAGAATACTTTACCGTAGACGGAACCACGTTCAAGGGAATTCCTTCCGCAGAGAATGCAAAGAGCGGAAAAAACAGTATGGGCTGGTACGGAGCATCCGCAGCAAATGGTTCTGTTACATATAAGAAAGCAATTACGCTGGAAAAAGGAACCTATACATTTGAAGCATATGCCCAGGGGGCACAGTCAGATGTAACCATGCAGATATTAAACGCAGAAGATGACAGTGTATTATTTACCGGCGAAGCCACAGCAATGACCGCATGGGGAGACTGGCATACACCGAAGGTAACTTTTACACTGGATAAGACAAAGAGCGTAAAACTTCGTGTATGCGTAGAACATGAGGATGGCGGATGGGGTGCAGTGGATGTGCTGTATCTGCATAAGGATGCATTATCTTCGGAAGGAAAGGATGATACAAATACTTCCGGCAGCTCATCCTCCGATAGCTCATCCTCCGGCAGCGCTGCAACCGTCACTCCATCTGATGATACAAAGAAGGATGACAAGCCAGAGCAGACAACCGAATCAAAGAACGTAACGGCAACAACTGCTTCCGGGGAGAAAGCAGAAGTAACGGTTATCGTGACAAAAGATACGGCTGGAAAAGTAACGGAAGCAAGTGCAGAAGTGACAGGTACCAAGGCAGAGATTTCTGCAGATATGGTGAGCAGGATCGTGGAAGCTGCCGGAACAGACCATGTGGCAATTACTGCAAATGTTACCGATAAAGAAGGAAATATCAGATATACAGTAACCGCAGATGCAAAAGACTTAACTGCAGGAAACAAACTGAGTGTCGTTGTTGTGGATAAGAAAACCGGAGCGTATAAACTGGTGAATGCAAAGACGTATACCGTTGGAAAAGATGGCACATTACATGTGAATCTTGCCGCAGGTTCGGATTATCGGATGCTTTCTGCAGCAGAAATAAAAAATGTGGAAAAAGCGGTTTTAAAAACGGTTGCTGTAAAAAAGACGACAGCTTCCATCAAAGCGGGAAAGAATACAAAGATACAGTTAAGCAGTAAGCTTGATCTGGATAATGTAAAAAAGATTACATATACATCTGGTAAAAAGTCTGTTGCAGCAGTAGATAAAAACGGAAAGATTACAGCAAAGAAGAAGGGAACCGTCACGATCAAAGCAAAAGTAACACTGAAGAACGGAAAGACAAAGACAGTTTCCATGAAAATTAAAGTAAAATAACATTGTGAGGACAGTGGTTCTGTGATAAAATAAAAAAAGAAATTGTATTCTTTGAGACTTATCCGGGTATCTTAAAGGATAAGACAGGTGAAAAGGATTTGGGGATCAATTACAAAAGGAGATGGAATCATGTCAGCAACGGGGTTATTTATTTTTCTGATTGCGATTATCGGGATTGCGGTACTTGGGGCGTTGATCGCAGTGATTGCAGCAGTATCCGGGGCATCTGCAGCTATTTCGGATGAAGAGGATGGACTGGAGGAGAACGCATAAAGCAGTCAGAAAATAACGGACAAAGTACAGGAAAGAAAGACGTTCGGAAACGGATGTCTTTTTTTTGTTTCTAAAAAGAAAATAAAGCTTTCGGAAATCCTCTTGTAAAAAAGAACCGATTATCGGTATAATGAAAAAAAAGCAGGCGCTGGGAACTGTGTTCCACTTCCAATGGGTCTGCTTTATTCAGCAGAAGAAAAATTTACAGGAGGAAAACATGATTTCAAAGTACAGTGTGAAACGTCCTTATACCGTGCTTGTGGCAGTTGTGCTGGTCATCGTGCTCGGTGCGGTCTCGTTGTCAAAAATGACGACAGATCTGCTTCCGGATATGAGTTTTCAGTATGCGATGGTTGTCACAACCGATATGGGAGCAAGTCCGGAACAGGTGGAAAGTGATGTGACAGCGCCGATTGAATCAGCGATGGCAACAACGTCCAACATTAAAAATATCAGTTCTGTTTCCTATAACAGTTATTCCGTCGTAACGCTGGAATATGAGCAGAATGCAAATATGGATTCGGTGGTGATCGAAATCCAGCAGAGTCTTGACCAGGTATCCGGGCAATGGGATGATTCCATCGGAACACCTATGATTATGAAAGTCAATCCGGACATGATGCCGGTGCTTGCCGCAGCGGTGGATAAGGATGGCATGGATGCAAACGCACTTTCCGATTATGTGAAGAATGATCTTGCGCCGGCACTTGAAAGTCTGGAAGGAGTGGCTTCTGTCACTACGACCGGGCAGCTGGAAGAGAGTGTAGATGTTACGCTGGATCAGGATAAGATTGACGCATTAAATAAAAAGATTCAGAAGAAGATTGATGAACAGTTTGAAAAGTCCCAGAAAAAAATTGATGCGGGGAAAAAGAAAGTAGAGAGTGGAAAGTCTTCCATCAGTCAGGGATCGGAGCAGTTAAACAGCGCGATTAATCAGACGATGGATCAGCAGAAGAAGCTCTACAAGACGGAACAGGATCTGAAAAAACAACTCGCAGAGTTAAAAAAACAGAAAGCTTCTTTGGAACAGATCCAGACCGGTATTCAGACCTTTATGAAGTCGGATGCCTATACCGGAATCGTGACGGTATTAAAAGATAACCCGCAGCTTGCAGAGAGCAGTGAGATGCAGGCACAGATCAAACAGGTTAATGCGGTTGTGAAAAAGCAGTTTTCGGCGTTGTCCTCGCTTGGAATCACAGTAAATACCTATGAGGATCTCCCGGCGGCATCCGCAGAAGTGGGAAAACTCCTGACCAAAGTCAATACAGGAATGAAAACCATTGAACGTGCACAGCAGAAGGTAGAGAGCGGAAAAGTCAGCCTGGCCTCGGCTTTGGATACGCTGAATGCCAATGCATCCATGACGGCACTTCAGGTCAGTGCTTCTTCTACCGAACTGGCCAATGCAGCCTCCTCCTTGGAGAGCGCACAGAGTAAACTGGATGAAGCCAAAGATACGGCATATGATTCCGCAGATCTGAATAAAGTGCTGAGCAAAGATACCATCACAAGCCTGCTTGCCGCGCAGAATTTTGATATGCCGGCGGGATATGCCATGGATGGGGATACTGAGTATCTGGTACGTGTGGGAGATGCCGTGCAGGATGTCAGCGAATTAAAAGACCTGCCGCTTGTGGATATGGGAATTGATGGAATTGATACAATCCGCCTTTCGGATGTGGCAGAAATCAAAGTGACGGATAATTCCGACGAGACGTATGCGGTGATTAATGGCAATCCGGGCATTATGCTTTCGATGGAAAAACAGACCGGATATTCTACCGGAGAAGTTACGAATCGTATTCTGGATAAATTCAAAGCGTTAGAAAAAGAAGATTCCAAGCTCCACCTGAATGTATTGATGAATCAGGGCGTATACATTGACATGATTGTAAACTCTGTAATGCAGAATATGATCTGGGGGGCAATCCTTGCTATTTTGGTATTGCTGCTGTTCCTGAAAGATATCAAACCGACAATCGTGATTGCATGTTCCATACCGCTTTCCGTTGTCGCTGCAATCGTGCTGATGTACTTTACCGGAATTACCTTAAATATTATTTCCATGTCCGGACTGATGCTTGGTATTGGTATGCTTGTGGACAACTCAATTGTTGTCATCGAAAATATTTATCGTCTGCGCGGAGAAGGCTATTCCATCCGGAAAGCAGCGGTAGAAGGATCAAAACAGGTGACGGGTGCGATCATTGCGTCAACGCTTACCACGATCAGCGTCTATGCGCCGATTATTTTTACAGAGGGAATTACCCGGCAGCTGTTTGTGGATCTTGCCCTGACGATTGCATATACCCTGGTAGCGAGTCTGGTCGTGGCATTGACGTTTGTCCCGGCGATGGCTTCTGTTACACTCAGAAAAACAAAAGATATCCGTCATCCGTGGTTCGATGCCGCCCGGGAATGGTATGGCAGAGTGCTGGAGTGGTGTCTGCGTTTCAAACCACTGGTACTGATTATTGCGGTGGTTCTTCTGATCGGAAGTGCAGCACTGTCACTTTCAAAAGGCTTAAACTTTATGGATATGGATATGGAGACAAATCAGCTTTCCGTCACGATTTCTGCAAAAGAGGGTGAGAAACTGACCTTTGAGGAATTAACACAGGCATCGGATGATGTGATTCAGAGAATCTCAAAAATCAAAGGAATCAAGACGGTCGGAGCGATGGCTGGTGGAGATTCCACGATGAATCTGATGGGTGGAGGAAATGACAGCGTCAGCATGTATATCCTGCTGGATGAGGACTCCAAAGTCAAAGCATCGGATGTGGAAGAAAAAATTGTCAGCAGGACGAAAGATCTGGACTGCAAAGTAGAAACCAACAGTTCTTCCATGGATTACAGCAGTTATTTCGGCAGCGGTCTTTCCGTCAGAATTAAAGGAAATGATATTGATACGCTGCAGAAGCTTGCCAAAGAAGTGGCAGATGTGATGAAGCAGACAAAGGGAACCGTGGATGTGGACGATGGTCTGGAAGATACAAAGCCACAGCTTACCATTTCCGTGGATAAAGAAAAAGCTGCGGAATACGGATACACGGTTGCACAGGTATATCAGCTTGTCAGTGCGAAGATGGCAGACAGCAAGAGCGCAACCACGATTTCCACAGACATCAAAGATTATAAAGTCTATGTGCAGACACAGGAACAGACGGATACGAAACTGGACGATATCAGACAGATGACATTTACCCACACAGACAAAGACGGAAAAGAAAAAGAGATTCCTCTTACGAAAATCTGTGAGATGAAAGATACGACAACACTCAGCACCATGAAACGGGATGCACAGACACGTTATATTACGGTATCCTGTGGTGTGGATGAAGATCACAATGTCACACTGCTTGGCAATAAAATTCAAAAGAGTATGGATAAGCTGAATGTGCCGGAAGGCTATCATATCGAAATGACCGGAGAGGACGAGACAATCAGTGATTCCATGAGCCAGCTGGTTCTGATGATGATACTGGCAGTTATCTTTATTTATCTGATCATGGTGGTACAGTTCCAGTCACTCGTTTCTCCGTTTATCATTATGTTCTCGATTCCGCTTGCCTTCACCGGAGGATTTATTGCTCTGCTTCTGACAGGGCAGGAAGTCAATGTCCTGGCAATGCTTGGATTTATCATGCTGGCAGGTCTTATTGTAAACAACGGTATTGTACTGATTGATTATATCAATCAGGCAAGAAAAGCGGGTGTTTCTAAGCATGAGGCGATTATTTCATCCGGAAAGACCCGGGTGCGTCCGATTCTGATGACAGTACTGACCACAGTTCTTGCAATGCTGACTACGGCTCTTGGAATCGGTGACGGTTCCGACATGATGCGTCCGATGGCAATCACACTGATTGGAGGACTGGTTTATGGTACCGTTCTGACACTGATTGTCATTCCATGTATCTACGATATGTTCCATCGGGAAAAGAACATGGTAGAAGAGGAATTATAGTGAATTTCACAGAAATCTTCTTGACAAAAAAGAGAGCCGCAAGTAAGATTAAATTATGTATAAAAAAGTGATGATGGAGAGGAGTACACATGGAATTCCTGAAAGAGAAGGATATTCATTGAAGTGGAGCATTGGCAGAGTTTTCGTGCAGAATGTTCCTGCAATGGCTGTAAGATATCCACAGGATGCAGTGTGGAAGGTAGCTCTGGAACTGGAATGTTGAATGTGGTATATTGCCCTGTAGGCATTCCCGGATCGTCCCCGTTAAAGGACATGATGAGTATTACAAAGGTGGTACCGCGAGAGTTTTCGCCCTTTGTGCAGAAAAAGAAAAGGCTTTCTGTACAGAGGGCGTTTCATTTATATTAAGGAGGAACACATGAGCAAAGAATTAAGTAAAACATACGATCCGAAAGATATAGAGGATCGTCTCTATAAGAAGTGGGAGGACAATGGGTATTTTCATGCAGAAGTAGACCGCAGCAAGAAACCGTTTACCATTGTGATGCCACCGCCAAATATTACCGGTCAGCTTCACATGGGACATGCACTGGATAATACCATGCAGGATATCCTGATCCGCTACAAGAGAATGCAGGGATACAATGCACTGTGGCAGCCGGGTACGGATCACGCATCCATCGCTACAGAGGTAAAGGTGATTCAGAGTTTAAAAGAGCAGGGCATCAATAAGGCGGACCTGACCCGTGAAGAATTCCTGGATAAGTGCTGGGAGTGGAGAAAAGAATACGGCGGACGTATTGTAAAGCAGCTGCGCAAACTTGGTTCTTCCGCAGATTGGCAGCGTGAGCGCTTTACGATGGATGAAGGATGTTCCCATGCGGTACAGGAAGTATTCACCAAGTTATATAAGAAGGGCTGGATTTATAAAGGTTCCCGTATTGTCAACTGGTGTCCGGTATGTAAGACTTCCATTTCCGATGCGGAAGTTGAGCATGAAGAGCAGGATGGATTTTTCTGGCATATCAATTATCCGGTTGTTGGAGAGGAAGGCCGCTTCGTAGAGATTGCCACCACACGTCCGGAGACACTGTTTGGTGATACTGCGGTGGCAGTAAACCCGGAGGATGAGCGTTATAAGGATATTGTCGGAAAGACTTTAAAGCTTCCGATGACGGACCGCGAAATACCGGTGATCGCAGATGCTTATGTAGACAAGGAATTTGGAACCGGATGCGTAAAGATCACTCCGGCACATGACCCGAACGATTTTGAGGTTGGAAAGCGTCATAATCTTGAAGAAATTGTTGTCATCAACGACGATGCAACGATGAATGAAAAAGCCGGAAAATATGCCGGAATGGACCGCTACGAGTGCCGGAAAGCACTGGTGGATGATCTTAAGAAAGAGGGACTTCTGGTAAAAGTTGTTCCACATTCCCACAATGTCGGTGTGCATGACCGCTGTCATACAACGGTTGAGCCGATGATCAAGCAGCAGTGGTTTGTAAAGATGGATGAGATGATCAAGCCGGCTGTGGAAGGTGTGAAGAACGGAGATATCAAACTTCTTCCAAAGCGTATGGACAAGACCTACTTTAACTGGACCGACAACATCCGTGACTGGTGTATCAGCCGTCAGCTGTGGTGGGGACACCGCATTCCGGCATGGTACTGCGATGACTGTGGCGAGATGGTAGTATCCATCGAAAATCCTGGCAAGTGTCCGAAGTGCGGATGTACACATATGACACAGGATCCGGATACGCTTGATACCTGGTTTTCTTCTGCACTGTGGCCATTCTCTACGTTAGGCTGGCCGGAAAAGACCGAGGATCTGGATTATTTCTATCCGAACGATGTGCTGGTAACCGGATACGATATTATTTTCTTCTGGGTTATCCGTATGATTTTCTCCGGATATGAGCAGATGGGTAAGGCACCGTTCCATACCGTACTGTTCCACGGACTGGTACGTGACTCCCAGGGACGCAAGATGAGTAAATCACTTGGAAACGGCATCAGTCCGCAGGATGTTATTAAGCAGTATGGCGCAGATGTATTAAGACTTTGGGTTGCTTCAACTGACTATCAGACAGATGTACATATTTCAAATGACATTTTAAAACAAATATCAGAGTCATACAGAAAAATCAGAAACACTGCAAGATATATTTTAGGAAATATTTCTGATTTTGATCCTGATAAAGATATGGTTAATCTTGACAAGTTGATGCCTATTGACAGATGGGCGCTTGCAAAGCTTAACGAACTTCAGACAAGGGTTAAGGAATCATATGATAAGTATGAATTCCACATTGTGTATCATAGCATTCACAATTTCTGCGTCGTTGATATGTCGAATTTCTATCTTGATGTTCTCAAGAACAGACTCTATCTTGAAAAGCCTGATAGTATTCAAAGAAGAGCTGCACAGACAGCAATTTATATAATTCTTAATGCAATGACAAGAATGGTTGCACCAATTCTTGCGTATACTTCTGATGAAATCTGGAAATTTATGCCTCATTCAGCAAGCGACAATGCAGATCATATTATTTACAATGAAATGCCTGCTCCTGTTGTTGTAGATGCAGATGAAGCATTTATGGCTTTCTGGGATAAGATTCACGAGCTTCGTGATGAGGTTAAGAAGTCGCTTGAACCTTTAATTAAGGAAAAGACTATAAAGGGTTCTCTTGAGGCCAAGGTAACACTTTCTGCCGGTGGCGAAAAGCTTGAATTTCTCAAAAAGGCTGAGCCGGAACTTACAGACGCATTTATTGTTTCTGCTATTGAAATCATTGATAATAACGGCGAGCTTGAGATAAGTGTTGAAAAAGCCGAGGGTGAAAAGTGCGAGCGCTGCTGGACAATCAGCAAGACTGTAGGGCAGAGCGCAGAACATCCGACAATTTGTGCTCATTGTTGTGAAAATTTAAAATAATTTACTTTTACAAATCGGTGTGCTGATACACACCGATTTGTAACTATATGGAGGATTTATGACTTTTATAGCCCTTGCAGTCGGTTTGGTACTTGCTGTTGCCGACCAAGTTATAAAATATTTTATTACTGTTGATTTAAAACCCATAGGTTCAGTTACCGTAATAAATAATATACTTGATTTCACTTATGTTGAAAACCGTGGCGTAGCATTTGGAATGTTTTCCGGAATGCGCTGGATTTTTATTGTGCTGACAGCTTTGTTGATTTGCGCTATAATTATTTATATGTTCAGGAAAAAGCCGAAAAGCAAGCTTTTTTATGCTTGTGTTGCGCTTATCGTCGGCGGCGGAATAGGCAACCTTATTGACAGAATATTTTACGGATATGTAATTGACTACATCAGTCTTTCATTTTTTGATCCGGTATGTAATTTTGCTGATTACTGCATTACTGTCGGTACTGTTCTTCTTGTTATTTATGTATTGTTTTTTTCAAAAGACCTCAGTGGACAAAAGAAAGTAAAGGCGTCCGGTAATGAATGAAAAAATTATAATATCCGAATTTCAGGGAATCAGGATTGATAAGTTTCTTGCAAATTCAGAACTTGATATTTCAAGAAGTTTAATTGCAACTCATATTGAAAAGGGCAATATTCTTGTAAATGGAAATAAAATTAATAAGAAGTATAAGCTGTTATTGGGTGATGAAGTCAAGATTAATATACCTGATCCTGTCCCTTATGAAGCAAAGGCTGAGAATATTCCGCTCGACATTGTCTATGAAGATGATGATCTGCTTGTTGTAAATAAGCAGAAAGGAATGGTTGTTCATCCTGCTCCCGGAAACTACGAGGGTACACTAGTTAATGCTTTGCTCTATCATTGCAAAGACAGTCTTTCGGGTATTAACGGAGTTATGCGCCCCGGAATTGTTCATAGGATTGATAAAGATACAAGCGGACTTCTTATTGTAGCTAAAAATGATTTTTCCCATACATTTCTTGCTGAACAAATAAAAGAGCATTCTTTTACACGAGAGTATGAAGCAGTGGTTGTCGGAAATATCAAGGATGAAAACGGCACTATTGATGCTCCTATCGGAAGAAACCCCAATGACCGTAAAAAAATGTGTATTACATCTAAAAACAGTAAAAATGCCGTTACGCATTACTCTGTTATATGTCGATATAAGGGATATACACATATAAAATGTGTACTTGAAACGGGAAGAACTCACCAAATAAGAGTTCATATGGCGTCTTTGGGACATCCGGTATCAGGTGATACAGTGTATGGCATAAAAAATGAAAAAGTTGATTTTACAGGTCAGTGTCTGCATGCAAGAAAAATTGGTTTTGTACATCCGAAAACGGGAAATTATTTGGAATTTACAAGTGATTTGCCTGAGTATTTTCAACATTTTTTATATAAACTTGAAAACATAAGCAAATAAATTTCTTTTTTTAGAAAAAATACTTGAATTTATTATTAATCTATGTTATTATATATAGGCATTTGATACCGTCGTTACTCTCGACGCGGTTCAGATAACGGCACAGCCGTCATTTTGAAGCTGATAGTCCGCTGCTGTAAAGTAAGAATATCGGGTAATATTAGGAGGATTTTTATGGACGCATTAAAAACAATTGCTGCTGGTTCAGTTAAAGAAACAACACCTGAATTCAGCATCGGTGATACTGTAAGAGTATCAGTAAACATTCGTGAAGGCGAAAGAGAAAGAATTCAGATGTTTGAAGGCACTGTTATTGCTAAAAGAGGTAGCGGCGTTGCTGAAACATTTACTGTAAGACGTGTAGCCTATGGCGTTGGTGTTGAAAGAGTGTTCCCGATCCATTCACCAAATGTTAAAGATGTTAAGGTTATCCGTTACGGTAAGGTTAGAAGAAGTAAGCTCTATTATCTCCGTGACAGAGTAGGTAAGGCTGCTAAGGTAAAAGAGCAGATCCGCAAGTAATTAGTTTTGAGGGGGACTATATTTTAGTCCCTTTTTTACTTTGATTCACGGTAGGTGAAATAATGGACAAAGATGAAAATATATTTTTGACTAATAATCTGATTTCTGAATCTGAAGAGTTAGAGTATGATAATTCATCTGTCAAGACTGCTTCGAAAGACGGCTGCTCAACAGATAAGAATCCAGGTAACAAAGGAACAGGCGAGAATGGCAAGATTAAAATTGCAGTAGCAGATCCCGATGGAGCAGTTGCAGGAATTTTTGATTGGGTTCGCTGCATAATTTTTGCAATAGCGATTGTTATAGTCTGTCTTACCTTTGTGTTCCGTCTTGTAAATGTTGACGGCTCTTCAATGTATGACACGCTTTCCTCAGACGATAAAGTAATTGTTACTAACTTTATGTATACTCCAAAAACCAATGATATTGTTGTTATTTCTCATGGTGCACAGTATGCAAATCCGATTATTAAGCGTGTTATTGCAACAGAAGGTCAATCCGTTAAACTGGATTATGAAAATGACAGAATTATTGTTGACGGCATTGTAATTGATGAACCTTATATTGATGGCTCATCGTTTTGCGGCAATATCGGCGATAACGAAATTCCCGATGTAATACCTGAGGGCAAAATTTTTGTTATGGGCGATAACCGCAAGGTTTCTATGGATAGCCGTAGCACAAAGATTGGTCTTATTGACGTTAATGATGTAATAGGTAAGGCACAGATTGTTGCTTTTCCTTTTGACCATTTGGGTTATCTTTATTAAGTAACTGTGCTTATTTAATTTATATTGAATTTAGTCTGTTTCTGTTTTATAATGGAGACAGACTTATTTTATTAAAGGATGTTTTTTTATGAGTGAAATGCAAAATATACAATGGTTTCCGGGTCATATGACAAAAACCAAGAGAAAGATACAGTCAAGTCTGAAGCTTGTTGATACTGTTGCCGAGATTATAGATGCAAGGATTCCGATAAGCAGTCGTAATCCGGATCTTGCGCAGATCATTCAAAGTAAGCCAAGACTTGTTTTACTCAATAAATGTGATATGGCAAATCAGACAGCTACAAAGATGTGGATTGAACATTTTAAAAGACAGGGAATCACAGCAATAGCCATTGATTGTAAAAGCGGCAGAGGACTTAATCAGTTTGCTCCTGCCGTTAATAAGGTACTTGCGCAAAGACTTGAAAAGCTAAAGTCAAAAGGTATGATTAATCCTATGTTAAGAATTATGATTGTCGGAATTCCTAATGTCGGAAAATCATCTTTTATCAACAGAATTGCAAAGCAAAACAGAGCAAAAGTAGAGGACAGACCGGGCGTTACAAGGGGTAATCAGTGGTATACAATAGCTAAAAATCTTGAAATGCTTGATACACCCGGTGTACTATGGCCGAAATTTGATGATAAAATAGTGGGAGAACATCTTGCCTTTACCGGAGCAGTCAAAGATCAGATACTTGACATTGAGCTTCTTGCAGTCAGATTACTTGATTTTCTCAAAAAACTAAAACCAAAGGATTTTATTGAGCGCTTTAAACTTGAAGATGCAGATATTGAAAATATAGAGTCATATGAATTACTTAAACTTATAGGTAAAAAACGAGGAATGTTAGTATCAGGCGGTGAAGTGAATACTGAGCGTGCCGCTATTATGCTGCTTGATGAGTTCAGAGCTGCAAAACTTGGAAGAATTACAGTGGAGATGCCTTATGAAGAATGACTTTAATTGGCTTGAATATGAACATAATGCGATAAACAGAGGCTATCAGGCTGTTTGTGGTGTAGATGAAGCGGGCAGAGGACCGCTTGCAGGACCTGTTTGTGCTGCTGCCGTTATTTTGCCTCCTAACACCACCATTGACGGTGTTAATGATTCAAAAAAGCTTTCTGAAAAGAAGAGAGAAATGCTTTTTGAAGTAATAAAAGAACAGTCTGTTTCATACAGTATAGCGTTTGCATCGGTAGAAGAAATCGAAGAAATGAATATACTTAATGCCACTATGCTTGCAATGAAACGAGCAATTGAGGGATTGGATGTTAAAGCTGATTATGCAATGATCGACGGTAATCGTTTGCCGAATCTTGAAATCCCTGCGGAATATATTATAAAAGGCGACGCAAAGTCAATGTCAATAGCGTGCGCCTCTATTCTTGCAAAGGTTTCAAGAGATAGACTTTGTTATAAGTATGCAGAAGAATATCCGCAATACGGTTTTGATAAACACAAGGGATACGGCACAAAACTTCACCGAGAAGCTATAATAGAATATGGTCCGTGCCCATACCACAGAATTAGTTTTTTAAAGAAAATAAAAAAATGAAAATATATTCGTCAAAAGAAATTGGCAACAAGGGTGAGAAATACGCTGAAATTTATTTAAAAAAGCATAATTTTAAAGTTCTTAACAGGAATTATAATACTCGCTTTGGTGAGATAGACATCATTGCCGAAAACAAAGATAGAATTGCATTTGTTGAAGTAAAAACACGTCATCACGACTCTCTTGCAATGCCATATGAAGCTGTAGATTTAAAAAAACAGAAACGGATAATCAAAGCAGCAATGATGTATCTTACAAATAATGAAACAGATAAATTTTGCAGCTTTGATGTTTGCGAGGTTATTATTGACAGTTCAAACTTGAAATTAATCAGTATTAATTACATTGAAAATGCTTTTGAACAGGAGAGCAACTATGAAACTTATTGATTTGCATTGTGATGCTCTTTATATTTCAGCAATGCGAAATATTCACCTGAATGACAGTTCATTGGAAACAAAGCTTGCCTCTGATGATGACAACAAGCTTGAGTGTTATGCAATATGGCTTCCGGATGATTTGGACGGAGATACTGCTGAAGAAATGTTTTATTCCGCCACCCATCGCATAAAAAATGAATGTGATAAGTGTAATATAAAACTTCTGAACTCCGGAAAAAATTTGACATCCAGTTTTTTAAGTAACACTAACAGTGCCTTTTTCACAGTTGAAAATGCTCTTGCACTAAACGGAAAGATTGAAAATGTAAGACGTTTTTCCAAACTCGGTGTCAAAATTATGACTCTTACCTGGAATGCTCATAATCATATAGGTGACGGTTCGAATGTTGAAAAGCCCGTTGGAATTACTCCGTTTGGAAAACAAGTCGTTGCTGAAATGGAAAAGTATGGGATTATAATTGATATTTCTCACGCAAGCGAAAAACTCTTTTATGATGTTGCAGAAATTTCCCGAAAGCCTTTTGTTGCTACACATTCCGACTCAAGGACGATCACACCGCACAGACGTAATCTGACAGATGAACAATTAAAAATAATCAAAGACAGAAATGGACTTGTAGGGCTTAATTTTCATAATGCTTTTTTGAATATTGAGCCTGATCGCGCTTCTGTTTATGATATTTTAAGACATACAGAACATTTTTTATCACTCGGTGGTGAAAATGTTATTGCATTGGGCTCTGATTTTGACGGCTGTACTTTGCCTGAGGATATAAAGGGTGGCGAAAATATGGCTGAATTATATGAATTGTTTTTAAGGCACAATTACAATGAAACGCTTGTCAATAAGATTTTTTATAAAAATGCCCTTAATTTCTTTGAAAACTTTGACATTTAGCGAATAATGTAGTAAAATATTTGATGTTTAAAGCCATTTGAAAGGAAGATTTCAATGTTATACAACAGTACTCAAAATGCAGCAGAGGTCGTTTCGTCTGCACAGGCAATTTCACAGGGTATTTCTAAGGACGGCGGTTTATTTGTACCGCAGGAATTTCCCAGATACGATGAAGCAACATTACAATCTCTTCTGAAAGAAGATTACAGAGGCAGGGCTAAGAAGGTATTTTCTGATTTTCTTACTGATTTTACTGCTGAAGAGATAAGCGATTGTGTTGAAAAAGCTTATACTGCCGAAAAATTCGGCGGAAATAATCCTGCACCGCTCGCTTTATGTAATATTGATGGAAAAGAGCTTAACATACTTGAATTATGGCACGGTCCTACATGTGCATTTAAGGATATGGCACTCCAGATTTTACCTCATCTTCTTACGAAGTCACTAAAGAAGACATATGACGGTAAAACTGCGGTAATACTTGTTGCTACATCAGGCGATACGGGTAAGGCTGCTCTTGAGGGCTTTAAGGATGTAGAAAACACAAAAATCATTGTATTCTATCCTGTTGACGGCGTAAGTCCTATGCAGAAAAGACAAATGACAACACAGTCAGGTTCAAACGTAGGCGTATGCGCAGTAAAGGGTAATTTTGACGATTGTCAGAACGGCGTAAAGGCAATTTTTACTGACAAGGAAATCAAGGAAAAGATGAGTGCCGCAGCGAGCAGAAGCGCCGCCAAAAGCCGTTTTGCGTTTCTCATTTTGAACACCTCTTTATGAGCTTATCTTAAACTATATCATACCGTATTCGGCGAAAAAAGTCAAAAGAATCAAAAAGCTGTTCAAAGTCGGAACTTTTTCACAAAAATATGTGGAAACAGAAGAAAAAACATGGTATACTGAAACCGATCATGCAGGGAATGGAGGGATCCGATTGACCGGTGCGATTTTAGGAGACATTGCCGGCTCGCGGGTTGAGTTCAGCAAACCGAGCGGGTTCAACTATAAAAAGGTGGAGCTTTTTGGAAACAACTGCTTTTTCACGGACGATACGGTGCTGACCATCGCGACGAAATACGCGCTTTTAAATGACGTCAGCTATGCAAAGGCTTATGGCAAATTCGGGCGTATGTACAGAGACGTGGGGTACGGCACGATGTTTCAGCGCTGGCTGGACGGACATGCCGAAACGGGCTACGGCAGCTTTGGCAACGGCGCGGCCATGCGCGTCAGTTACATCGCTTACCACTTTGATACGCTGGAAAAGGTGGAGGAAGAAGCGAAAAACAGCGCCATGTGCACACACAACCACATAGAGGGCCTGAAAGCCGCCGTTGCGACCGCGGGGCTCATTTACCTTGCGCTGCACGGCGAGCGCAAAAAGGACCTGAAAAAATACTTTAACAAAGAGTTTGAATACCCCGTGCATAAGCCGCTGTGGGCGTACCGGCCGAAGGCGAAGTTTGATGCTACGGCGGAGGGGACCATGCCGCTTGCGTTCCGCTGCTTTATGGAAAGCGAGGATTGGGAAAGCTGCATCCGCAATGTGTTCAGCGTGAAGTGCGACACCGACACCGTGGCGTGCATTGCGGGCGGCATTGCGGGCGCATACTATAAGCGGACGGTGGAAAACGAAAAGGATCTTTTAAAACGCTACCTTATCAAGCCCGATAAGCGCAAGGTCGGCGAGTTTGACCGCTTTTTATACGATTGGGCTACAAAGTAACATTTCCGCATATATTTGAATTTCGGTATTGAAAAACCGCCTGTGTTTTTTTGAAACGGGCGGAGCGACGCAGGGATCGCCGCGATTTTTAAGGGAAAGGGTTTATCAGAACATGATTATTGACACATATCAGTCCGGCGCCGTGATGCGTATTTTGCAAAGCGGCAAGATTTACCGCGCAAGCCCCAGTATTTCGTTTAAGAAGGAGTACGCCGCGCTCATCGATATGCTCGACCTGCACTGCGAATGCCCCATATTCGGCGTGGTGCGCGGCAGAAAGCAGAATACCGGCGGACGCGTTTCGGGTGCGGTGCGCATCCGTCTCAATGTCCCGCGCGAATACGTGAAGCTGACCGAGTACACCGACTGGGCGGATTTTCTCGACAACTTCAAATACACGAACCCGAACGATTATTCCACCATCATCGTCGGCAGCTTGGATGTGAAATCTTCGGACCATCTCCGTGTGGTGGAGAGCCTTAAGCACCAGCGGCATCTGTTCCAGTACAAAATGCCGCAGGCGATTTTGGAGTATATTGACCCGAAATGGGTGGTACGGTATAAAGTCATCACAAACACAAGAGAGCAGGAGGACCGCAAGGAGCACCGGCTCAATTTCTTCCGTTGGTAAGGAGGGCTTGAACTTGAAAATCGGTCAATACATTTTATCGCTTGACCAGGGCACGACCAGTTCGCGCGCCGTGTTGTTTGACGCTTTGGGCGGCATTGCGGGCATGGGACAGCGCGAATTTACGCAGATTTACCCGCAGCCCGGCTATGTGGAGCACGATGCCGTGGAGATCTTGCAGACGCAGCTTTACGCCATGCGGCAGGCGGTGCATGAGGCGGAGATCACCGCGGAGGACATCGCTGCCATCAGCATCACGAATCAAAGAGAGACCACCGTGGCGTGGGACAGCGAGACGGGTATCCCGATCTGCAACGCCATTGTGTGGCAGTGCCGCCGCACCGCGCCGGAATGCGAGCGGTTAACAGCCGAGGGACTTGAGGAGTACATTCATAAAACGACGGGACTCATCATCGACCCGTATTTTTCCGGCACCAAAATGAAGTGGATAACGTGCCGAAGGCCAAAGTGCTCGCGAAGGAGCATCGCCTACGCTTCGGTACCATTGATACGTGGCTCATTTATTCGCTCACAGAGGGCGAAAGCTATGTGACGGACGTGACGAACGCTTCGCGCACCATGCTGTTTGACATTCAAAAGCTTGATTGGGACGAGAAAATGCTGAACGTGTTCGGTATCCCGCGTGACGCGCTGCCGAAAGTCGTGGACTCCTCCGGCATTGTGGGCATGTGCTCCGAAACGATACTCGGCAGGAAAATTCCGATTGCGGGCATTGCGGGCGACCAGCACGCCGCGCTGTTCGGACAGTGCTGCTTTGATAAGGGCATGGCGAAAAATACATACGGCACGGGCTGCTTTGTGCTGATGAACACGGGTGATAAGCCGGTTTTCTCCGACCGGGGGCTTATTACGACGATCGGTTGGTGCGTGAATGGCGAGACGACCTATGCGCTTGAGGGCAGTGCGTTTAACGCGGGCTCGGCCATCAAATGGCTGCGCGATGAGTTGAAGCTTATCGCGAACCCGCAGGAAGCGGACCTTCTTGCGGAGACCGTGGAGGACGCAGGCGGCGCGGTGTTTGTGCCGGCGTTTACAGGGCTTGGTGCACCGTACTGGGATATGTATGCGCGGGGCGCACTGCTCGGCGTGACGCGCGGTACGTCTAAGGCGCACATCTGCCGCGCTGTGCTGGAAAGCATTGCGTATGAAAGCTATGACCTCGTGAAAGCTATGGAAGCGGGCAGCGGCACGGAAATTTCCGAGCTGCGCGTGGACGGCGGCGCATCGAGAAGCCGTTTTTTGATGCAGTATCAGGCAGATTTATTGCACTGCGCCGTGAGACAGCCGAAGTGTCTGGAAACCACCGCGCTCGGCTCTGCCATGCTGGCGGGGTTGGCCGTCGGTGTGTGGGAATCGCTGGATGAGCTTAGAACCGTGTGGAAGCTTAAAAATGCGTATGACCCGCAAACGGCAGCAGGCAGCGAAGCAAAAGCGCTGAAACGCTGGCATAAGGCCGTGGAAAGATCCATGGGCTGGGCGGACGGTTTGGATTAAGCCAAAGTTAAGCACAGCGAAGCGACGTAAAAGTTTTCGCCAGCCTTTTTCAAAAGGCTGTGGAATCCAAGGGTGAAACCCTTGGTCGAGCTCCGCAGAGCTCGAAATCCTTTTGCCTGCCATAAAATCAGGACAGGAGAGGGAACAGTCCAGTGGACTGTTCCCTCGTGGGAGACCCAATTAGGGGGTCTCCCAAAAGGCGTCCACAAAGACGCCTTTAAAATACCAAACAAGCTAGCATAGAAGCACGCAGACCAGTTTTTCTGCGTGCTTTCTTTTTGCCTAAAATCAAAGAAAGTCGTTTTGATTGAGGGAAGCGAAAAATCCTGTTGACGGATAAAACAATATGTGATACTATATTATCACGCTAAATCAAAGTAATAGGGAGGCGACGGGATGATCGCAATTATAGATTACGGCGCGGGCAATATCCGCAGCGTGGAAAAAGCGCTTATGCATATCGGCTGTGAGGTCGAAGTCACACAGGACCCGAGCATTCTCATGAAAGCCGACGGCGCCGTGCTGCCGGGCGTCGGTTCATTTGGCGACGCCATGCACGAGCTGC
>OLOI01000306.1_pt1 | contig 50948 bp, 43 predicted proteins | sample 1672131 | NCBI WGS metagenome assembly OLOI01 (sample SAMEA3136651, study PRJEB25190) | human gut metagenome
TTTTTGGCGGGTCCCAAGTTCAGAAATCTTCCTGCAAGCAAGCTTGCGTCAGATTTCAGACCTTTTGACCCTGGTATCATCATATTATTATATCATTTTCTCATGAAAAGTAGTTACAGATTTTTCTCTGCTCTACTGAATTTCCGTGTCAGTAACCACATCCCTGCCCACAGCAAAATTCCCGCTAGGCTGATCCATTTTCCCGCGGAAAGTCCCTGGGCGTGGTAGGTGATCGTCACCCAGTGTTCCCCGCTGACCATCCGGCATCCCACAAACGCCGTGTTGACTTTCTCCGTCACGACCTCTCTCCCGTCCACTTTGATCTCCAAATGACTGTCGTACGGGATCGATGTGATCAGATAGCCGTCCTGCTCCATCTCGATACTGCCGCTGATCTGGTTTCCCTTCGTTGCGTTCCAGTCCGGTGTGAAGGTGGACTGGTACAGTGAATCGTCTTCCAGCACCGTCGTATCGCTGACATAGCTTTTCAGGTTACAGATCCGATACGTTCCTTTTCCAAGTGTTACGTTTACTTTTTTCTGATCTGCGGAAAGCTTCATGACATAAGTAAATGTCGTGTTGCCATTATAATACAGATGACTTTTTGCCGTCAGCTTATTTCTGATCCCGTTGATCACGATGCTCACATCCCGGTTCGGATGTTCATTTTCCACATCGAATTGCAGATACAGGATCCGTTCTTTCCCGGATGTATCTTCATCCAGAGAAAGTGTGGCTTTCTGATTCTTTTTTGTCCTGATCTTCCAGGAATCGTCTTCCTTTGTTACTCCATGCTTCGCCGTAAATGTCACGTTTGTTTCCTGTATACCCTTCGTTTTCGTAACCCCATGCTCTGCGATATTTTCCTCATCTGTCACGGCATACTGCATCAGCATCGTCTGGTTATAAGGAAATTCCATCGTCTGATATGTTTTTTCTGAAAGGATCTGGCTGGTTCCGTAGATCACCGGCGCAGCCGTCTCCTGTACCTCGGTCGTGAAGTTCTCCCCATCTTCACTCCGTCCGATCACATATTTGACTCCCATAAACTTCTGAAACAGCGGATTAGCCGAGGCGGACTGCATCAGCCCGTTTCGAAACGGCTGTTCTACCTGAAAGACATCGCTCCGAAACTTTTGATACGCTGTGTTATAGGCGGAAGAGTATACCGAAGTCGTCCACTGGCGCATATCCCAGATCCGGTTTACGTTGTCTTTTCGCTTCTTTGCAACTCCGCTTTGCTCCGTCCGGTACAGGCCGGTTTCTCCGTCCAGCGCATCACGCACGGCATCCTGCCAGGCACTGTCTGTGATCTCCTGATAATCTTCTTTCTGCACCAGATTGCCTGCCTTTCCGTTCACCACATGATTGATCAGCACCAGGCATACCAGCGCCGGAACCAGAAGCAGGAACGGGCGTTTCCACTTCTGAAAGATCAGAAAGAAGAAAAACAGTGCTGCGCTTTCGATCAGGATCAGCTGATAATTCTGCGCCCTCGATCCGTCCCCCTGCAGATAAATTGCCAGCAGACTGACACCCACCGTACCGCCAAATATGAATGCTCCTTTCCATCTTCCTATTTCCTCGTTTTTCATACGGTTCAAAAACACTGCCGTAAGATAACAGAAAAATGGGAGAAACGGGATCAGTGATTTGTACCGCACATACAGCATCCCGTTAAATCCCCAGGCAAATACAGGCACCGTCAGAAGTGCCACGCAGACCACCGATACCACCCGCTCCCGGATCGATCCACACACGATCCCGCCAAGCAAAACCGCCACCAGAATAACCGTCAGCCCCACGCTGTAAGTGCCGTACAGTGAACTGTCCAGCTGCAGATTCGGCATCAGCAGTTCTTTCAGATTCTGACTTTGGGAACTTCCGCTTCGCTGCAGGATCGCATATGCTGTAGGAACCAGCAGTACACCGGCTGAAAGTACCGCCACGATCATCGGAATCGGGAATCCGAACAGTTTTCTCTTTCGGATCCCTTTGGGATAACCGTACCAGCCGTATAAAAATATCGCTGCCATTCCCGCGATGCTGAAATAAAAACTGGTCAGAATCATCAGAAACACACCCAGGGTATACAGACCTGGTTTTCCTTTTTCCCAGTACCTATCCACACCCAGAAACGTCATGAGTAAGAATGGCATATACTGCACAAACATGATCTGATGACAGGACTGATAGATCATCGGTCCCGCCAGTAAAAACAGGACTGCCACGCCCTGCGCAATCTCTGTGGAAAATCCCCGTTTTTTCAGCCACCCGTACAGCAGGCAGACCGAAACCGCCAGACAGATCACACAAGCAGCCATCAGATAATCGCTCATTTTCATAAACGGAAGCAGATAAGCGATCAGCACGATCGGATTATACAGCCCATAATAGGAAAAATTGTAAATATTCTGCCCGCCGCCGATGTTCGCCGCGTATTCCGGAAAAAACTGTCCTGTCTGATAAAACTGCTGCCGGAAATACTCCGGGAACACGCTGTGCTGACTGATCCAGTCCATATTTGCCCCGAAGACACCGTATCTTCCGGCAAAAAACCAGCACACTGCCACAGTCAGAACAGTCAGTACAGCGTAAGACGCCAGTCCGCAAATTTTCTCTTTTGCATTACTCTTTTTCATAACTGGAACTCCTTATGATATAGATCGGACGATGTTTGGATTCCAGATAGGTTTTCGAGAGATACTCTCCCATGATCCCCATGCAGAGCAGCTGGATGCCTCCCATAAACAGGATCACGCAGACCATTGAAGGCCAGCCCGCCACCGGATCGCCCCAGATCAGTGTCCGGATCACCAGAAACAATATCATTAAAAACGATACCCCGCAGAATACAACACCAAGCACTGCCGCCACCGATAAAGGAGCCACAGAAAAACCGGTGATCCCTTCCAGAGAATACTTAAAAAGCTGGCGCAGAGACCATTTCGTCTCTCCCGCGCTGCGCTCCACATTTTCATATTCCAGCCATTCGGTTTTGAAGCCAACCCAGCTGAAGATTCCTTTCGAAAACCGGTTATACTCACTCATCTGTAACACGGCATCCACCATTTTCCGGCACATGATCCGATAGTCTCTCGCTCCGTACACCAGCTGTGTTTTTGAGATTTTATTGATAAATTTATAGAAGTTTTCCGATAAAAACGAGCGGATCACCGGCTCCCCGGTTCGATCGGAGCGTCTGGTGGCGACGCTGTCACAGATTCCGCTTTTGACCATCTCATACATCTTCGGCAACAGTTCCGGCGGATCCTGCAGATCCACATCCATCACCACCACATAATCTCCTTTTGCCTTACAGAGTCCCGCGTAAATCGCAGCTTCTTTTCCGAAATTTCTCGAAAAAGAAAGATACTGGCAGCGCGCATCCTTCTCTGACAGTTTCTTCATCTCCGAAAGTGTCGCATCCTGTGATCCGTCATCCACAAAGATCAGTTCACAGTCCGCATCTATCGCATCCATCACCGGACACATATGTTCATAATAGATTGGTATGGTCTCTTCTTCGTTCCAGCAGGGAACAATCACTGATATCAGGTTCATACTCTCACTCCTCTTTCCGTTTCAGAACGTATACTTATCCATTTTATTCCTTCGATTCAGCATTGTACCTCCTGTTTCTTAAAATTAACGAAAGATAAATCCTAAGATTTCTAAAGATTTTTTTACAATCTGTAAAATTCCTGTATAATGAGGAGCAGAAAGTTACCGGGCAACATCCGGTACCATGCAATTGCAAATACAGTGTCTGGACTATCTATTCATGCCAAAACACCTCGCGGGATAGTGGCTACTGAATAGTTACCAGAAGTTTTACGAAAAAGCGGAGGAAAACACATGGAGCAGCAAACCACACAGGTTCTTGTCGTAGACGATAACCCGGAAATTCGTGATATCATACATGTTTTACTGGAAGGGGAAGGTATCCGGGTGACAGAGGCTGCCGATGGCAGTTCAGCCCTTCATTTTCTGGAAAAAGGCAGTTTTGATCTGATTATTCTCGATATCATGATGCCGGGGTTAAACGGATACGAGACCTGCCAGAAGATCCGTCAGCTGACCAACGTACCGATCCTGTTTTTAAGCGCCAGAACTTCTGACAGTGATAAACTTATGGGCTTTTCCAGCGGCGGGGACGATTATCTGGCAAAGCCATTTTCCTATACGGAACTTCTCGGACGCACCAGAGCGCTGATTCGCCGTTATCGCATTTATCAGGGAAAATCCCCGACTGCCGGACAGTCAGCATCCAATCTGTTGATCTGCAGCGATCTGTGCCTGGATACCCGGTCGGAAAAAGTAACTCTGAAGGGGCAGCCGGTAACTCTCACCTCCACCGAGTACCAGATTCTAAAACTGCTGCTTTCCAACCGTCGGCAGATTTTCTCTCCCCAGCGGCTCTATGAAGCAATCTGGGAGGAGCCTTACTATTACGGCGCCGGCAACACGATTACCGTCCATATCCGGAATCTGCGTCAGAAGATCGAACCGGATCCGTCGAATCCGGTTTACATAAAAACCACATGGGGAAGGGGGTATCACTGTGATTAAGATTCAGCATATACGTACTAAACTCCTGCTTCTTCTTTTTGCCTCTGTTCTGCTCTGCCTCGGTCTTTTTCATACTCTGTGGGCAAACAAATGGCATGTTCTTCACGTGATTACAGAAACAAATCTTCCCATAATGCTCCCTGTTCCACAGCCGGATGAAAATTTCTGGACCATGCTTGGAACAGAGGCTCTGAACTACGATATTCCTGATTCTGAATCGGATACAGAAGCCGTGGAAAAACTGCAGTCCTTATTTGATCGGTTGGATGATTACACCGGTCTTTATATCTATGGCCTGGAAGATGGTATCTACCGGGCAGGTCAGTATCCCCGCTGTATGGGCAAAGAACGCTTTCGGTCCTTCTTCGATATCGGATATAGTCTGACTGGCGGGGTGACCGAACAACGGCATGAAAGGAATACAGAATTCAAAAATGGCTACGCGACCGTGATTGTCACCTTTTACCACAGTTCCATATTTATCTTTCCTTACTTTCTGTTCTCTTTGTTTCTGTCTGTCGGTCTGTTCCTTCTGATCCTGCTGTTTTTTTTCAACCGGAAAATGAAACAGGTGTTACTTCTAAAACAGGAAATTCTTCGCATGTCTGCCGGTGATCTCTCCACACCGGTTGCATCTTCCGGTGTCGATGAGCTCGGCGTTCTCTCCCGGGAACTCGACCATCTTCGTCTCACCCTCGATCAGAATATCCGCCAGGAACAGGAGGCGCACCAGTCCAACCGGGAACTGATTGCCGCCCTCTCTCACGATCTTCGCACGCCGCTGACTGTTCTCCACGGGTATCTGGACATCCTGCAATTAAACCGCAACCCCGGTATGCAGAATACCTATGTCACCCGCTGCCTGCAAAAAACCGATGATATTCGCCGGCTCACCGACCGGATGTTTGAATATGCACTGGTGTACGACGTGTCCGAGCCGGAACAGATCCGGATAATCCCTTTTTCGCTTTCACGGCTTCTCGAACTTTTCCGGGAACAGATGGATTTTCTGGAACTGGCCGGATTTCACACGGATATATCTTTTCCGGATGCTGACATTTCCGACATTACCACCCAGGACACACTTACGATTCAGGCAGACCCGGAGCTTTGCAAGCGGATCCTCAATAATCTGTTTTCCAATATTCTGAAATATGGAAGCAAGCAGGAAACACTCATGCTTTCCATGCAGCTTACGCCGGAAAGCAACAATGATGCTGCGCTGTGTCTTGCCTTAAAAAATGCTGTGAAACCGGAACATTCCACAATAGAGAGCAACCAGATCGGTCTCAAGAGCAGTATGCGGAATATGGAACGGATGGGTGGAAAGCTTGTGGTCTGCCAGACAGATACGTTCTTCGAGGTAAGACTATCTTTCCCGGTTACCGCTCCGTAATCTCCGGCATCAGACCATCTTTCATCCTTGATAAATTTTCACAAAAAAGGCACGAATCCATCGGATTGTCTGGTTCCGACAGCTTCGTGCCTTTCTTTTTTTGCTTTATTCTCAATCTCTGTTAAATACTTCTCTGTTCAGGCTGCCTTCCTGATGGCATACGATTGTTGTACATACCGCATCACCAGTGATGTTGACTGCGGTACGGATCATATCCAGGATACGGTCGATACCCATGATCAGGGCAATACCTTCGGTCGGAAGTCCTACGGAATTCAGTACCATCGCCAGAGTTACCAGACCAACACTTGGTACACCGGCTGTACCGATGGATGCCAGAGTGGCAGTTACGACTACGGTTGCCAGGTTACCCATAGTAAGGGGAATGCCATAGGCCTGAGCGATAAATACTACTGCCACACCCTGCATGATGGATGTTCCGTCCATGTTAATGGTGGCACCCAGAGGGATGGTAAAAGAAGATATCTGCTTGGAGACACCCATTTTCTTACTCAGGGTATCGATGGACATCGGGATGGTTGCATTCGATGTTGCTGTGGAGAATGCAAATCCCATTACCGGCAGGAACTTTTTGATGAATTTGAACGGATTCAGTCTGGTAAATACAAACAGCAGAATCTGATATACGATCAGACACTGGATCGCCAGAGCCAGAGTTACATTGCCCATGTATTTCAACATTGGGGCAAATGCGGAGAAACCAACGGTCGCAAACGTGCGGGCGATCAGGCAGAAGACACCGATCGGAGCGATCTTCATGATCGCCATGGTCATCTCCATCATCACATCATTAAACTGGCTGAAGAAGTTTGCCACAACCGATCCTCTGGTTCCCAGTTTTGCCAGCATGATACCGACAAACAGAGCAAATACGATAATCGGAAGCATATCGCCGTTCGCCATGGACTGTACCGGGTTTTTCGGAATGATATTTAACAGAGTATCCACCAGGCTGGTGGCTTCTGTAGTGGAAGATACGGTTCCTTTCTGAACAGCATCCATATCAAGACCAAGGCCCGGATTAATCAGCAGTGCACTTCCCAGAGCCACGCATACGGCAAGAGCTGTGGTTACCAGATAGAATCCGATGGTTTTTACGCCAACTTTCCCCAGAGTCTTGGTATCTCCGATAGCCATACTTCCGCAGATCAGAGAGCAGAACACCAGAGGTACAACCAGCATCTGCATCAAACGGATGAATCCCTGTCCAACCACATAGAGAACCCCCTCTACGATGACGGTATCTTTGATATAACCGGAAGGAATCCAGTAATGGATCACAACTCCAAACAGGGCACCGATCAGCAGTGCGATAAATATCTGAGTAGACAGACCAATTTTCTTCTTTGTTTTTTCTGCAGTATTTTTTGCCATTATTCCAGCCCTCCTGTCTCATCCAGATATTCTTTCAGGGCCGCTTTCCAGTCTTTCGGCTCTTCGATGCCGGTCAGACGAAGCATCATGTTGTCCAGAACGGAGTAGGTCGGACGCGCGGAATCCTCGATCACAACCGGATACAGATCCAGTTCTCCGGCTTTTCCGGAATACTCAAGGATCGTTCTTGCAAATTCATATCTGCTGCAGCTTCCCGGGCAGACCACATGGTAGAGACCGTATTCTTCGTTGTCGATAAAATAACGGATTACCTTCGCCAGTTCCTTCGCGCTGGTCGGCGCCGCATACTGATTGTTCGGCACTTCCATCGTCTTTCCCTGTCCCACATTGCGAAGCACTTCATCCACAAAATCTCTTCCGATTCCATAGATCCAGGAGCTTCGGATGATCACAAACCGGTTTAACAGCTGAGTTAAAATCTTTTCTCCCGCTTCTTTTGATTTTCCGTAGATGGTTCTCGGATGCACGTTGTCAAATTCATTATACGGAATCCGTGATTCCTTATCAAATACATCATCCGTAGAAATCTGAATCACTTTCGCATTGACCTCATTGGCAGCCAGTGCCACATTTCTCACACCGATCGCATTAACACGGTATGCTTCATCTACATTGTTTTCACATTCCTGTACATCGGTCATACCTGCACAGTTGATCACAACATCCGGACGGTTGACATGTACAAACTGTGTAACCTCATCAATCTTTGTGATGTCCACTTCCTCGATATCCGTCGGCAGCAACTGGTATTCCACTCCTTCAAGCAGATCGAGCAGTGCGGTTCCGATATGTCCCTCCGCACCGGTAATCCATATTTTCTTCATCTTGTTCCTCCCATTACTTTTCCGGGGTTTCCCTGAGAGATCTGAACATCTGTAACTACACGCACATGATTGTTGCAGATATTCAGACCGGTTGACAGTCTCCTGTTTCTTACGCTTCTTTGTCGTGGTTTTCTTACAATCCCATCATATGATCATTTTTGCCACAAAATCGCCTTTGCATACCATTCCCTCTGCCTCTGCAGAAGCTGTCACTGTCAGCTCCCTTCGTAGACAATATCACTAAAAAGGTCCACCGGACCTTTTTATCACATGCCTGCTCTTCCAGATCTGGTTCCTCTTCTGCGGTCATTTCGATCAGAAGTTCCTGTTCTGGATCTACCTTCTGGCTGATCTCGGCATCAGGAAGAAATGACTTTACGATATGATACATGTCGTAGGTGAAACGTTCATTCTTACAGCTGATCCGAATCATTTCTCTGCTCCTCTATACATACGGGTTGTTCACTTTTTCGTTGCCAATCGTTGTTGCGCCCATATGTCCCGGGAATACCTTTGTTTCATCCGGAAGCAGGAACAACTTTTCCTTGATCGAACGAATCAGTGCAGAAGTGCTGCTGGTTGCAAAATCACTTCTTCCGACTGAACAACAGAACAATGTATCTCCACTGAAAAGTACTCCCTCTTTTTCTACATAGTAGGATACGCCGCCCTGGGTATGTCCCGGTGTATGGATCACCCGGAAATCTTCTCCGATCAGATGAAGCACATCTCCATCATGGATCACGTCTCCACCCGGGTAGCTATAGCCATTTGTATATACCGTTGACTCATTCATAGACGGTGTGTGAAGAAGCTCCAGATCAGATTCTTCTACGTAAACCGGCATTTCTCCATACCGGTCGATCACTTTATCGATTCCCATGATATGATCAAAATGCGCATGAGTCAGAAGAATTGCCTTAATTACAAGCTCTTCCTCTTCGATATAACCGATCATCGCTTTTGACAGGTTTGCCGGATCAACGATCACGGTCTCTTTTGTTTCTTCATTAGTAACAATGTAACAATTGGTACTGATAATTCCTGTTACAAATTTTTCGATTTTCATTTCTTTTTACCCCACTGCTCGTTCTATATCCAGCACGCCGACGATCTGCCGGAGCTTTCCAATCACTTTTCCAAGCTCCTCTCTTCCCCGGACAATAAATCCGGCTTCGATTGTTGCTGTTCCCTGTTTGCTGGTTCTTACATTCATAGACTTCACATCAATATTCATCTCCGTGAACACCTTAGACATATCCATCAGAAGTCCCTGCCTGTCATTTGCATACATCTTGATCTCAGCCAGATAGCTTCCGGTATCTGTACCTTCCTCCGGTTTTTCCCATTCTGCCGGAATCAGACGCGCTCTTTCCGCTTCTGACAGATGAATGATATTGACACAGTCCGTCCGGTGGATCGACATTCCGCGTCCGCGGGTGATAAAGCCAACGATCTCATCTCCCGGCACCGGATTGCAGCATCTGGAAAAACGCACTGCCATATCGTCGATTCCCTTGACCACGATACCACTCTTGGATCTGGTGATATGCACCTTGTTCTTTGCCGCTTCCGCAACCTTTTCCAGAACACTTTCGTCGGTCAGTTCTTTTCGGTGATCCTTACTGTATTCTTCTGCAAGACGGTTGACGATCTGCCCTTCCTTCAATCCGCCATGTCCAAGTGCTGCAAGGATCGAATCCCAGTCCTTAAAACCGTACTTTTCCTGCACGATCTGCATATATTTCAGTTTCATCAGATCCGAGAGTACAAATCCTTTTGCCTTACAGTACGTGGCGAGCATTTCCTTACCACGTACAATATTTTCTTCTTTGAATTCTTTCTTAAACCACTGGTTGATCTTGTTCTTCGCCTGGGTACTCTTGACGATACTCAGCCAGTCACGGCTCGGTCCTTTGGAGTTCTGCGAAGTCAGGATCTCGATTCGGTCCCCGTTCTGGATCTTGTAATCGATATTGACCAGCTTGCCATTGACTCTGGCACCTACCATCTTGTTGCCAACCGCAGTATGGATCGCATAAGCAAAGTCAACCGGCGTAGAACCGTTCGGCAGGTTCTTGACATCTCCGTTCGGTGTAAAGCAGTATACATCCTCTGCAAATAGATCCAGGTCTCCTTTCAGAAGATTCAGAAATTCCCGGTTATCTGACATGTCTCGCTGCCATTCCAGGATCTGACGAAGCCAGCTCAGTTTCTCTTCTTCCTTCGCTTCAACGCTCTTCTTTCCATCTTCAGACTCTTTATATTTCCAGTGTGCCGCAATACCGTATTCAGCAGTTTTATGCATCTCTTTTGTACGGATCTGGATCTCAAACGGCTGACCGATCGAACTCATCAGAGTCGTATGCAGAGACTGGTACATATTTGCCTTCGGCATTGCGATATAATCTTTAAAACGTCCCGGTACCGGTGTATACATCTCATGGATAACTCCAAGCGCCGCATAACAGTCTTTTACAGAATCTACGATAATACGTACTGCAAACAGATCATAGATCTGATCCACCGTCTTATCCTGGTTCACCATCTTCTTATAAATGCTGAAGAAATGCTTCACACGTCCGTTCACTTCTGCATCAATGTTCGCATTCTTCATATGCGTGGAAACCTCATCCACGATCTGCTGGACAAATTCTTCCCTTTCCGTTTTTCTTGCATTGATCTGCTTTACCAGATCGTTAAAAACCTCCGGCTGGGAATATTTGAGTGCCAGATCATCAAGCTCTGTCTTGATCTTGGAAATACCAAGCCGTTGTGCGATCGGAGCATAGATATCCATGGTTTCTTTTGCTTTTTCCAACTGCTTCTCCGGTCGCATATACTGCAGGGTACGCATATTGTGCAGACGGTCGGCAAGCTTGATGATGATAACACGGATATCTTTTGCCATCGCAAGGAACATCTTACGAAGATTCTCAGCCTGGACCTCCAGCTTATCCGCTGAATAGGAAAGCTGTCCCAGCTTTGTGACACCGTCTACCAGAAGAGCCACCTCATCTCCGAATTCCTGACGGATTTCTTCGTCCGTCATCACCGTGTCTTCTACCACATCATGAAGGATGCCGGCAACGATCGTCTCTTTGTCCATCTCCAGTTGTGCCAGAATGATTCCTACCCACAGAGGATGGATAATATACTCTTCTCCGGATTTCCGTGTCTGCCCTTTGTGCGCATCTCTTGCAATGTGATATGCTTTTTCGATCATAGAGACGTCCGCCGAAGGATGGTACTTTCTGACTCGCTCGATCAGACTTTTATAGAGCAGTTCCGGATTCTGATAATCTTCCACATCCTTTACCGCATGACCATCTACGATCTCCAGTTTTTTATGTGTTGGTTCGATCAGCATCTCCTGCTGGATTCCGATATCGTCTGCCATAGCCTTCCCTTCTTTCTCATTAGTTTCCCGGATACTGGATTACGGAATCTACTTTGTATCCTTTCAGTTTTTCCCGTCCTTTTAATCCCATCAGTTCGATCAGGCAGAGAACTTCTACAACCTCACCGCCAAGTCCTTCGATCAGTTTGATCATTGCTTCTGCCGTACCGCCTGTTGCCATCAGGTCATCTACGATCACAACCTTGTCTCCCGGTTTGATCGAACGCTTGTGGATCTCGATCTCTGCACTTCCATATTCCAAATCATACTTGATCGATGCTGTCTCGCAAGGAAGCTTTCCTTTTTTACGAATCGGCACAAATGCTTTTTGCAGATTATATGCAATCGGCATTCCAAAAATAAATCCTCTGGACTCCGGTCCGATCACGATGTTGAAATCCATGTCTTCAAGCTTATCCTGCAGTTCCCGAATGGAAAGCTGAAGCCCTTCCGGATCTTCAAGAATGCTGGTTACATCTCTGAAAATAATTCCTTTTTCCGGATAATCCGGAATGCTGACAACATATTCTTCAAGTTTTTTCATCTTTCTTCTCCACCTTACCTACAAATATATGCAATATCTATTAGTATAGCATAAAATTGCTGTTTTTCAAATTATTTATAATTTTGGATCACAATCTGTGGCGTACGGACTCCCTGATACTCATTGATATCAGGATAATAGGTAAATGCCATAACAATTCCATGCCCATGTCCGCGCAGCAGACACTCACAGGCAATATCTCCAAATTTTTCACGCACATATTCCACAAAGGTATTCACATCTCCAAAATACATGGCATCCATCCTTGTACCGTGAAGATCCTTCACCTGCAACTTCAGCACATTTTTATTCTTGCCAAGGATTCTCGCACTTTCCACCTGTACCTGTCTTTCTGCAAAGACCGGACGTGCATTTCCTTTGCCAAATGGTTCCAGAACCGCAAGCTCTTCGATAAATTTTTCATTGACACATTCAAACGGGAGCTGCATATCTATGGCAATCTTTTCATTCAGATCCTCTGGTGTGATCCCGGATTTTTCGTTAATCTCCTTACGGAACTGTTCCAGATTCTCCTCCGGCATGGAGAGACCTGCCGCCATCTTATGCCCGCCAAATTTTGACAACAGATGCTTTACCCGGTTCAGTCCTTCATACATGTGCCAGGTCTCGATCGATCTTCCTGAGCCCTTTAAACCTTCCGCGCCCTTCGTCAGCACAAAGACCGGACGGTAATATTTTTCCCGGATCCTTCCTGCCACGATCCCGGCAAGGCTTTCATGACATTCCGGCAGATAGACCACCAGCACGTCTGCATCCTTAAGTTCACTGTTCTCCACCTGGATAAACGCCTCTTCTACCGCCTGCGCCGTCATATCCTTCCGGCTGTCATTGAGTGCTTTCAGATCACCTGCCAGCAGATCCGCCTCCGCCACTTTCTTTGCCTCCAGAAGCTCCAGGGCACGCTTTGCTGTATCCAGTCTTCCACTGGCATTCATACACGGACCGATCACAAATCCAATGTGATACGGAGACAGCTTATCTACATTCACACCAGTACATCCCATCAGCGCCTTCAGTCCCAGATTCTCCGTCCGTTTCAGCATATCCAGTCCCTGTTTAACGAAAATACGGTTTTCGTCCACCAGATCCATAACATCACCGATCGTTGCGATTGCCACATTTTCCATCAGATAATCTGCATCTTCCGCATCTTTTCCCATGGCTTCCATCAGAGCCTCCACCAGCTTGTAAGCAACCGCAGCCCCGCACAGCCCTTTGAACGGATAAGTACAGTCCTCCTGCTTCGGATCCACAACCGCATCTGCCTCCGGCAGAATATATCTTCGTCCCGCACCAATTTCCGTATACGGGACCTCATGATGATCCGTCACCACAATCGTCATTCCCATACTTTTTGCATAGGCGATCTCCTCTGCCGCCGCAATCCCGTTATCACAGGTAACGATCGTATCCACGTCGGCCTCCAGCGCCCGGTCGATCAGGTTCCGGTTCAGACCATACCCGTCCTTCATACGATCCGGAATGTCACTGTCCACATCAGCTCCGAGCATCCGGAATCCCTCCAGAAGAATATAGGTCGACTGGATTCCATCAATATCATAGTCTCCGATGATCCTGATTTTTGCATTTTCTTTTATCTTTTCTCCAAGAACCGCTACTGCCTTGTCCATATCCTTCATCAGCATTCCATCGTACAGATCGGCGATCGTACCGTTTAAATATTTCTCGATCGCATCATCCCCGATCACATCCCGGTTTCTTATCAGGGAAGCCACTCGCGGACTGATATGGAATTTCTCACTGATATGCTGAAAATCCGCTCCTTTTCTCAGAAGTACCCAGTTCTCCATTTTCTCTTTTCCTTTCTTTGGTAGTCAGATAATACAAAGATGCCGGAGGATTCTCCTCCGACACCTCATTTTCTGTCAGTTATTTCTTTTTCGCTGCTTTTTTGCCGCCGATTTTTGTTTTCATTACATACCATAATGCACCGGTGATACATACAGATGAATATCCGCCACCTGCAATACCAACCATAAGAGGTGCTGCAAATTCTTTAATAGAGCTTACACCCATGATATAAAGAACCGCTACCATGACAAATGTAGTAAATGTTGTGTAAATACTTCTTGTCAGTGTATAAGTGATACTTCTGTTTACAAGCGCTTTCAGATCATCGTTTCTCTTCATGACCCGAAGCTCTTCACGGATACGGTCGAAAATAACGATCGTCGCATTGATAGAATATCCAAGGATTGTCAGCATACATGCGATAAATGTATTACCGACAGATGTTCTTGCAAGTGCATAGAATGTAAGCACAAATAACAAATCGTGTAAAAGAGCAAGAACCGCACTTGATGCGAAACGTACATCTTTGAACCGGAACCAGATATAGATCAGCATACAGATCGCTGAAATGATAACTGCAATGATCGCATCCTGTCTCATCTCGGAGCTTACCGTAGAACTGATATTTTCTGCTGTAATTGTCGATGTGTCTACACCAAATTTATCAGCAAGCGCATTGTTAAGTGCTTCTCTTTCGTCAAGATTCAGCGTCTGTGTCTTGATGATGATCTGATTGCTGTCTTTTACTTTCTGTGCCTGTACATTGTGATCTCCAGTCACATCTTCTACAACCGGAACGATCTTTGAATCAATCTCTTTGATCGAATAATCTTTATCAAATGTTACGGTTGTAGCCGTACCGCCCTTGAATTCCAGGCTGTAGTTCAGCGCACCTTCACCTTTTCCCGACTGGACTCCCATTGTTACAAAACCTGCTGCGATCACAGCAATTGATATTGCAAAGAAAATGGCTTTCTTTCCGAGAAAGTCGATAACTTTTCTTTCTTTTTTGAATTTCTTCGCATAAAATTTCACATCACGAAGACCAATCGCATACAGAGAGAAAATGATGATCCTGGTAATAACAAGTGCCGTAAACATTGACACAACAATACCAAGTGCCAGTGTCTGTGCAAATCCTTTTACAGAACCTGAACCCTTGAACCAGAGAATAGCTGCAGCGATCAGAGTTGTTACGTTACCGTCAACGATCGCAGACATTGCTTTGTGGAAACCATTCTTCAGGGAAGTCTTAACACTGATACCTGTTGTCACTTCTTCACGCACACGGGCGAAAATGATAACGTTGGCATCCACCGCCATACCGATTCCAAGAATAATACCTGCAATACCCGGAAGGGTAAGCGTGATATTGAATGCATTTAAAAGCACCAGGATCAGTCCTGTATAGATCAGAAGTGCAAGACCTGCTGCAAGTCCCGGAAGCAGATATACGAAGCACATAAATACGAAGATGATGGCAAGTCCGATGGCACCAGCCATTAAGCTTGTGCTGATTGCTTCTTCTCCGAGCTGTGCAGCTACTACATTAGAGCGAAGTTCTTCCAGTTCCAGAGAAAGTCCACCGATTCGGATGGTAGCTGCAAGATTGTCTGCTTCTTCATAGCTTGACATCCCTGTGATAACGGCTTCTCCGCCTTCGATTGCCTGATTAACTCTTGGTGAACTGATTGTCTGTCCATCATAAATAATGGAAATCTGTTTTCCTACATTTGCTGCTGTTGCTTCTGCAAATTTGGTTGTTCCTTCTTTGGTAAGCTGCAGAGCTACAACATATTCTTTATTCTTAGTCGTAGAGTTTTCCTGCGTCTGAGCCTCTGCATTTTTAACATCTGTTCCTTCAAGAACGGTGTTGCCATCTGCATCCTGAAATACCAGTGATCCTGGTTTGCCGAGTTCTTCCAGAACTTTATTGGCATCGGATACACCTGGGATCTCGATGTTGATCCGGTCGTCCCCTTCCTGATATACACTTGCTTCCGTACTGTACTGCTCTACACGCTTCTGTAACTTGTAGATCGTATCCTTCATATCTTCTGCTGAAGGATTCTTGTCTTTTGCCTGATAAGTGATGCTGACACCACCTGCAAGGTCAAGACCAAGATTGATATTTCTTGCAGAACCTGTGTGGGAGGAACCAAATCCCTGCCAGCAGGTAAATCCAAGAAGTCCTAAAAGTGCAGCAATCAGAACAAGGCTTACTATTCCTTTACTCTTCTTCATGTCCAAGTCCCTTTCTTAGTTTTCGTCTGCCATTGCAGCCTTTATCATAATCGCGCATTCTACGCGCTTACGTTCCATCTCACAGCCCAGATCATAAGAATCATTTAATCCGTCTGCATACTTGTATGCGTTTGCCATACACCCGCCACTACAGTAGAATCTTGCAAAACATTTCTTGCATTTTTCTTTGGTATATACATTGCAGCAACGGAACTCATCTGCGATCTCCGGTCTTGTAATTCCTTCGTTTACATTTCCCATCAGGAAATTTTCATCACCTACAAACTGATGACACGGATAGAAATCTCCCCATGGTGTAACAGCAAGGTATTCTGTTCCCGAACCACATCCGGACAGACGTTTGTACAGACAAGGTCCTCCTTCCAGGTCGATCATAAAGTGGAAGAAATTGAATCCTTCTCCCTTTTTGTCTTTCTCAATGATATATCTTGCAAGCTTGTCATACTCATCAAAGATCTGCGGAAGATCTTCTTCACGGATTGCATACGGATCAGATTCATCCCCGACAACCGGTTCGATCGACATCTGCTTGAAGCCAAGCTCTGCAAAATGCTTTACATCCTCTGAAAAATCCAGATTGTTTCTGGTAAATGTTCCGCGGATATAGTAGCGCTCCTGATTACGTGAATCAGCAAGCTTCTGGAACTTCGGTACGATCAGATCATAGCTTCCCTTTCCATTTCTGAACGGACGCATTCTGTCATTGACTTCTTTACGTCCGTCAAGGCTGATGACCACGTTATCCATCTCTTTATTGATAAACTCCTGGATATCATCATTCAGAAGCACTCCGTTCGTAGTTACTGTAAAGCGGAAATGCTTATCATGAAGCTTTTCCTGCTCTCTTCCGTATGCCACCAGGTCTTTGACAACCTGCCAGTTCATCAGCGGCTCCCCGCCAAAGAAATCAACTTCCAGATTCCTTCTTGTTCCGGAATTGGCGATCAAGAAATCCAGGGCTTTCTTACCAACTTCATAAGTCATAAGTGCTCTTCTTCCGTGATACTCTCCTTCTTCTGCAAAACAGTATTTGCAGGCAAGATTGCAGTCGTGTGCGATATGCAGGCAGAGTGCCTTCACAACCGTCTTACGCTTGATAACCTCCCCGATAAAAGGTTCATATGTATCAACAACAAAAAGCTGTCCGTTTGCAGTCAGCTCTGTCACATCATCCAATATATCTCTAAGTTCTTCTTCGGAATATTTCCCTTCCAGCTCATCTTTCAGCTGGTTCCATGTACTTTCTTCTTTCAGCGTCTGCACTGTCTGATTCTCGTTCATACGGTTCAGACATGCAATAACTTCGTACCCCGGCTCGTCCACTACATGAACGCATCCGCTGTTGACATCAAGTACAATATTATATCCATTGTTCTGGTACTGATGAATCACAACCGGTACCCCTTTCTATCCTTATTTTTCAAATTTTTCCTCATACGTCAAATGACAGCGGCTTTAAAGCCGCTGCCTGCTTGTCATACTTATTCACTACACTTACAAATATCTCTTATTTGCTGTGTTCGCAAGTCTGATTTCCTACTGTACAAGAAGTCTTGCATGCTGACTGACAGGATGTCTGGCATTCTCCGCATCCGCCCTTCTTTACTGTATTGTTCAGAGTCTGTGTATTCAATGTTTTAATGTGTTTCATTGTAATATCCTCCTTCTTTGCTCATTATGTGATACAGTATAGCACATTTTCCAGCTTACCGTCAACGCAAAAATCCAATCTAAAACCAATGACAGGAGGTATTTTCCCTAGAATTTGCTGCCTCCGCCACCGTGGGTTCTTCCTGATGAAGAAGTATGTGTACTGTTGCCGCCGGAAGAGCTCTTCTTTTCTTTCGCCGTTTTCGAAGTCGTTTCATAAAGGAACATATCTCTGCTTTCTGTAATATCCAGACTATCGTCTTTTACATAGCTGCCTGCCGCTGACTGGAAACGCACTGTTTTAAGCTGTGCCTTCATCCTGCCGACAATGATAAGTGACAGAACAACTCCTACCCCAAGGGAGATCAAAATCCAGATTGGGGATAATGGCTCCTTTGGAAGACTTTTCCTGTCATACGGCTTTCCGTTTCTTGCCTGTGTAATGAATTCGTCACACAGCTCTGAAAAAGTCTGAAATGCCGAAAAATAATTTTCATCCTTCAGATCACTCGTCATTTCTTTTGAAATGTATTTGATCCCTGCATCGGTAAAAGCTGTGATTCCGTAACCACAGGTTGAAATATAACAGTCATTCTCTTCTCCCAGACTAATGAGAAGAAGGATTCCATCCTTATCCTGTCCATATCCGAAGTTTCCGTAATCATAAATATCATCGGCGTATTCTTGCACAGTTTTTTCATCCAGCGTATTTGTTGTCACAACGACAACATCCATTTTCTGTCGGATACTCAGTTCATCAAGTATGTCATTTAATTTTGCTTCCTCACTATCCGTCATAAGTCCCGCCATGTCCTGCACACGACAATAATCATTTGCAAATCCTTCTGCATCTTCGGCTGAAACCGAAAACGTCATCCCCAGGCAAAGGGCCAGAACAAGCAGAAGTGATATTATTTTCTTTTTCATTCCGTCACCCCCTAAAACAGTCCGAGAAAGTGCAGAAGTGTTGCTGCACCGTATGTTAATGCAGTGAACGCACCTGCCAGTACCAGTGTCCAACGGGTTGCTGCCGCCTTATCTACCGGCAGGTCGCCGACGAATTTTCCGGTCTGTCCGTTCATTGCAAATGTATATTTGTTACCATTCCATGTGGTATTTAAAAGCCACACCGGATATAAAGCATACTTGGCTTTTCCGCCATGGAACTGTACACTGGTATTTTCAGCTACTACAGTATCGTAACCAATGACTGTTTCGGCAAATGCCTGCTCCGTAGATTTTTTCACACGCTCATTCGCCCGGTCAATGCTTTCTTCTGCAGTCACATCATACTTATCTGCCAGGTAACCGGCAAGATAAGCCGTCTGGAAATCCACTGCCTCCCTACAGTTAAACGGTTCGATGGATTCCATCAGATCATCCGCCATTTTTGTAGAGCCATCTACCGGAACGTATTCAAATCCAACACTTCCACCTCTGTGCACCATATAATAACTGGTCTGGGTATAATTGTAATCACTGTCACTCCAAGTACGGATCTTGGTTGCCTTATAACGGACCTTAGCGTCTACATCGGTATCAAATAGCCAGAACGGTACATAGACTCCTTTGATCTCGTCAATATGGTTCTGATCCTTAAAAATCTTCGGCAGAAGACGTTTTCCTGTAAGATGCTTCATGAGCCCTTCTTTTGCTGCTTTTTTATCCAGTTTAAACGGAATGACCAGATCCGGTTTCAGGGAGTCGGAGAATTGTCCCATCATAACGATTGGATTATCACAGAATGGACAGGATGTTGCCGCAGTATTTGCGTCACCTACAATTTCTCCTCCACAGGATTTACACACATAAGTACGCAGACCATCCGTTTCTCCTTCTCCCCATTCACCGCCTGCTGCGGTTTCCCATTCCATGCTGTCTGTTTCTTCGTCCTGCAGTTCGGCATCATATCCCTTCAATGCGTCCATTTCGAACTCTGTGTCGCAATACGGACACTTCATCTTCTGGATCGTACTGTCAAAGGCTATCGCACCGCCACAGCAGGGACATTTATATTCCTGCAAGCCTGCCATAAAAATCCTCCTCTCTTAATGCGCCTGTCGATCAAATTCCGCAAGTGCTTCGTCCGCTCTCCGGATCCACTCTGTACGGTCTCCGTAGATTGCACATTTGTTTGCCATAATTCATCCTCCTTTCAGCCAATACCGGATTTCCGGACATTTTCTTTTCTTGTTTATGATTCTCCTGTTGCTTTTACGACCCATTTGGCATTGTCTACCTGGAAGCTGTAACCACAGAAGGAACAACAATTGTGTTCATCCGGTATGAAATTGGCTCCACAGGATGGGCAATCTTTTTCCTTGAAAAATGCTCCGTCCGTCTTCCTTCTTTCTGGATATCTCGCCCTCTGCAAAACGAGTGTCGTTTTTGTTTTCTTTGTATACGGTTTTCCACTCTCAGGCAGGTAGGTTTCACTTCCATATGCCGTAGCGGTGATTTCTGTTGTTTTGTCTGTATTTACAACATTTTTAAGTATGATCGAGCCGATTCCATAATCCATCAGGTCCGGCTTATTTACATCCTTATAAAGTGCATCATTGATGCAGGACCTCAGATAATTTTCCGAGTATCTTACGATCTCCTTTGGCAGCTTTTCCTGTTTCTCTTCCTTGGATTGAAAAATTTTCGCAATTCCCAGAAGTATAAGCAGTGTAGCAATTACACCTATGGTAAGAGAAATATCCGTGTCTTTGATCAGGTAAAGGCACAAGGTCAGACACAGGAACATGATGCCCGAGTAAGCAAGCAATAACAATCCATATTGCATGTTCGCACCCATTTTCTCATAAATTTCGAATACCTCTGTCTGCCAGTCGTAGAATTCACTTTGTATCACACCGCCACAATATGGACAGATAACTTGCTGACTGCTCAGTTCCACCTCAGCTCCACAGGATGGACAGATGATCGTCCCTTTATCGGAATAAAATTCCTTGTTCTTACCCTGACGGTCAGAATGACGGATATGCCTTGACTGAAGAATCCGAAGGTAACTGTTTTTCCGATAGATCTGATGCACTGTCTTACCAGATTGAGGAGAAATAAGACGTTCCAAAGAACTACATTGCAGGATAGACTCCCTCCACTCCCGTCCGTCATCATTCCATCTTTTGAAATTATTTTTTGGAAGTGGTACAACGTCCGTCACCTGGATATCTCGGCAAAGCTTACGCTTTCCCAGCAGTTCCACCTGATGAACCATCTTTCTGCGAAATGTAAGATCCATTCTCTTTGGAAGACAACCCTTATCTGCTTTTCCAAGTGGAAGTAATACATTTTCAAAGGAATCCTTGATGTCCTTCTGAAGCCTTGCCCCTTGCAACGGTGTTTCACGCTTTGCAAGAATTCTTTTCATTTTTGCTTTTTTCAAATTCTTTGGCATAAACTGTTCAAAGTCTATGTCAATGATTTTCTCAGCAATGGCAAACGCACAGATTATGGTAGCTGCAAACGCAAACAGCATCGCCTCTGACAATCCCATATTTATCCCTCCTCATCTATCATTCTATCTGGTTGACCTATTGTTCCTCTTGTTCCTTCTCTTTGCTCTTACCAAATATTTCATAGATCAGGAATATGGAGATAATGATTCCCGCCGGGATCATCATAACGGAGGTAATGTTATCACCTATATCGCCTGTGTAAAGCTTGTATTCTCCATTCAAAGCCCGGCAAGCCTTCTCTGTCACTTCATCCCCCCGGGATATATCTCTGGAAAATACATCTTTTCCTGTATAGGTTTTTCCATCCACTTCAAAGGACAGAATTGCGTGATACTTTACATCTTCATCGCCATTTTCACCGGTCTTAACACTTATCTGATAATCTTTTACAACGGCGGTTACCTGACGAACATCGGAAGATAGTTTATATTCTATACTGGAAAAAATATGAGTAACTCCATATACAACGAGCCCAATCGAACCAATCAGTAAGAATACACATATCACCTTATTTTGTGCTTTATCTGAAAGTACCTTCACGCAACTCCCTCCTTCCATACTTACAGTCTTCTACCCTCTTTTTCTTCCCGGTGATACTTGATAAGATCTTTACTTAATCCAATGAAACCAATGAGACCTAGCGGAATCATTGCAGCAAATGCAAAAAAGTAAATCGGAGTTGGTCCCGGTTCCAATTTGTATTTTCCTTTAGAGTTCCGGTAAACAGTGATCAGTACAGTATCCCCTTTCCTGATTTCTTTATAGTAAGTATCAAAATCATCATATGTCGTTCCATCGATTTCATAAGTAAACCTTACTTTATATTTTTCTTTTCGGTCTCCCTTATCATCTTTTTCTTTCGTTTGTTCACAACTGTAAACGGTTGCATGAAGCGTTCGAACATCCGTGGAATTCTTAAACTCACTGCTTTCATGCTTCGTATATATCATGCCGCCGATTCCTGCGATAATAATGAAGATACTTAAAATCAAAGCACCGATTGTGGTCTTATGTTCCTCTTTTTCTGATGGGAGTCTAAACATAGAATTCCCTCCTCTCCCGCGAATTACTGTCTGTCGTTCTCGTCAAAGATGTCGCCACATTCTGGGCAGAATTTCGGTGGGTGTGTCGGGTCTTCCGGTTCCCATCCACATTTATCACAACGGTAAAGCGGTGCGCCTTCCGGTTTCTTTGCTCCACAGTTCTGGCAGAATTTTCCTTTATTCACTGAACCGCAAGAACAGGTCCATCCTTCTTCCTCTACCGGTTTTGGTGATCCGCATTCCGGACAGAACTTACCGGTTGCTGTGGCTCCGCATTTACATTTCCATGCACCCGGTGCCGGCTGTGGTTCCGGTTTCTTGCTTCCGCATTCCGGACAGAACTTGCCGGTAACAAAGTTTCCGCAGCTGCACTTCCATCCGTCTGCCTGCGGTGCCGGCTGCTGAACGGCCTGTTGTGCAGCCTGCTGCGCCGCCATCTGCTGTGCCTGTTGCTCCTGCTGTTGCTGACCCATTGCAAATAAATTCTGTGCGTTCATACCGCCGCCCTGATTCATTGCCATGCCCATGCCCATGAAGCCTGTCATTGCACCGGCCTGATTACCGGCTGCAGTCTTCATTGCATCAGCCTGTGCTCCGACCAGCGTTGCTGCGGCCATTGTAGGATCACGCATGATTGCTGTACGCTGAGCCTGTTTGATCAGTTCTGCATCTTCATCCGGAAGAGTCACAGATCCAAGTGCAATACTTACAACCTTCAATCCTCGAAGTGCACCCCATTTTTCTGAGAGTGCCGTATTCATCGCATTTTCAAGATCTGTATTATGTGTCACGATCTGATTCGGACGAAGCTCCAGTTCAGACAAATGTCCGAATGCCGGCTGAAGAGCAGAGATAAACTCTGTCTTAAGAGTAGCATCCAGTTCCTCTCTGGAGTATTCCTGCTCCACATTTCCGCAAACATTAGAGTAGAACAAAAGCGGATCGGCAATCTTGTAAGAATAGACACCTGAACAGCGGATCGATACGTCGATATCAAGTCCGATCTTGGAATCCACAACACGGAACGGAACCGGATTCGGCGTTCCGAAGCGATTTTCCAGAATCTCCTTGGTATTAAAATAATAGATTCTCTGATCCTTTCCGGTATCTCCTCCGTAAGTAAAACGTTTTCCTACGGTTTTAAAAGTTTCTTTGATACTCTCTCCAAGGCTGCCTGCAAAAATAGACGGTTCGGAAGAAGTATCATAAGTAAATTCTCCCGGTTCTGCACAGACTTCTACGATCTTGCCCTGTTCTACGATGATCATACACTGTCCGTCTGCTACAGCAATTCCAGAGCCGTTCGAGATAATATTGTCATTTCCTTTGGTGTTCGCTGAACGTCCGGTGACACGTTTTTGTCCTTTTGTAACGAGTACCTCCTTTGGCATCGATTCACAGTAGAAAAATTCCTTCCATTGATCTGCAAAAGTACCTCCAAGAGCACCCATACCTGCTTTAATAAGTCCCATAATATTTTCTCCTTTCCTTTTTGAAATGATCTTCCTCTATGTTATCCGGTTACACCGGAAGAACACGGTTTAATATGCGGCATTCCATGTGTCTGTAAAAACATCATAAATATAAATGAGATTATCACAAACGCCGTAAAGCTGTTCCTGCACAAACTGTTCTCCATTATCAGTTCCTAATACAAAAAGCATACAGCTGCCTCCGTTTATGATCTCTGATTCTCCTGTATACATAAGCTTCATTCCATTTTCCAGTCCCTGCCTGACCTCTCCATACTCCAGCAGGATCTCTGTTGCGATTTCAACCGAACGTTCATCCGGTGTTTCCTCATAGACTGAGAAATCATATACTCCGGCAAGTTCTGCCAGATGGCCGTCCATTAATGAAATCGACGGGTGGAAATCTATGGCATCGCCGCCATCTGTCACCGAAACCAGTACATTGGAATAAATCTCACTGAAATTACAACGTAGCACAAGCGCCTCTCCCGGTTTTCCTTCAAATAACGGATGACTCTTATCATCTGCATATTCACCATTTTCCGTGATATCAGAAGGATAAACGGTCACTCTGCCTTTTTCATTTGGCGGAACGATGGCATACAGCTCCTGCCCATCCGCCATGTAACAGGCTGCTTCTGACAAAAACGGATACTCTTTTGTTAAATGATGAAATTCCAGGTAAAATGAAAGATCTGTCCTTGTAAATTCACTGTCCACATACCCGAAAAGTGCAACCCCTGCACCGCAGCTGTTTTGATTGATCTGTTTTTTGAGAAGTGACAGTTCCATATCTTCCGTCTCGACGATTTCTGTCTTCCCCGGCTCTTCTTTTTCCTTCTCTTTTTCTTCCTTCTTCTCTTCTTTTTTATCATCCTGCACTTTCACAAGACCGCTTTTATTCTCGCCTTCCACAGGCTTTTGCGGACTGCTCTTATGAGGCAGTCTGCATCCGCATAATAAGCCGGCCTGCAGGATTATCAAACAAAACAGTAATGATATTTTCTTCATATTACATTTCTCCTTGTAAAGACTGAACCTTTTTTCTTTCTCCAAAACGGCAAGAATCATTGTAGTCCAGATAACCATCAGGCTGTCGTTACCGGTCTTAGGAGATTTCATTTTATCGTCCGGAGCCTTCTTCTGTACCGGAGCTACTGCTTTCTTCGCATTATAACTGTTTGTGAAAACAGCTTTTTTCACCTCTCTTTTCTTCTTTCTGTCAGTCGGATATATACGCAGTTTCTTCTCGGTGGTTCTTCCATTTCCTTACATCGCATAAATCTGATCCATCAGATATTCAGCAGTCATGGATCCATAGAAGAACTGGTCGATAAGACCGTTTTTCTTCGCATCCCGAATGTCTTTTGCCGCCTGTTTTTCTGTATTGGAATCCACGATGAAAGCAATTTTACAGTCAGGACACACCCTCTTTACTTCATCCCGAAGCTTCATTCTCTCGCAAAGCTTCCACGGAGTATAGCCCGTCACCTCCATGATAAGAACAAACGGTTTATAAAGTTTACAAAGTTCAACCGTATCTTTTGGAGACTCCGTACGGACTACATCAATCTCATAATCCGATTTTTTGAAGGCAGTCGCTACGGAATCCGCAAACAGAAAATTCTGCATATCAACCACTATTTTTCGCATCGAACCATCCTCCTTTCTTTCAGCGATATATCCGATGTGTCTGCTATATTTCTTTTTTTCTTTAGTCTAACAGAGAAAAATAGCTCTGTCTGTCCTCATAAATGTGGACAAATAAGCATTTTACACAAAAAAATCGCTCTACCTAATAAAAAGCAGAGCAATTTTCACATCTAAATCCTATTTTATTTTCTTCTTATACGTCGAGCTGACTGCTCGGTACGACCAGGCGTTTGCTTACCGCCGCAACCATCAGGCGATTGCGGTTTGTGTATCCTGTTTTCTCTAACATCCGGTTGATATAGGTACGAACCGATGATTCTGCCACATGAAGCTTAGCCGCAATCTCGGCATTCGTCTTCCCTTCACACAACAAACGTAAGGTTTCCATTTCCTGATCGGAAAGGTCACAGGAAAGTGCTTTTCCAAGCTGCACAGCCGGCACCTTGTCCGGCCAGAAATTTTTACCTGCAAGTGTCCCTTCGATCACGCTAATAAGATCACCGGAAGGAGAATCCTTATACCAGAAGCTGTCCGCTCCTATTTTCCTTGCACGATCCAGAAATCGTCCTTCTAACATGGAGGTCACCATTACGATCTTGATCCGTGGATAGTATTTTTTGATTGCTTCAGCCGCATCTAATCCATCCGAATCATTTTCTGTACAAATATCCATCATCACCAGGTCAATATGCCCCTCACCACATCTCTGCAATGCTGCATCTGCCCGGGTCAGGGCAGATGCCACTTCACATTCTGTGCTTTTTTCTATGCAAGAGCACAAATACTTACGGGCAAGCATCTGATCTTCAACAATTAGTATTTTTTTCACTTTCATTCCTCCCTAACGTGTTAAATCTTAGGAATTTCTATTACCAGAGCAAACTCCGGAAAACTCTGTACGAGCATCCTTCCGCCTTCCGTTTCAATCCGGTGACGCAGATTGGTAAGTCCTCCGCCTTCCCGGATTTCTCTTTCCGGAGGCTGTCCGTTGTTATAGATCATCACGGTATAGCCGGTTTCATTTTCAAAAACATTTGCCTCCAGTTCTGTCGCTCTCGCATATTGAAGGGCATTATTCAAACATACCTGCATAGCAGCATACATCATCTCTGCTGCTTTTCCCGGTGGTTCCTTTCCTTCTATCTGCACAAGGACACCACTGCTTCTTGCACTGGCAAACAATTTCTCTTTTTCTGATAAATGTTCGACCTCCCGAAAAACAATATTCTTCTCCCATTCCCGCAGAACTGTTTCCACATCGATCCCGCCGAAATCTCCGGAAAGATACTGCTTCATTACAATAATACTGGCTGCAAGATTATCATGCATAGCAGATTTTGCCGTCAAAAGTTCTTTCTCCCGGGCAATCTTCTCCACATTTTCAGATAACCTTTGCAGATGTTCTTCATCCTCGGCAAGCCTCTTATTTTCCACAAAAAGCAGTCCGAGCACATGGCACAATTCCGTAACATCCGCAGCTGTAAGCTGGATATAGGTTTCTCCATATCGATCCGTTACTTCTGTTTTCTCAAACTGCCATATGGTATTATCCGGAAAACGATAGGTACCCTCCATATTCGAAAGCTGCCGAATTCCTTCCGGGGGGCTCGCAAGTGCCCGCTCAACTTCACCGAGATACTGCATATCACTTTCAAATAAATAATGACTCAGACGATACATCTGCCTGTTGCAAAGAACAATACTTCCTCTGCTGTCAAAAAAGCAGATCGCCGTAGGAAGCTGGTCAAATCCTTCCTTGATACGATTAAACCCAAAGCGCCTCAACCTACGCATTATCCTCTCCTCCTATTGCTGTACGTATCAGCCACAATCCATCCTCCTTGTCGACCGTTACCTCAGAAGAGATAATTGGGGACAAATCAGCCGCACATTCTACAGACAGATTCATTTCCTGATCGGACACGGAAATAAACAGCGAATGCAGCTCATTTATCGTCATTTCCGTTACCGTTTTTAGCAATTCGAACAAACGCACAACCTCTTTTGATGCTATCGGTTTTGTGGTTAAATAGACCGCACCACATTCAATTTTGCAGGAATTCATTGCACGTACCAGTTCATCGATCGTCAGCCTGAGTTCCTGCTGTGGAAGCTTTTCGTATTCCTGAGAAAGAAAATACAGATTCGCACTTCGCTTGATATAAGTACCGAGCAACAAAATCTCTTTCATACACGCCTGCATTACCTCAGGCTTTGCATTCTTACACTGTTCAAGAAGTTCCTTTATCCTCCTCGTCTGGGTTTTGTGTTTTTCTTCCAGTTCATCATAAATACGGTTCTTTTCCGTTAGTTCGTATAGCTCCTTCTGCACAAGATAAGCATCCTTTAATTTCTTTTTGTTATTCTCTCTTTTTCTTTTATTCTCATCAAGCTGCTTGCGAAGCTTGATAAGGTGCTGCAAGTTATCTCCCCAGATGACAAAACCATCTTTAATCGGTGCCGAAGAGATGCGCATTCCATTCGGATAAACGATACTCTCCCCATCTTTTGGACATACCATATCCTCTCCTGCTGTGCGGGAACGAAGCAAAATCCGCCCATTTTGATCTGCAATGCAGGAGGCAAGCGTTGTCGCCTCATATAACTCGACATACCCTGTGTTTGACTGTATCATACGGCAATGGATACAGCTTTCGTATATTGCAGCATAAAAGAGACAAAACATTACATTCATATCTCCAAAAACATCACGGATGACCTGAAATCCCAAAAGATAAAGTGCTCCATACAAGAGCATCACGCAGCTCAAAACAAAAGGCATCATTCTCCGCTTTCCAATACTTGGAAGCCTTGTTTTTTTCAGCAGCTGAAATACTGAAAAAAATACACAGCCTATCATCCATCCAACACTCACAAAATAAAGCGGACGATGAAAAAAGACTTTGTTATCCGGCACCCCAGGAATTCCGCTCGCAAACGAAAATACTTGCTGGTGGAAATCATTTGTGATAACAGCCAGAAACAATGCTGTCGGAATCAGCGATAACAACCAGCTTTTTCTGGAAAGCTGATAATCTTCGGATTTTCCCAGAAAAATTGCAGTATATGCACCAAGCAGCGGAATAAAAAGAATCGGCAGGTAATAAAGATACCACAAATAACGTGCCACGGTCAGATCTGTAACCACCTCATATTTCAAAGTACGCAAAGTCAACCAGATAAGCATCAGAACATCCATCAAGCGAAGACAGTGCAGCACCGGTTTCTGAATAATCCGCTGATCCAGAGAATACCCCCACAAGACAAATAATAATAAATACAATGCGGCACGCACATAGCTTGGATAATTCCCTCCTATATCAAACCATGCCAGCAGCCGGCAGGAATATGCTGCTATGATTATCGCAAAAACAAAAAACATCAAATAAAGCTGTCTGGTGTTCCTTTTCACGAGTTCCTCCCTCTCGCCCGGCTCATCACCTCCGGGCATTTTTATCACCTATAGTATAGTATAAGCTTCCTTTTGGCGCAACTGCTTCCCCCGGATTAAAAAATAAAAGTATCGCCCATATCCCTTGATACCGTCAACGCAAAAATTACATCTCCGCCCCTTCAGGACACCATACCACCGAGCATTCCGCCTGCTCCACAGAGGATCCATGCAATCATCATCTGCATTCCACCCTGCACGCTCCGGTAGATCCCTGCTGAAATTGCAAGCAGTAGCAGAAAATAGAGCATTCCAAGCATAAATCCCCTCAGGAATTTCCTTGTCTTCCCCATTTTTCCCATGGCAAATCCACCGGCAAATGTGGAAATTATGTAAACCGCAAGGATCCCGATCCGGACTGTTTTCTCACTTAAGTCAAACTTATACAGTCCAAAGGACAGTCCGAGCAGCATCAGCATCGTAAGAAAGTAAGAAAGCATCAGTGCTTTCACAAGTCTTGTAAAACAGATATTTCCAAACAGCTTTTTTTCCATAAGAACCCCTCCTGTCCTTTTATACTATGAGAGATTCTTATGAAATATTCCTTTACTGTTCCATCTGTCGTCCCAGAAATCCTGCTGCGCAGAGTATCATCTTCTGTTCCAACTCACCGGGTTTTTTCCTGCCGTCCTTTGCCAGGATCACGACAGAACCGATCGCATCTCCGGCACAGATGATCGGACTTACCACCTGCCATTTCAGTTCTGCATTCTGTCCTGACACAATGACCGTGAACTTCCGATCCATAGAGGATGCCAGAAACTGCTCCCTTCTTGCGATCACTTCCGCAAGCTGTCTTGTGATCAGCTGTTCCTGAAATTCTTTCTTCCCCGGTCCTGCTGCTGCGATCACCTGATCTGTATCTGTGATACACACCAGATATCCAAGCGTCTGTGCCAGACTTTCCGCATATTGGTCTGCAAAATTTCCCATTTCCCCAAGCGGTGAGTATTTTTTGAGAATGATTTCTCCTTCCCGATCGGTGAAAATTTCAAGTGCATCACCCTCACGGATACGTAGCGTGCGCCTGATTTCCTTCGGAACGACAATTCTGCCAAGATCATCGATCCGGCGGACAATTCCTGTAGCTTTCATATTGATTCTATTCCTCCTGTGTTCCACATATTTTCCATAATTTATTCGATATGGGTAGTATGTGGAAAAACGCAGAATTTTATTACTCCGTATCCCTGAAATCTTTATTTATAATATCTTTCTTCGATCATATCCAGAAAATCCCTGTTTAAATAGTCTTCCATCTTTTTAAATGTTTCTTCGTTGCGGATCAGTCTTCTCGGCTCCTGATATTCTACCCACGCCATTGCACACCATGTAATTCCCCTGAGACACGTGATCGGAATAAAAATGTTCAGACGTTCTTCGATTCCACTCACATCAAATCTGCCATTTACCGCCTGGATATATTTTCTTGTAAAATCAGCCATCTCTTCTTCTGTCAGAATCACATCTGTTTTCCAGAAAGTTGTCGTTGGTGCAAGGAAATGCCCCAGATCCTGAACCGGATCACCATAAAGCGGCTTTTCCCAGTCAACCAGATAATTGTCTTTTCCTGCGCCATTCATCAGGAAATTTCCTGAATTCAGCTCTGTGTTAATACAGCATCTGTATCCACTATAATCCCGGATCTCATTGATCTTCTCCTGTCCCAGCTCCAGAAGACGCCGGATCTGTACTTTTTTCTTTTCTTCTCCCAGATCAGACTCGTAGTATGTCTGCACCATCTGATTACATTCATCCAGAATCGCCTGCAGTGGATTCGATGGCGATATCAGTCCATCCGTTTCTTTTACCGGAACACTGTGGATATCCGCAAGACATTCTGCCGCTTCCATCAGATTCTTCCGATAATCCAGTGCACTCCCTTCCAGAAACTCCATAACCATCACACCATACGGCAGTTCCTTCTTACTTCCATCTACAAAAACCGGCACTGGAGTCCGCCCTGAATCCACCAGAAGCTCCAATGCATGATATTCGTATTCAATCTGATTTTCCAGATGCATCTGGCTTCCTGTATTGACACGAAGCACCAGTTTCTTTCCGGTCAGTGGGTGTACGAACCAGTAGTTGATGTTATATTCGCCCTGTGCCAGTGGCTGATAGGCAATCTGAATTTCCTTCTGCTCTTCTTTCCCGATCCCGATTCCTTCCAGATAATGTTCTGTCTGTACATATTCTTTTAATCCCTGAATTCTTTCCATCTTATTCTCCCAGCCTTCCCCACTTTTTATCTTTTTCACTCATTCTGTATGGCACATCAAGCTCTGGCCATGCAACGTTGATCGTCGGATCGTTCCAGGCAATCCCGCCCTCATCATCCGGATGATAAAAATCCGTACATTTGTAGCAGAATTCTGCCTGGTCGCTCAGCACCAGAAATCCATGCGCAAATCCTTCCGGAATGTAAAACTGCTTTTTATTCTCTTCCGACAGTTCAATTCCATACCATTTTCCATAGGTGGCACTTCCTTTCCGGATATCCACCGCCACATCAAATACGGTTCCCCGGATCACCCGGACTAGCTTTCCCTGCGGATATTTCTTCTGAAAATGAAGTCCTCTCAGCACTGCTTTTCCAGAACCGGACTGATTATCCTGTACAAACTTCATCGTAAGTCCGGCTTCCTCCATATCCTTCTGATTATAAGTTTCCATAAAATATCCACGCTGATCACCATGCACCGACGGTTCGATCACGCAGAGTCCTTCGATTCCACCTGCATTTTTTTCTACCTTTATCTGTCCCATTTTCCTTTTATCCTTTTCTCTCTGCAAGAACTTCCTGCAAATATCTCTCCAGCGCATTCTTCCAGACCGGCAGTGGCTGAAATCCTTCTTCACAGATCCTTTTTCTGTCAAGTCTGCTGTTAAACGGTCTTGCTGCTTTTGAAATTCCGTATTCTGCTGTCGTAACCGGAATCACTTTTACATCTGCATATTCTTTTTCACCAAGCTTCACAGCCTGTGCGAAGATTTCTTTTGCAAAATCATACCAGCTGACATATTCTCCTTCATTAGTCACATGATAGATTCCATATCGCTTTGTCATCGACAGATTTGCAAGAAATTTTGCAAGATCTGCTGTGTAAGTCGGCGTTCCAATCTGATCACATACCACTCGAAGTTCTTTCCGTCTTTTCCCCTGCTCCAGCATGGTCTTCACGAAATTATTCCCGTTTTTCCCGAATACCCAAGCGATTCGCACAATAAAATACTCTTTCAGTTCTGCTTTCACTGTCTGTTCACCCTGTAATTTCGTTTCACCGTATCGGTTCAGCGGCGAAAACTCCTCACAATCCGGTTCCCACGGTCTGCTCCCCTGTCCACCAAACACATAGTCTGTACTGATATAAACCATTTTAGCATGAATTTTCTGGCAGGCGGATGCAAGATTTGATGTGCCCTTTCCATTAACTTCCCATACTTTTTCATAGTTTTCCGGCTCTTCTGCCGCATCCACCGCCGTCCACGCCGCACAGTGAATCACAATATCCGGTCTGAGCTTTTTCATTACTGCCTCGACTTCGTTTCTGTCTGTGATATCCATCTTCACATAACGACCTGCTGTTTTTCTCTTTTTGCTGCCGCTTCCCGTCACTTCATATCCCCGGTTTTCCAGTTCACGTACAACATCCTTTCCAAGCTGCCCGGCAGCACCCGTCACCAAAAACTTTAGCATTTTATTTTCATTTCCTTTTCTACGATCGGTCTCCACCACTCCTGATGATTCAGATACCAGTTGATTGTTTTCTTAATTCCTTCTGCAAAAGAAGTTTCCGGAAGCCAGCCAAGCTCTCTGTGGATCTTTGACGGATCGATTGCATATCTTCTGTCATGCCCTTTCCGATCCTCCACATAAGTAATCAGCTCTTCCGGCTTTCCAAGCTCCCTGCAGATCAGCTTCACAATATCAATATTCTTCATCTCGTTATGCCCGCCGACATTGTAAATTTCCCCTTCTTTTCCGTGACGCAGGATCAGATCGATCGCCCGGCAGTGATCCTTTACATAAAGCCAGTCACGGACATTTTTCCCATCACCATAGACCGGAAGCGGCCGGTCATGAAGCGCTTCGACGATCATCAGCGGAATCAGCTTTTCCGGCAGATGATATGGTCCATAGTTGTTGGAACAACGGCTGATTGTAACCGGAAGTCCATACGTTCTGTGATAGGACTGTACCAGAAGATCTGCCGCTGCCTTGGATGCACTGTACGGACTGCTCGTATGGATCGGTGTCTCTTCTGTAAAAAACAGATCCGGCCGTTCAAGCGGAAGATCCCCATACACCTCATCCGTAGAAACCTGATGATAACGCCAGATTCCATATTTCCGGCACGCATCCATCAACACTGCCGTTCCCTTTATATTGGTATCCAGAAAGACTTCCGGATTTTCAATCGACCGGTCCACATGACTTTCCGCTGCAAAGTTAACTACTATATCCGGGTGTTCTTCCTCAAACAGCCGGTATACAGTCACCCGATCCGTCACAGATGCTTTCACAAAACGGAACACTGGATTTTTCATTGCTGCTTCCAGGGTTGACATATGCCCTGCATAAGTCAGTGCATCCAGACAGATGATTTGATCCTCCGAATGCTTTTCCATCATATAATAAATAAAGTTGCTGCCAATAAATCCGGCACCGCCGGTAACAATGATTTTCATAAACTCTCTCCCCTGTCTAAAACAGATTCTCTCTGAACTTTCCTTCTGCTACGTCATGCAAATATTGTCCATACTGATTCTGTCTGTATTTTTCACAGACTTCCAGCAGTGCGTTTCTGGAAATCCAGCCATTCATATAGGCAATTTCTTCCAGACATCCAATTTTCCGGTGCTGATGAGTCTCTACCGTCTTCACAAAATTGGTCGCATCTGTCAGACTCTCATGGGTGCCCGCATCCAGCCAGGTAAAGCCCTGACCCAGAAGCTCTACCCGAAGTCTTCCCTGTTCCAGATAGATCCGGTTAAGATCCGTGATCTCCAGCTCCCCGCGTCTGCTTGGCTTTAACTGTCCTGCATAATCGCTCACCCGGTTATCATAAAAATACAGACCTGTCACACAGTAATTACTTTTCGGATGTTCGGGTTTTTCCTCAATGGAAACCGCCTTGCCCTTTTCATCAAATTCCACGATACCAAACCGTTCCGGATCATCCACATAATATCCAAATATGGTTGCACCGTCTCCTCTCTCCGCTGCTTTTACCGCTTCTAAAAGACGTTTCTTAAGCCCATGCCCGGCAAACAAATTATCCCCCAGGATCATTGTCGCCGCATCATTGCCAATAAATTCTTTTCCTATTATGAACGCCTGCGCAAGACCTTCCGGTCTTTCCTGCACCGCATAGGTTAATTCGATGCCGAACTGATGCCCGTCCCCGAAAAGTTCTTCAAATCTCGGTGTATCCTGTGGTGTACTGATGATCAGGATTTCCCGAATTCCTGCACTCATAAGAACTGACAACGGATAGTAGATCATCGGCTTGTCATACACAGGTAAAAGCTGCTTGGATGTCACCATCGTAAGTGGATAGAGCCGGGTTCCTGATCCGCCTGCCAAAATAATTCCTTTCATTTTCATATCCCCGTTTTTCATTTTTATCTTTTTATTCTACCACGAAACAGCAGTTAGTTTAATAAAATCTCTCAATTATACCTATAGATTTTATCTATTCCGCTTTTATATATAGATTAAAACAATTATGAAATTTTTGTGAAAACTGTTACAATGTAATCGTAACCTATTTTTGAGAGTAAGGAGGAAAAATGAAAAGAAAATTATTACCAGTATTTCTGTCTTTCGCATTACTTGCGAACGGCTCTCTGACAGCTTTTGCCGCTGATCCGGTTGCTGATGCCGTTACAGAAAGTGATGTGCAGACTACTGTTTCTGAAGATCAGGGGAATCCAGAAGAAACTACTCAGGAAGAAGTTTCTGAAGACGAAGCAGTTTCTGAAGACGAAGCAGTTCCAGCTAATGAATCTGATGCTATCACAGATTTCGAAACTGCATATAAAGCATATACTTTTGGCGCAAATGTAAGCGGCCCAGATGCTATTTCAGCCGATAAAAATACTGTTGCTGTTTTAGACGTTCGTTCTTCTGCAAACTATGAGCTTTCTCACTTAGAGGGTTCTTTCTCAACACCTGTATTTAATGAGGATGGCAGTATCATCAAAACTTCTGAAGATGCTACTGCAAAAGCTTTCACAGAAACTGTAACTAATAACACAAATTTCCAGAACAAAGAGCTTTACCTTCTTTGCAACAGTGGTGCAAGAGGGGCTCGTGCTGCTGCTGTTTTATTAAAACGTGCTGGATATGATACCAGTCGTATTCATACCATTACAGGCGGAGCAACAGGTCTTGAAGTTCGTTACGCATTCCTTGGAACAAACAATTCTGTAACCGGTGCTGAAGCTGTAGCTGCTGTTGATTCAAATGACGTGGTTATCGTAGATGTACGTACAAAAGAGGACTTTGCAATCGGTCATTTGAAAAAATCTCTTTCTCTTCCTGTTTTCTATCTGAATGAAGAAGGAAAACAGGTTGTAGCAGAAACCAACCAAGATCCATATGCAATAACCTTTGCTAAATATGTGCAGGATAACCCTTCTACCTTCTCAGGCAAAAAAGTATACGTCCTCTGTAACAGCGACCAAAGAGGTGCAAAAGCCGCCACTGCATTACTTGCAGACAAAGGTGTTGACCCGAATACAATCTACACCATTACCGGTGGTGCAGACGATAAAACAGTACAAAGTGCTTTTGTAACTGTAGACGGCTACAAATTCGTAAGCGGAACTGATGCTATTGCCGCTGCAAAAGACGGAAGTGCATACATTATTGATGTACGTTCTTCAAAAGCACAGACAAAGACAGGTACTTTGAAGGGATCTATTTCTCAGTCTCTGTTTGATGATAACAACAAACTTGACACTGCTGAAGCGGAAGCGCTTGAAAAAGCTTTCATAAAAGAAATTCCTTCAAAAATAACAGAAGACAAACCAATCTACATCATCTGCAACAGTGGTGCAAGAGGGGCTCAGAAAGCAACCAAACTTCTTGGAGAACTTGGCTATAACATAAGCACTAAGGAAGATGGAAAAGTATACACCATAACAAACGGTGCAAAAGGCCTGGAACTTCTGTATGCAATGTCTGGAACAGACGGAAATGCCGTAGACGGAAAAACAGCTGTTGCTGCTGTCGGAAAAGACGACGTAGTAATCCTTGACGTCCGTGCGACAGGTAACTATGGAAGTGGACACTTAAAAGGCTCTATGTCAACACCTGTATTCAATGCAAACGGAGTTGCCAAAACTACAGATGACCAGCTTTCCAAAGATTTCACAAAATATGTAACAGACAACAAAGCCACTCTTGAGAAAAAAGATCTCTATCTTCTCTGCAACAGTGGTGCAAGTGGTGCAAGAGCAGCTACTGCTTTATTAAAATCTGCCGGATATGATCTTGCAAAAGTGCATACTATCACTGGTGGTGCAAAAGATGCTGATGTAAAAGCTGCTGCAATCTATGTTTCTGACACTCATGTAATCAATAAAATGGCAGATACAAAGAACTACCTGATTCTTGATGTACGTTCTACAGCTTCTTACACAAAAGGACACTTAAAGGGATCTCTTCCCCTTCCACTTTTTGACAAAGATAACAAACTTCCGGATGATCTCGCAAAAGCATTTACAGAATATGTAACTGCTCACAAAGCAGATTTTGAAGGAAAAACAATTTACGTTCTTTGCAACAGTGGTGCAAGAGGTGCTGCAAAAGCAACTCAGCTTCTCAAAGAAGCCGGAATCACCAACGTATTCACCATCGAAAACGGTGCAAAAAGTGAAGTGATCCAGAAGCATTTTGTAACAGATCCTGTCGCTGATCCTGATACAAAGAAAGACAACAATGGCAAAGATAACAATAAAAACCTGAATAACGGTAAAACCACTACTGCTGCTACAACAAAGACAGGAGATACCGCTCCTATCGCTGCTCTCGCAGTTGCAATGCTCGCTGCTCTTGGCGCAATCATTGCATTCGGTAAGAAAAAAATTGTAAAATAATAATTATTCCCAAAAAGGTTACAAAAGCGGGACGTTGACTAAATTGCCAACGTCCCGCTTTTTCAAATTCATTCATATTCATACGATGTTCAGATCTCGTTGATCTGCTTCTCTTTTATTTCTCCAGATCTCCTTCCACACACCATCTGTAAAAAGATTCGTCATAGTTCTCTGAATTTTCAAAGCCACACATTTCCATTACAAGCTGCATATAAGCTGAACGGATTCCTCCGGTACAGTAAGTAATAATATGATCCTCTTTTGAAAGTCCTGCATCTTCAAACATCTTGGTCAGATCTTCATTACTCTTTAATGTACTGTCACTGTTAAACAAATCCGTATAACGGATCTGGATTGCCCCTGGAAGATGTCCCCCATTTGCCTCCCCATACATTGTCTTTCCATTATATTCTTTATCTGTACGGGTATCCACAATTTTACAGTCGTCATAAATCTCTTTCAGCTCATCCGTATTGATCACATGCGTTTCATCAATCGAATCAATTTCTACCGATACCGGTTTCGGCTCTGCTGCTCCTTTGACAGTCTCAACTCCTGCTGCTTTCAGTGCTTTGATCCCGCCATCTACGATTTTCACATCCTCATAGCCTGCCGCGATCAGCTCCCATGCAATCCTGCCATCTTCTCCCCAGCCTTTCTCCGCATTTGAAAAAAGCACGATTTCCTTATCTTTTGCCAGCCCAAGCTCTTCTAATCTTTCGCTCAGGCGCTTTGTATCAAGGATACATCCCCAGTTTGCATCTCCCGCTTCCCCGTCTTCACAGGTTGCCAGATACTGCCATGTCGTTGCCACTGCACCTTTTACAGTACCTTTTTTCGCCTCATCTTCACCTCTTGCATCCACTATGATGATATCGTCCAGATTTTCTTTCACATAATCGGCGGTTACTACATACTTTCCTTCAAATGGTTCACTGCTGTCTGATGCCGAATTCTTTGCATCACATCCTGAAAGTGATGAAATCGCAAGAATTCCTGCAAGAAATAATGCTGTTCTTTTCATAATCTTTTCTCCTCGTCTAATCTTCTTTCTTCTAACTATAACATATCTTCAATCTATTCACTAATTGATTGTCCTTATCCCGGATTAAGTATATTCATCTTTTCTATAAATCACTTTTTCAGCAGACGCATGATTTTTCTCATCGGTTCTGTTATTTTCCAGCTGGTTGAATTTGCATATGTCTGGATCATTTCATCCTGCTCCCTGATCTTATCCTCATATTTCTTAAGCTGCCCTGTTTTCTGTTCCATCCGTCTGCCAAGTTCATCCAGCTGTTCTTCATAATGCGCGGCCTGCCTTCGCTGTCCTTCTATATATTCCTGCTGCTGTTCAATCGCTGCATTTTGTTTTTCAAGCTGTTCTTTCTGCTGCCCGATATACTCATCTTTCTGTTTGAGAATATCTTTATAATACGCCAGTTGCTGGCTTCCTTCTTCAATTTCACTCATCAGCCATGGCGTCTTATACATATGTTCTCCATTCCACTGATACAGATCAAAAATATCCAGATGGAAATGCTCTCTTAAAGTCTCCATTGCATTTGCTTCTCTCATAATCTGCCCCAGCATTTCCATCCCCGCTGCTTTCAGTCCCGGTACTTCCTCTATACATTTCATCAACCAGAATGCTTTTTCAAATTCCAGCTGTAAATGTGATACAGAATCCGGATTCCGGAAATCTTCCCGGAAAAACTGACAAAATTTTTCATCCGTCATCGATTCAACACAATTTTTCCGGATCATGACAGATTCATTAAATGCGCGGACTGAATTTTCTCTTGTTGACATACTGATCTGTTTCTTTCCTTTTATATCCCATTGAAAGCGGATCAGTCTCTCTTCCAGAACCGTGATCTCTGACTCACTTACAAGCCGAAGCCACAGGTCATAATCCGCCAGCTGACGATACAAAAGATTGAAATATCCAATCTTGTCCAAAACGGATTTTCTGACCAGCGCCGAAGGATGACAAAGAAAATTCCCAGATTGCAGAAGCGTATGCAGATATTCTTTCTGTGTCGAACACTTCCTGTCAAAAAGCTCTGCCATATCCCTGCATTCTTCTGACAGATCATTGCCACTTTCATCAACCAGATATACTCTCGTAAAACATGCCCCGAGCATCCGATCCTCTTCCATAACCGTCACTTGCTTTTCCAGCTTGTCCGGCAACCATGCATCATCGCTGTTCATAAATGCCACATAGTCTCCTTGGCAGTGATAAAGCCCCTGATTTGCTGCATAACAGTAAAACGAATTCCGATTCAGTTTAAAATATCTGATCCGTGGATCCTGATAGCTTTTAATCAGTTCTTCTGTTCCATCGGTCGATCCGTCATCTACGATGACAAATTCAAAATCCGGATACGTCTGACAAAGTACGCTGTCAATCGCCTGTTTCAAACAAAATCTCCGGTTATAAGTACACATCAAAACGCTAACCATTATTCTACATCTCCAACAACAGCCCATCTCCAGAATGACTGATCATAATTGTATGTATGTTCAAATCCACACATTTCCATTACCAGCTGTGTATATGCCGAACGGATTCCTCCTGTACAATAAGTGACGATCTCATCATCTTTAGACAGTCCGGCATCCTCAAACATTTTTGTCAGTTCTTCATTGGATTTCAGATATCCCGCATCATCGAACAGATCCGTGTACCGGATATGAATTGCTCCCGGAAGATGTCCTCCCTTTGCTTCATCATACAGGATTGCTCCTTCATATTCTTCATCGGTACGCACATCCACAATTTTGTACTCGTCATAATTCTTCTGTAATTCTTCGGTTGTCATCACATGGGAATAATCAATTTCATCGATTTTTACTTCTGCCGGTTCCGGTTTGGATGCGAGGAACTGTGTCTTGATTCCACTGTCTTTCAACGCCTTCCATCCGCCATCTACCATCTTCACATCTTCATATCCGGCTGCCCGGAGTTCCCAGAGAAGTCTCGCATCATCTCCCCATCCATCTAGGGTCTCACCGATCAGAATAATTTCTTTATCCTTTGTAATTCCAAGATTGCCAAGAGTCTCTTCCAGCTGTTCCGGCTCCTGGATGCACCCCCATTTCTCATCTCCCTGTTTTCCTTCTGTAATACTCCAGTCCTGCCATACTGTAGCAATTGCACCTTTTACAGTTCCAAGGATTGCCTTTTTTTCTCCCCTTCCATCTACAAACAGCGTATTTTCATCTCCAACCTTGCTGATTGCATACTCCGGCTCAACGATCCACTCTCCCACAAAATGATTTTCATTGGATTTCTCTGCCGTACTTTCCGTCTTCTGTTTCTGTCCACATCCTGTCAGACCAATTGCTGCTACAAGCAATACACTGCATAACCACTTTGTTATTTTTCTCATTCCTTTTTCCTCCTTTAATCATCACCATAATAGTAATCTTCCTCATAATAATCCGGCGGTGTTTCTGTATCCGGCTGCTGTGGTTCTGTCACTGCTGATGAACCAGATCCACTGTCGGCTGATGAATTGCCAGAATCCGTTCCGGCATTTCCATCTTCCGTCACTTCTATATTACTTTCTGTATGATTCGTTTCCTCAGATGTCTTGTCTTCCGACTTTTCATTCTCTTTTTCCGTCTCGTCTGTTTCCTCATATTTTCCACTGGAAAGCGCATCTTTTATTTCATCATCAATTCCTTTTACTGTCCCTGATACCTGATAATCTGTATCTCCAAACAGGAACTGATGTACTTCGGCAACATTGGATGCCAGTGTATCTGCGATTTCTGTACTTCCTACACCAGAAAGCATTTTGGAATACCTTGTATTTGGAAATCCAAGTGTTTCACCTACTTTATATTTTTGAAAATCTTTCGCATAATTCAGAATTTCAGTAAAAGAAAAATTGGTTGCAATCTGTGGAAAAACACTGTCAGCAATCTTATTGATCGTCGTCAGATCCATCTGCTGCAGCTTCTGCATGATATTCAGAAGGACGATTCTCTGACGCACTGTACGCTGCGCGTCTCCACCATCTGTATAACGGATTCTCGCATAAGAAACCGCCTGTACTCCATTCAGATGATAGCTACCTCCGACTTCCGGCTCAATCTTCTTATAACTTTTTCCGGTTACTTCAGAAGTCTCCACACAATAATTATTCATGTGGACTACTTCTGCATCAGTCAGCTCCAGATCCATTCCTCCCACCGCATCAATTACATCGACTAAGGCATTAAAGTTCACAGATACATACTTCTCAATGTTCATATCCATGTTCTCATTCAAAAGAGCAACACCCCCATCCGGTCCGAAATAAGAATAGGCTGCATTCGCCTTATTATAACTTCCATCTTTCAGCCGCATAAAAGTATCACGGTACACCGATACCATTTTCACTTCATAAGTTTCCTGATTCAAACTTACGATCATGATCGTATCACTTCGATTTCCTTTATCTAGTGACCCATCCCTAGAATCCAGCCCGAATACTGCCACATTCAGATATCCGCTTTTATGCTCCACCTCTTCTGTAATAGACTCTTTCAACGTTTCTTTTTTTACTTCAATCTTCTGAATTTTGTTCACTTTACTGGCAGCATATCCGAATACGGCACCTGCCGCCCCCAGAACAAGTGTCAACACTACGCAAATAATCACTATTATCTTTTTCTTCCATGACCATCCTGCAATTTTTTTAAGCATCCTCATCATTCCTTCCTCTCCAGTAATTATGATTCATTGTCAGTTTCATGATGAAACTTTCCGGTAATTGTCGGTAATGTTTTCCCATCTGGTAGCCCAGATATTTGCACCCGCTTTCCACAAACAGCTGTATAATCTGCAAATATTTTCTTTCTTTTAAAAGCTTTTTCACAAGTGTGCAAATCAGGTGTATGCCTTCTTTCTCTGACTTTACTTTTTCAAATATTTCTGGATGACATGCCTGCGATACACCCTGGTCAAAATTTCTCCTTATCAGCTCTCTGTAAGTATACTCATGAGAATGAATCACCCGTGCATCTGCTTTATAAATAATCTTCCATCCATTTTGGATTGCTCCTGCTGCAAAGATCAAATCTTCATTGAAGATGGCCGGATGCGGAAATCCTCCCAGTTCCAGATAGACTCCTCTCCGATAGGCAGCACATACATTGGAGCAAAAATAAGTTTTTATTCCCAGTTTTGGCAAATCCTTCTGCGATTTAATCTGGCTTTTTGGGGGATAATTGAAAACTCTCGTATATTTTTCCAACAGACCACAGTTCTGATCCGGTATCTGTCTGGCATAAGCTGCCACAGCATCCGGATGCTCATTTAATACTTCTGAAAGCTTTTCCAAAAGAAACGGATCTGCCGGAACTGCATCCTGGGTCATCATGACCACAATATCTGCATCTGACATCCAGATTCCCTGCTCTCTGGTTCTTCCATGATCAAATTCTTTTTCCAAAATCGGAATCTCTGTAACAGAAACCCGGTCTTTACAAACCGAAACATCCAGCTTTATCCCATCCCTGGTGTGTAACAGAATGATTTGCTCCGGAAGGTGCGTCTGTCTGCAGAGCCTGTACAATACTTTATGCAGTTTTTCTGTCGGTCTGTAGACCGGTATGATCACATCTATCTTCATCTTCCGTCAAAAAATCCTTTAAAAATTGTCAGAATCAATATTTTCATATCAAATACCATTGTCCAGTTCTCAATATAGTAAAGATCATATTCGATCCGCTTCTCAATGGAAGTATCTCCCCGGTAGCCATTGATCTGCGCCCATCCAGTCATTCCCGGACGTACCTGATGCTTTACCATATAACGTGGAATTTCATCCCGGAACTTTTGCACAAACTGCGGTCTTTCCGGTCTTGGTCCCACCAGACTCATCTCCCCTTTCAGCACATTAAAAAGCTGCGGCAATTCATCTATACTTGTTCTGCGGATCAGCTTTCCAACCGGTGTAATCCTCGGATCATTTCTGGTAGACCATTCTGCTTTTTCCTTTTCTTCATCCTGCATGATCATAGACCGAAATTTGTACATATAAAATACCTGGTTATGCAGTCCAACTCTTTCCTGCCGGTAGATCACACTCCCTTCCTCTGTCAAGGCAACCACCAGCACAGTAAGCAGCATGACCGGTGAAAAAAGAATGATTGCAACCGTTGCCCCAATCAGATCAACTGCCCTCTTTGCCGCCCTGTTCCGCATGATATTCAGTGGAACTCTGCGGACATGGATCACCGGAATCCCCTGCACATCCTCAATATAAGGCCTGGTAGAAATCACATTTCCAAAATCAGGAATCATTTTCGTGTGTACCCCTGCCTTCTCACAGACATCCACAATCCGCTCCAGTTTTCCATAATCCTCTGCACGAAGCGCAATCACAACCTCATCCAGTTCATTCCCCTCCAGTATTCTTTTCAGTTTCTCTTCATCTTTCAGATGGGCAAACACTTGATATCCCCACTTTGGATTCTCTCTCAGCCTGTCCATATACTGTTCTGCCATCTGACTCTCTCCAATCATCAGGATATGTTTCTGATTCAGTCCCTGCTTTCGCATTTTCCACAAAATTGTGCGAATCAGATATCTCGAAGCAAATTCCAGCGAGATGTTTATAAAGAAGAAAATACACAGCATCTGTCTTGAAAAATGCTCCTGCTTTATAAAATAAAGTACCAGGATAAAGATCATAAATCCAATTCCATTGGCACGGATGATATCCATCAGCTCCTTACGGTAACTTTTTACCCTCCTTGGCATATAAAGCTGAAAAATACTATACAAAAGCAGATATCCAGGGATTATTAAAAACAAAGCTGAAAAATACGTTTTCGCCGGAAGAACCCCTACGTCCTGCACAAAAAACCCACTTTTAAATCTCAGATACCATGAGAAAAAATATGTAGCACCAATGATTCCCGCATCCATACATACCTGCGCTTTATTTAACATCCGCTGATTGTTCTTTATCAAAATACCACCATCTTTTCTCTATCCATCTTCTTTTTCACGCAAAGAATAATCACACTTCACCAGCGTAAGATTAGGATTGTACATCGGATCTCCCTTTTCCATGATTTCAGACCAGTTCCGGCGTACATAATCAATCTCACACTGATATCTTCTGATCTTTTCCTCATTATCTTCGGCCCCTCTCGATCTGGATTCATAATGATACAGTTTCACATAAGGATCATACACTACAAGATATCCACATCTGCGTACCTTCAGACAGAAATCAATATCATTGAACGCCACTGCAAGTTGCTCTTCAAATCCACCCACTTCTTCATATACAGAACGCTTTACCATCATACATGCTGCGGTCACCGCTGACAAATCCTGCTGAGTACTTGCTTTGTGCAGATACCCGGAATAACCTTTTGGAAGTCCCCGGAACATATTACCAGCAATTCCCCGAATCCCAACAATGACTCCAGCATGCTGCACCTGACCATTTGGATAATAAAGCTTTGCTCCGACAATCCCGACTTCTTTTCTCTGGCAGTTCGCAAGCATTTCTCCTAGCCAGTCCTTTCCAATCACTTCTGTATCATTATTCAGAAGTACCAGATATTCTCCATCAGTCTCGCTTACTGCGTAGTTGTTGATCGCCGAATAATTAAATGGCCCATCCCATCTCAGAATTCGGATATGGTCCGATTCTATTTTATCATAGTAAGCAAACGTCTCTGCCTTTTTACTGTTATTTTCAATAATCGTAATCTCATAATTCTTATAAATCGATTTGGAAATGGACTGCAGACATTTTTCCAGATCTTTCACATGATCTTTATTGGGAATCAGAATGGAAATCTTCGGATTCCCCTGCACCTTATACCGGACACGATAAAACCCTCTATCCAGTTCCGGTAAAACTTCTGCATGTTCACCACATCTTAGCAGATGTGCTTCTATGGCACGCTGTCCAGCTTCAAATGCATAAGTTTTACTGATTGGATTGTCCGCAGTAGAAACCTGATGTACCCTCCAATGATAAAGAATCCTCGGCACATGCGCCGTTATCGTTTTTTCCACACATCTGAAAACCAAATCGTAATCCTGCGCTCCGTCAAATTCACTTCTCAGACCGCCCATTTCTTCAATCAGACTTTTTTTTATCACACAAAAATGACAGATATAATTATTCGCCCGCAACAGATCCAGATTGAAATCCGGTTTAAAATGCGGCTGAAAATGTTTTTTCAGATCTGCCGTCACTTTATCTTCATCTGAATAAAGAAGTCCGACCTCCGGATACTCATTCAACTTCTTTACCATCTCGTACAATGCATCCGGCGCAAGCAGATCATCTTGATCCAAAAAACCGATATATGTTCCGGTAGCTTCCTTTATCGCTGCATTTGTATTTTCAGAAATTCCTCTGTTTTCTGAAATACCGATCAGGTGAATCGCTTTTTCTTTGAACTCATCCTCTTCCAGAATTTCTTCCATTCTGTGTCTTTCTTCATCTGAAACAGTCATACATAATTCCCAATTTTTATACGTCTGACGGCATACAGACAGAATCATCTGTCTCAAAAATTCTTCCGGTGCCTGATATACCGGCACGACAATACTGATCAGGGGTGCATACGCAAATGCTTCCTGCCTTTGACTTTCCAATTCCTCTTCTGTTCGTCTGTGATTCTCATACCATTTTTCATAATCAATCTTCTGAATACGGATTCTTTCTTTTAATCGTATCAGAAATTCTTTTGGTCCAAAGTACCGCAGATATACGAATCCTTTTTTTACCCGATACAGAGACATTTTATTGAACATCTCCTATCTCCTCTCCACTTTTGCCAGATGATTCAGTCCAAAATCATTATGATCCAGTGTCAGATTCGGACTGTAATATGGATCACCCTTTTTCAGGAAATCTTTCCACCTTGTCTGAAACAGATTTACTTCTCCGTGGAAACGTTCGATTTTCTCTTCCGTATCTTCATATCCTCTTGACTTGGATTCATAATGAATCAGTTCCGCATATGGATCATATACGATCAGATATCCGGCTTTTCGTATTTTCAGGCACAGATCTACATCATTAAATGCCACCGCAAACTTCGAGTCAAATCCTCCAACTTCTTCATACACCCGTTTTTTCATCATCATACAGGCTGCGGTCACCGCACTCAGATCATGGACCACCTGCGCCCTCGCAAAGTATCCCGGCGAATCTCCGTCTATGCCAAGGAATGCATGTCCTGCCACTCCTCCAAGTCCGATGATCACTCCTCCATGCTGAAGCGTTCCATCTTCGTAATACATTCTCGCTCCGACAGCACCTACATCCTCCCGCATACAATAGCTCAACATTTCTTTAATACAGTCATTGCCGATCATTTCTGTATCGTTGTTCAGAAACAGCAGATATTCGCCGGTCGCATGATCAATTCCATACTGATTGATCTCCGGATAATTGAATCCTTCTCCTTTCCAGTACAGAACCTTAACTTTTGGATACTCATGCATGATCCTTCTATAATCTTTAAACGTTTTCTTTTTCTGTCTGTTATTATCTATAACAAGAATTTCTATATTCTCATAGGTATTTTTTTCCCGGATCGATCGCAGGCATTTGATCAGATCATCTGTGTGATCTTTGTTTGGAATAATAACCGATATCTTAGGTGTTTGTTTTACCGGATATTTCGTCCGGTACATTCCCGGATACTTCGTTGGAATGACTTCTGCTTCAATTCCCATTCTTCTGTAATGCGCTCTTACCGCTTTTGCACCTGCATCCACAATATAGGATTTATTGTCTGCACTGCCTGCTGTAGATCCTTCGCATGCTCGCCAGTGATATAGGATTTTCGGTATATGCCGGATCTTATCGGTCTTCTCAACACACCGGAGTACAAAATCATAGTCCTGTGCACCATCGTATTCGCCGTTCAACTTTCCTGCCGCCTGATATAATTCCTTTTTAACAACCACCAGATGACAGAAATAATTTGTTGTACAAAGCATATCTGGATTAAAATCCGATTTGAAATGAGGGAAGAAATACTCTTCTCCATCCATCGTAATCTTATCTTCATCCGTATAAATAAGCTCTGTATCCGGATATTCATTCAATTCTGCCACACACTCATACAATGCGTCCGGTGTCAGCAGATCATCATGATCCATAAAAGCGATATAATCTCCCGTTGCCATATCCAGTGCCACATTTGTATTATCCGAAATATGCAGTTGTTTTTTATTGTCCTTCACCCGGATTCGGCTATCCTTCTTTGTGTATTCTTCCAGAATCCCTGCAATCGACGAATCTTCCCCGCTTCCATCTGAAAGACAGAGCTCCCAGTTCTGATAGGACTGTCCTCTTACAGAATCCAGCATTTCCCGCAGATATCTTTCCGGTGTCCGGTAAAGAGGAACAACAATCGAAATCTTCGGCATCCGGGTAAATTGCTTTCTCTTCTGCCGGTACAGTCTGATCCTGGACGGCTCATGTCTTCGCAGCCATTCTTCATACTCTGTACCGTTTTTCCCACTCAATTTGTCACCCGCCCTGATAAACGCTGCACGGATTCCAAACTGACGATAATAGATTCTGACTTTGCGAAAATCATCCAGCATTTTCTGACGTCGCAGTTTTCTTTTGAGATTCATGATCTCTTCCGCATTTTTCTCTTCTTCTTCAAAGCATACTTCCAGTTTTCGCGGAATACCTTCCTCATAAAATGCCTTAAACCCGGCAATCTCTTCCTTTTTACATTCCGGATACTCTCGCAGCACATCCAGACGCCGGATTTTTTCTTCTTTCATCTCCAGTTCATTCTGATTCTCATCCAGAAACCGAATCGATGCATTTTTCCTGCTATAATACCATCCCTCGACTGAAAATCCTTTTTCTTCAGTATTCACCTTATCTATGCTGTTTGCCAGCCATTTCTCCAGGTTCTTCAATTCACTAACTGCAAAGGTCTTCATCAATTCTTCTTTTCCACGATACGACTGCAATACTTCCAGTCTGGACGTTTCTCTCCAGTCTTTCGGAAGATGTATCCAGAGAAAAAACTGTTTGGTTATAAGTCTTTTTCTTATCTTGCGAAACTTCAGCGGATGAAGACGGATTCCGTCCGTGGTATAAAATAGTTTCTTTCCATCCAGCCGGATTTCAATCCGGTTTCCATCTGGTCTGTTATCCAGAAAATATCCCGTAATAAGTAATCTGTCTTTTTCTTTTACATGAAACCGACATGCTGCGATATAAAAAGCATTTTCCATTTTTCAAGTCCTCTCTTCCACACTATCTGGAAAATAACCAGTTCAAAAACTGAAAGAAAACACAGATATACAATACTAGCAGCAGAAATACGCAAAATGTTTCTATATCAAACCGATATGTAACCGTCTTTAAAATTAAAGTTCCTTCACTTTCTTCACTATTTATTTTCAAATTTGTTCCTTCTTCTGATGTCTTTTCCGCATAAAGTGCAATAGAATCTTTTTCAAATACTACTTTATACGCCTTCCCCCTGCAGCTGCTGACCGTATCAAACGAAAATTCATTGAATTTGCCCGCTTTGATATCTCCTGCCTTTTTCACAGATTCCGCAACCGTTTCTCCATTTTCGCAATCCTGAAGATAAATCCGGATCTCTGTTTCTGGATCTTCCTGCAAATTCTGGCATTTCACCTGGATTCCATCCAGTATCTCCTCCTCACAGACAAATTTCTGCGATATCTGATCCTGCGACACATCCATCATGACATACTGGTCATTTTCTATCATCCGGTCATAAATCGCATGCGTCTTATGAACATGTCCATAAACAAATGCAAGCAGAATCAGCACAATAACTGCTGCCAACTTTTTTACTTTTCTCATTTTTCCCTCTTATTCTGCTTCCTGATATTCTCTGCACAACTCATCTGCATCCCCGATACTGCGAACTCTTCCATGTTCCAGCCATACAATCCGGCTGCACAGATTTCTCACCTGCTCCATATTATGCGAAACAAACAAAATCGTAGTTCCATTCTCCTTCATCCGGTTAATTCTTGCTTCACATTTCTGCTGAAAATGGAAATCGCCTACCGATAATACTTCATCCACGATCAGAATATCCGGCTGTCCGATTGTTGCTACCGCAAACGCGAGACGCGAAAACATTCCCGATGAAAAATTTTTCACCGGTACATCCATAAACTGGCCCAGTTCTGAAAACTCTACAATCTCTTCATAGTGCTCCTCCAGATATTCCCTGGTATATCCAAGCAGCGTCCCGTTCAGAAATACGTTCTCCTTCGCAGTCAGGTCAAAATCAAACCCTGCTCCCAGTTCGATCAGCGGCGCGATCACACCGGAAGTCTTAACGCTGCCACAGGTTGGTTTCATGACACCGGCAATGATTTTCAACATCGTACTTTTTCCACTTCCGTTTACACCGATCAGTCCCAGTGTTTCTCCTTTATAGACTTTAAACGACACGTCCTGCAGTGCCCAAAAATCCTGATAGGTAATCTTTTTCTTTACTCTCTGTATAAAATATTCCTTAAATCCATCAAATTTCTCTGATGCCAGACTGAATTTGATGGAAACATCTTCTACTTTTACAATTACTTTTTTCTCCATCCTTACTCCTACAAATCAAAGATAAAACCATCCTGATGCTTATAAAAAAAACAGCATCCCACTCCAAGACACAGTACAGCTTCTGCTGCTGTCACCAGAAACATCACCAGACCTGGAAGTCTGCCATAGATCACAACATTCCGGAACATGATCAGAATACTGGTCAGAGGGTTTATCATTACCAGATGGTATAACCATTCCGGCAGAATCGACATTGGATAGATAACCGGTGTCAGATACATCAGCACTGCCATCAGCACCGAATACAAGTGCAGAACATCCCTGTATTTCACCGCAATCGTCGCCAGAATCAGTCCAATCCCCAGAGCCAGAACCACCAGCAAAAAAAGTGGCACAACTGAAAGAAGCATTGTCCAGTGAAGCTCCGCACGCATACCGATCATAATCAGAAATAACGCTGCACAGGATGACATCAGATTGATCAGACTGGAACACACCCTTGACATCACGAATACATATTTCGGTACATACACCTTCTTTATCAGAGATGCACTCCCGATAATTGCTGACATTGCATTTGTCGTAGCGTCATTGAAAAAGTTAAAAATAACCTGCCCACATAACAAATACAACGGAAAATTCTCTATATCAAATTTAAACAGATTTGAGAAAACGATGGATAAAACCGTCATCATAAGAAGTGGATTCAGCAGTGTCCATAAAACCCCCAGTATGGAACGCCGGTATTTCACCTTCACGTCTCTTGAAACCAGTTCTTTTAAAAACGGCTTAAATTTGACAAAATTTTGAATATAAACTGACATATTTTCTTCCCCTTTAAATTATAATTATATTATTTTTTCAGTCTTTATTCAATCAAATCGCTTACACTTATCATTGATTTTCTCTATTTCTTTTATTGATTTTCTGAATAAGTAAAGGAGTCTGCATAAAGCAGACTCCCTAACGGACATCCTTATATAATTTTGCAATCTCTTCTGCCGGAACACCATCCCGGTACATGGCTCTCAGCCGGTTCATAAGCCACATTACTTTCAGCTTTTCGATTGTATTTCCGCCGAATCTTCTGTCTGAAGTATAAATCCTGTGTCTTGTCATCCCAAGCGGAATCCCTTTTTCTTTGAGGGTCAGTGAAAACTGATAATCCTCCAGAATCGGCATCTCTGGAAATTTTCCCACTTCAAAAAACAACTTCCGGTCAATGAAAATCCCCTGGTCTCCAAACATTACTTTTCTGTCTTTAATCCTGTGATTGGAGATCACCCTGCAGGTGAA
>OLOI01000320.1_pt1 | contig 49641 bp, 38 predicted proteins | sample 1672131 | NCBI WGS metagenome assembly OLOI01 (sample SAMEA3136651, study PRJEB25190) | human gut metagenome
ATGGATTGTTGGACGTTTGCCCGCAAGGTAATGCAGTTTTCGGGGGTTGATTCCCGATGTCCTCCGGAGGCCTTTCATGGCCGACAACAGCGCTTTTTAATCCCTGAAGATCCTCGTAATATTGCAACGGAGAATCCGCCCGTGTTTTTTTGTTTCGGAGATGCTTTTTCGGGAGAGGAATTGTCCTCTGCGGATGCCGGAACTGTCCCCGTCGCCTGACGGGAGCGAGGTGTACCTTTGTCCGACAACCGGCGGTTTGTCCGACAAAGGTCCTCGCTCTGCGAGGCGGGCGGGGTTCTCCCAAGTCGAACCCCAAATCTTCTATCGAATGACCCTTCAGCGAAAACACAACCCCCAATCTCAAACTCCGAGTTACAAATACTCGTTCCGGCTCAACGAGGAGCAGGAGATCCGCTTCCGGCAGATGCTTGCTGCCGCCGGATTGGAACACAACCGCAGCCAGTTCATCGTCAAACGACTCTTTGCCGAGCGCTTCGAAGTCATCCGTCGCGATCCTTCAAAGGTGGAATTTCTGACACGCCTCAATGACCTTTACTTCCAGTTCCAACGTGTCGGGAACAACTATAACCAGGTAGTCAAAGCCATCAACAGCCACTTCTCCAATGTCTCGATTCCCCGCCAGATCGCTGCGTTGGAACAGCATACCCGCGAGTTGAAAGCGTTGAGTATCGAGATTCTGAATCTTACCAAACAGGCCGAAGGATGGTTGCGAATATAAGGACGGGAGCAACCGTCGGCGGAGCTGTCCGCTACAACGAGGAGAAGGTTAACCGGGGGCAGGCCGAGGTGCTCTTCTGGAATCGGATGCTTAATCCGTTCGATACCGCTGGTCGCATGAGCCACGAACGGTGCATGGCCAGCTTCGAACCCTTTCTCCAGGCTAACCGGCGAACGACCAACACGGTTTTCCACGTCTCGCTGAACCCCTCGCCCGAGGACCGTCTGTCCGATGAGCAACTGGGCGAGATTGCCCGTGAATATATGGAGCGGATGGGCTACGGCGAGCAGCCCTACATCGTATTCAAACACCGGGATATTGCCCGCGAACACCTGCATATCGTGTCGCTTCGTATCGACAGAGAGGGGCGGAAACTACCTCATGACTTCGAGGCCCGACGTTCCGTAGAGATTACGCGGGACCTCGAGCGAAAATACGGGCTACACCCGAGCATAAAAGGCCAGGAACTGCAGGATCGGGAGGAATTGCGCAAGGTGGATTATCAGAAGGGAGACGTCAAGCAGCAGGTCTCCTCCACCGTAAGGTCGTGCCTGCGGCATTACCGATGCGCCTCTTTTGGGGAGTGGCGGACGCTGCTGGAAGCCTTCAACGTCTCGGTCGAGGAACGAACCGGAACCATCGAAGGACGTGATTATGCCGGAATGATTTACGGCGCGCTGACTGACGACGGTTATGGCATCGGAACGCCGTTCAAGTCGAGCCGGATTGGGAAAGATGTCGGATATGAGGCTCTGCAACGCTACTACGAGCGTTCGAAAACAGCCTTGAAAGAGCCCGGAGCACTTGACGGGTTGCGGGAAAAGATTGCGGATGGCATGGCGCGGTACTCAAACCGGGCGGAGTTCTGTGAGCGGCTGCACGACAAGGGCGTTGATGCAGTATTCCGCCTCAATGCTGCAGGACGGGTCTATGGTGTAACCTTTATCGACCATGAGCAGGGAATCGTAGCCAACGGCTCCCTGTTGGGGCGGAGCTTCGCGGCCAACGCCTTCGAACAGCAGTTCCATACCGAAGAGACGGGTAGGGAAGTTTCTCGGGAATCCTCGGAACAGGAGAGGTCTTCCTCAAAAGAATCTTTTCGGCCGGGGCCATCTATTCATCCGTTGGATGCAATTACGGAATTGGCGGACGTGCAAGCCTACGAAGAACAACAACAGCAACTTAAAAGAAGAAAAAAGAAAAGAGCGTTACGAAGGTAACGCTCTTTTAATGCTTTATGTTTAGAAATAAAAAGACAAGAATCGTCAGGTAATCTTTCAAGGAAAGCCGTAAGGTATTTAATGCCTTGCGCAGTTCATTGTCGACTCGTGTTGTTGTGATTCCGTTCCTATCCGCTATTTCCTTGTAACTCATACCCTCGAACTTGTTCGCCGTAAGAATCTGACGCCGTAGTTCAGGCATACGGGCAATTTGTTTGCGGCATATCTCCATAATCTCTTCACAGAACAATTCGTTTGGGTTACAGCATTCGATGGTACGCGTATAGTAATCCATTACGCACCGCTCCTTCATCAGAATTTTATCGTACACTGCCTTTTTAAGTTCCTTGTTCCGTCGATATTTCAGGCACTCGTTTTTTACCGATTGGTATAAATATGCTTCGAATGTTTTGATTTCGATATACTCACGATGGCGCCATGCAGCCGTAAAAATTTCGTTCACAGCGTCTCGTGCTGCATCTTGATCGCGCAGGTAAGAGTATGCGATTCGACACAATTTCTTTTCATACCGATGAAAAGATTGTTCGAATGATTCTTGCGTCAATTTCTCCGATACAATTTCTTGCATACTTCTCCCTCTGCTTGTAGAGCAAAGATAGAAAAAAAATATTAAAAAACGACCAAGTGAAATGTTTATATATTTATATAGTAATCAGCGTGTTATAAAATTAAGAAAAATCTATAATTTAATAAAAATATTTATTTGTGTAATAGGGTACGAATTCACCCTGCTCGTGGATATTTAATAATAGAGGGGATTAATAAATTAAAGCCTTAAAAAGATAGTTTGCAAAAGAATCGGTATGATGAATAAGATTGAGATATCAGACACTTTGCTGTTCAAGTTTTTCCTCGGTGAGACCACGAACGACGAAACTGACCGGATTGCCGCCTGGCTGGATGCCAATCCCGAGGAACACCAAAAATACATGAACGAGGTTCATGAAAAGTTCATCATCAGTATTATGACTGAACCGGACTCCGTTCCCGAAGCTGATACCAATCTATGGTATCGAATCACCCATTCACGGGCAATCCGCCAAACCATGGGAATTGCGGCTTCTCTGCTACTCGTTATTGGAGGATGTTATCTATTCTTCACGTCCCAATTGACACAAATGCTCGGGACCCCAACTACAATTGAATCTCCGGTCGGTCAACATGTCCGTTTGACGTTGCATGATGGCACTACCGTTGAGCTTAACTCAAAAAGTAAAATTTCCTATCCAGCGCTTTTCATCGGGAAAGAGCGTCGCGTCCGACTGGAGGGTGAAGCTATGTTTGAGGTTGCGCACGATGCATCGCAACCTTTCATTGTTGAGACCTATGCCTGCGATGTCGAGGTACGTGGTACGCACTTCAACGTGATAGCAGACAAGGATACGCAGGAATTTTCGACTGCATTGTTTGAGGGCAGCGTCGCTGTTCGGAACAAAATAAACGATGAGGAAATTCTGATGGAGCCCAACACGATCGTCAACCTGCGGAACGGGCACTTGTACCTTGGAGAACTGAATGACCGGGACGACTATCTTTGGACCGATGGTATTATTTCGTTCGGAGGCGACAATTTTGAGCAGATTATTGACAAATTAAGGAGGTATTTCGACGTCGAAATCGAGATTCAAAGAACTAAGTTGCCCGATGTCAGGTACAAACGGCTGAAAATCCGCACCTCGGAAGGCTTGGACCACATCCTTCGCATTCTGCAGCGCTCGTCGGATTTTACCTATGAATACAACGATCTCGAAAATAAGATCATTATCAAATAAGATAGCGTAATTTATTCATTTATGTCAAATGCCAAAACTGAACAGCCTATGAAACTTATATAGAACCAGATTCCTCCAATTTTTTGATTGACATAAAAAACCTGCAGGTGTTGCACCACCCGCAGGCCGCAGTTCAATCAAAATACTAACCGATTTTTACTTGAACCTTAACACACAAAAGTATGAATAAAAAGATTATTCAGCAAATCCGTCTGTCTATTCTTTTGTTCGTTCCGGCCCTGCTGTTCCCTCTATCCTCCCTTCATGCACAGAATGTGCGGGTTACCATTCGGGGAAATGGGGTGAAAATGGAACAGGTCATCAGTGCCATCGAACGTCAGACCCGCTATCTGTTCGGCATCGATGACGATGTGAATACCAATCTCCCGGTCTCGGTCCATGTTGAGAACGAACCCCTGAAGAAAGCCCTCGATGAGATGGTCCGCGGAACGGATATCTCCTATACGGTCGAAGGAACCAATATTCTGTTGTTCCGGCGTGCAAATACCTCGAAAGAGCGTCCGGTGACGGTCTCGGGCCGCGTGACCGATGCCAAGGGGCAGCCGATTATCGGCGCCTCGGTCATCGTGCGGGGCACCACGCTGGGTGTTTCGACCGATGCCGAGGGGCGCTTCACGCTGGAGGTTCCCGCTCCGGCCGCCGCGCAGACCCTCGAGGTGAGCTATCTGGGCTACGAAACGGCCGCGGTGCCGGTCGGTACGCGGACGTCGTTCGCGGTGACGCTCCGGGAATCGACCTCGGAGATTGAGTCGGTCGTGGTGACGGCCCTCGGCATCAAACGTCAGGAGAAGGCCCTCTCGTACAATGTCCAGCAGGTCGAGGCTTCGGACATCACGCTGGTCAAGGATGCCAACTTCATGAATTCGCTCTCGGGTAAGGTGGCGGGCGTGACCATCAACGCCTCGTCGTCGGGCGTGGGCGGTGCCACGAAGGTGGTTCTGCGCGGTAACAAGTCCATCTCGCAGTCGTCGAACGCGCTGTATGTCATCGACGGTATTCCGATGTACAACTTCGGCGGCGGAGGCGGCACGGAGTTCGATTCGCGCGGTGCTACGGAGTCGATCGCCGACATCAACCCGGAGGATATCGAGTCAATCTCGGTGCTGACGGGCGCTGCGGCTGCGGCCCTGTACGGTTCGGAGGCGGCGAACGGTGCGGTGATGATCACGACGAAAAAGGGACAGGCCGGGGCCTTGAAGGTGACGCTCTCGAGCAACACGGAGTTTCTGAACCCTTTCGTACAGCCCGAGTTCCAGAACCGCTACGGCACGGGACTGAACGGCCAGCGGAGCGGCTCGAACATCTACAGCTGGGGTGAGCGGCTGAATGCGGCCTCACGCTACGGCTATACGCCGGACGACTTCTTCGAGACGGGCCATGTCTATACGAACGCCTTCACGCTCTCGGGCGGTACGGACAAGAACCAGACCTACTTTTCGGCCGCAGCGGTCAATTCGGACGGGATCATTCCGAACAACGCGTACGACCGCTACAACTTCACGTTCCGCAACACGACCTATTTTCTGAAGGACCGGCTTCGGTTGGACGCCTCGGCAAGCTACATCTACCAGCAGGACCAGAACATGACCAACCAGGGCGTCTACTCGAACCCGCTGGTTTCGGCCTACCTCTTCCCGCGGGGCGAGAACTTCGACCTCTACCGCCGTTTCGAACGCTACAACGAGGGTACGAAGCTCATGGAGCAGTTCTGGTCGTCGGACATGGAGGGCGGTGACCTTCGGATGCAGAACCCCTACTGGATAGCCTACCGCAACCTGCGCAACACGGACAAGAAGCGCTACATGCTCTCGTTTTCGGCCTCGTACGACATTCTGCCGTGGCTGAACGTTACGGGCCGCGTGCGGATCGACAACATGAACTCGCTCTACACGCAGAAACTCTACGCCTCGTCGAACACCACGATTACGGACGGCGGCAAGAACGGCCACTACACCGAGGCGCGCGCCTACGATTCGCAGACCTACGGCGACTTGATGGTCAACGTAAACAAGACGTTCGGCGACGACTGGTCGCTGCAGGCCAACGTCGGCGCCTCGATCAACAACGTCAAGAGCGACGAGCTTTCGTACCGGGGTCCGATCCAGGAGAACGGTCTTCCGAACGTCTTCAACGTCTTCGACCTGGACGACACGAAGAAGCGTGCCGAGAAAACCGGTTGGCATGACCAGACGCAGTCCCTGTTCGCCTCGGTGGAGGTGGGGTGGAAGCAGATGCTCTATTTGACCGTCACGGGCCGCAACGACTGGGCCTCGCAGATCGCCGGCTCCTCCTCGTTGTCGTTCTTCTACCCGTCGGTCGGCCTGTCGTGGGTTCCCACGTCGCTGTGGGATACGGGCGAGGCCCTGAGCTACCTGAAGATCCGCGGCTCGATCGCCTCGGTGGGTATGCCCTTCCCGCGCTACCTGACCATCCCGACCTATGAGTACGACGCCACGAACCGGGTCTGGAAGGACAAGACGCACTATCCAATCGGGGATTTGAAGCCCGAGCGGACGACGACCTACGAGGTGGGTGTGGATGCCCGGCTGTGGCGCCACCTGAGCCTCTCGGCATCGTGGTACCGGGCCGATACGAAGAACCAGACCTTCGACCCCTCGCTGCCGCCTTCGTCCTCCTATACGACGATTTACCTGCAGACGGGCCACGTCCGCAATACGGGTGTCGAGCTCTCGGCGGGGTATGACAACACGTGGCGGGATTTCCGCTGGGCGACGAACTTCACCTATTCGTGGAACCGCAACGAGATTATCGAACTGGCGGCCAATGCCGTGAACCCCATCACGGGGGAACCGCTGAATCTTGAGAAGCTCGACATCAAGGGGCTTGGCAAGGCGAAGTACATCCTCAAGGAGGGCGGCACGCTGGGCGACCTCTATACGACGTCGAACCTGCGCTTCAACGACAACGGCTACATCGAGGTGGACAAGAGCGGCAACCTGCTGCTGACGGACGAGGGGGACGACATCTACCTGGGTTCGGTCTTCCCGGACCACATGCTGGCGTGGCGCAACGACTTCTCGTGGAAGGGTGTGAATCTCGGCGTGTTGTTCACGGCCCGCATCGGCGGCATCTGCTACTCCGCGACGCAGGCCAACCTCGACTTGTACGGTGTCTCGGAGGCCTCGGCCGCGGCGCGTGACGCCGGGGGCGTGTGGATTAACGGCCGCGAGATGGTCGATGCGCAGAAGTGGTACCAGGCCATCGGTTCGCAGTCGGGCCTGCCGCAGTACTATACCTATTCGGCGACGAACTTCCGGCTGCAGGAGCTCTCGCTGGGCTACACGCTGCCGTCGAAGTGGTTTCGCGACCGGATGCGGATGACCGTCTCGTTCGTGGGGCGCAACCTCTGGATGATTTACTGCAAGGCGCCGTTCGACCCCGAGGCCGTGGCCTCGACGGGGCTGAACTACCAGGGCATCGACTACTTCATGATGCCGTCGCTCAGGAGCCTCGGCTTCAGTGTCAAATTCCAATTCTAAACGACTACGGGCATGAAAAAGATAACGACAACAACGGGCCGGCTGCTTCTGGCGGCCGCACTGCTGGCTCTGGCCTCCTGTACGGGTGATTTCGAGGATATCAACCGCAACCCGAACCAGGTGACCGAGGAGCAGATGGAGGCCCTGAACTACAAGACGGGTACGAAGGTCCGCACGCTGCAGGGCCTGGTGATTCCCGTCGAGGAGCACATGTACCAGTTCAACGAGTCGCTGACGGGCGGGCCGTTCGCGGGCTATATCGGCGCCACGGTCGATACGTGGCAGACGAAGTTCGAGACCTACAACCCCTCGGCCGACTGGCGCAAGTGGCCCTTCGCCAATGTCATCACCGAGACCTACACCCCCTACAAGGGAATCGTCGGCGGTACGGACGACGAGGTGGCCATCGCCTTTGCGCGGCTGCTGCGCGTGGCGATTATGCAGCGGGTGACGGACTCCTACGGTCCGATTCCCTACTCGAAGCTCGAGAGCAACGAATCGGTCTACGTGGAGTATGACTCGCAGGAGGCGGTCTATACGAAGATGTTCGAGGAGCTGGACGAGGCCATCGCGACGCTGGGCCGCAACACGACCCTTTCGTCCGATGCGTGGAGCCGCTACGACGGAGTCTACTCCGGCAACATCGCGCAATGGTTGAAGTATGCCAACTCGCTGAAGCTTCGCATGGCGATGCGCCTGACGGAGGTGAAGCCCGAGCTGGCAAAGACGAAGGCCGCCGAAGCGATTGCCGGGGGCGTCATCACGTCGAATGCCGACAACGCGGCGATGCATGCCGCGGAGAACCGCACGACGCTCATCTACAACGACTGGGGCGACCACCGCGTGGGTGCCGACATCCTCTGCTACATGACGGGCTACAACGACCCGCGTGTGGAGAAGATGTTCCTGCCGAACGACGCGGGCAACTACGTCGGCATCCGCATCGGCATCGACGTGGCGGGCAAGTCGACGGCCATGACGAAGTATTCGAACCTGATTGTCGAGTCGACGACCCCCTACCTGTGGTTCAACGCCGCGGAGGCGACGTTCCTGCGCGCCGAATACGAACTGCGCTGGGGCTCGGAGGAGACGGCCCGCGAGCTCTACGAGCAGGCCATCCGCCTTTCGTTCGAGGAGCGGGGCGCGAGCGGTGCCGACGCCTATGTGGCCGATGCCACGAGCCGCCCGGCGGCCTACACCGACCCGCTGGGCTCGTACAGCGCCGCGGCGCAGAGCACCGTGACAATTGCCTGGACCCCGGGAGCTGACAACTTCGAGGCGAACCTCGAGCGCATCATCACGCAGAAGTGGATCGCCATCTTCCCGCTGGGCGTCGAGGCGTGGTCCGAACACCGCCGCACGGGCTACCCGCGGCTGCTGCCGGTGGTGGCCGACAAGTCGGGCGGCGGGGTCGACGTGGCACAGGGTGCGCGACGACTTCCCTACCCGGTGGAGGAGTACCAGCAGAACAACACGAACCTGCAGGCGGCGATTCAACAGCTCAACGCCGAGCAGACGAACGGCAACCGCACGGGCGACCAGATGGGAACGCGCGTATGGTGGGACTGCAAACCCTATAACAACTGACCGATATGAAACAGACAAGCATATACCGAATGATTCTTCCGGTTGCGGCGTTGCTGCTTGCCGCCGCATGCAGCGACTGGACCGAGACGGAGAGCGTGGAGAACAGCGTGCGCAAGCCCTGGGAGCAGGACCCGGCGCTGTGGGCCGACTATACGGCGGCGCTGCGGGCCTACAAGCAGTCGGAACACTACCTTTCGTATGCGCGGCTCTACAATTCGCCCGCGAAGGCCGCGAGCGAGCAGGACTTCATGCGCTGCCTGCCCGACTCGCTGGATATTGTTTCGCTCACCAACGCCGACAACTTCTCGGCCTATGACGCCGAGGACATGGCTGCGATGCACGAAAAGGGCACGAAAGTCCTCTACCAGGTGGACTACGCCGCACGGAAAGCGGAATTTTCGGGCGAGGCGGCCCTCAAAACCTACCTTGACGGCGTAATTGCCGCGGTAGCCGCCAACGGCCTGGACGGCTACTCGTTCACCGCCGACCCGCTGGACGCCGCCGCTACGGCTACGATCGTTGCGACGCTCTCGGCGGCCCGGAGCGACGGCCAGCTCCTTGTTTTCGAGGGCAACCCGTTGTCGGTGGCCGAAGCCGACCGTGCTAAACTCGACTTCGTGGTCCTCGACACCGAAAAGGCCGAAAATACCACCGAGGTGCAGCTGCTGGTCCTCAATGCCACGGGCTATGCGGGCATCGCCCCGGAAAAACTGCTTTTGGCTGCGGAGATCGACGCCCCGCTGCAGGACGAGGACCGCACGGAGTATGCCGCTGTGGAACTGATGGCGCGCTGCGTGGTGGAGTACGGCCCGCTGGCAGGCTTTGCAGCCTATAACATCGCCGGGGACTACTACCATGCCGAGATGAACTACCAGACCATCCGCACGGCGATACAGACGTTGAACCCCTCAAAATAAGAGAGCCATGAAACGATATATCATAACCTTTTTCGTGCTGCTCGCGGCCTTCACCGCCTGCGAGCGGTTCGATGCCGACGACCACAAGTTCGACAATGTGGTCTACCTCGATGTCTCGCAGACGAGCCCCGTGCAGTTGGCGACGTTCAGCAACAACCGTCCGACGTACGACTGTACGCTGCAGGCGGCGCTGGCCTATCCGGCCGATGGCGACGTGCAGGTCTCGCTCGCGGTCGACCCGTCGCTCGTGGCGGCGTACAACGCCCGCTACGGCACGCAGTGGCCGATGCTCGACGAGAAGTACTACACGCTCTCCGCCGCAGAGACGACAATCGCCGCGGGGCGCACCGTCTCGGAGGTCGTGACGCTGCAGCTCCGCGGGCTGATGGGCGAGGACGAGGAGCAGACCGGGGCCCTGCCTTTGGACGAGACCTATCTGGTGCCGGTGCGCATCAGCGGTGCGTCAATCGACGTGCTGGCCGGCTCGGACGTGGCCTACTATGTGGTAAAACGCTCCTCGGCCATCACCGTTGCCGCACAACTCAACTCCGGCAACTGGATAAACTTCCCGACCTTGGACAAGTACGGCGCCAACAGTCAGGCCTGGAACGGACTTACGGCCATGACCTACGAGGCGCTGATTTATATCGACGAGTTCGCCACGACGGATGCGGAGGACATGCCGGTGAGCATCTCTTCGGTGATGGGTGTCGAGCAGTACCTGCTGCTGCGCATCGGCGACACGAACTTCGAACGTCAGCAGCTGCAATTCGACGGTTCGGGCAACGGCTCTCAGTTCGGCAAGTTCCCGGGCAAGGACGCCACGAAGAACCTCGAAGCCGGTCGTTGGTATCATGTAGCCTGCACCTACGACCAGACGACCCGGACCGTGCGCGTCTATGTCGACGGCCAAATCCAGAGCGAGGAGACCGGTGTCGGTATCTCGTCACCGAGCAAGAAGAATCAGATCAATCTGGCAATGCGTGCCTTGTATGACTTGTGGAACTCTGCTTCGGAGACTGAAAAACCGCAATATGAGACTGAAGACACAGGTTATAACAAATTGGGTGACGCCTACCAGTTCTTTATCGGTAAGTCCTACGACGAGAAACGTCCGCTGAACGGCAAGATTGCCGAGGCGCGCGTCTGGTCCGTGGCACGGACGCCCGAGCAGATCTGGGAGAACATGTACAATGTCGAGAACCCGGCCGACGACCCGACACTGCTGGGCTACTGGAAGTTCAACGAGGGGGCAGGCAACACCGTCAAGGACTACTCGATGTATGGCAACGACGGCGTGGCCGAAACCGATATTGTATGGCCTTCGGGCATCGAAATTCCGAAAATCAACGAAACGGAGGAGTAAACCATGAAAACGAATCACAAGCTATTCAGAACGATAGGAACGATGCTCCTTGCGGCGACCGTTCTTGCATGCTTTACGGCCTGCGAGACGGATACCGTAGAGCAAAATGGCGGTAAACTGCCCGATAAGGAGGCTATCGAATCGACCTACGGCATGTTGCGGAGCAATGCCTCTGCCGATAATACAGTGGACATTCTGCTGACCCAAGGCGGTGGATTCGTTACGCGGGATTTCTATTTCCAGCAGACACAGCCGACATCCACAGGATTTTCGCTCGATGTTTGGATTGATCCCTCTTTGCTTAACGATTACAATGCTGCCGAAGAGGTTGAACGCACCCTGCTTCCGGAAACGAATTACGATTTTCCCGATGGCAAAACTCTCGATTTGACGGCCGAAGGCCAACGCTCGGCCGTCAAACGGGTCCGTATCTCGTCCGATGGACTGGAGGCCGGCAAATATCTTTTGCCTCTTACGGTTGCAGCGCAGGATACCCCGGATGAAAACAAGACCCTATACTATGACATTACGATCCGCCAGCCCCAGCCCGGCGACAACGAACTGCACGACGGCAGCGACTTTTTCTTCGTGTTCTATGTCAATACGAGCGAATACCAGCCGCTGATCGCTCAGGACTATTTGCTTTCCAAGACGGATATGATGATGAATCCCATTTGGTACAAAACCATCGGCAATATCATCAATCTGCGAATTGTGACGGTAACGTATGACGCTGTGACAGGCCGTGCGAAACTCGATCTGGGCTCGGACATGACCTACGTACTCGATCATGCCGTGAAATACATCCGTCCGTTGCAGGAGGTCGGCCGCAAGGTCTGCATCTCGATCGAAGGCGGTGGGACGGGGCTCGGATTCTGCAATATGTCCGACGGGCAAATCGCCGACTTCACGGCACAGGTGAAAACCGTTATCGAACAGTTTGAACTGGATGGCGTGAATCTTTGGGACCGCAATGCCGGTTACGGCAAGGAGGGAATGCCGGCCGTGAACACGACTTCTTACCCGAAACTCATCAAGGCCCTGCGCGAAGCGCTCGGCTCGGACAAGTTGTTGACGCTGACCGTTTACGAGGAGTCGACCGAAACATTCTGGGATACGGAAGCGACGGGTGGTATCGCCGTCGGTGACTATATCGACTATGCTTGGTCGGGCTACAATAGCAATGGCGCTGACCCACAATTGCTTGATCCGTGGCATCCGGACGAGAGTTATGTATCGGACTATACACAAAAGCCGATTGCCGGACTCGATCCGTCCCAATTCGGCTGCCTTAATCTGGCTTGGGTTTTAGCAGAAGACGGCATGGCGTATGGTGACGCACTAATGAACTTCATGCCTTGGATTATGAATTCATATCGGCCGAACAATATTATGGTTTTCGAGGATTTGAGAACCAACCTCCAAGACGGCTATGAAACGTCTTGGGATATAAATTTGGCAGCGGCACTTTTGGCGCTTGACCCGACAAGCATGTTATATGATATGATGAACGGGTGTATGTATACGTTCGACAAAACCCAATTGTCTAACTTGGGAGGAGGCGTTTTTAATTATGGAAAATGGAAAAAGGATTGGTAATAAACGAATTTCCGGACAACAGATAAGACTTCCGTCACTCTCTTTCGGCTCTTTAACCGGAGCCACAATCAATCCTATTTTTTAACAAACTAACCGTAATTACATTATGAAAAAGACTTTGAAACTGATGGCAGCCCTCGTGGTGGGTGCCGGTATGATGTTCTCCTGCCAACAGGCGGATGAACCGGCAATGGATGACGCGCAGCAAGCCGCGGCCAAAACCCGTGCCTATGGCGACAAAACCCCGAAGGTCGCTATTTATGTCGAAACCAACGATGTGAACCCGCTTAATGCCGGGGATTATGTACTTTCCGACGGTTCGGCTTATGCCGATATTGTGGAATTTTTCGCTTCGAACATTCACAAACGGACGGTGAATGGTGTAGAAGAGCCTACGCTCTACCTGAACGACAAGATGACCAACCTGCTCGAAAACGGAGGCGCCGCAACGTATGTTCAGGGGTTGCAGGCCAAAGGCATCAAGGTGGTGCTGACCGTGCTGGGCGACTGGCAGGGCATCGGTGTCGCCAACATGAACGATACCCAGACCACGCAGTTCGCCAAGATTCTGGCCCATGCCGTGGAGAAATACGGTCTGGACGGTATCGGGTTCGATGACGAATATGCCAACTACTCGACGCCGCTCATCAGCGGTTCGTTCGGCGACATCATCACCAAACTGCGCGCTTTGATCCCCGGGAAGCTCATCACCGTATTCCAGTATGGCAATGTAGGCTCTTCGCAGATCGATGCGACGGACGGTGCCCAAATCGACTATGCCTATACCGATTTCGGCTACAACACTTCGATCGGTATTTCCGGCGTAACCAAGGAGCGTTATGCACCGCTGTCGATCAATTTGGGTAATATGATTAATTCTCTTCTGATTCTTTCTTATAAGTCACAAACCACGAATCTGACCAATGCCGGTTACGGTGCGATCATGCACTTCAATCTGCGTACGCTTTCCGAGAGGAATCAATTACCGTTATTCAATGCGATTGCCGATGCAGCCTGGGGTGAGACCGTTACTTGCGAGAACGGTAACCGTCCGCAGGATTGGACTTTCGTGTCGACCGGATACGAGATCACCATGGATGAAGTGAATGCCCAATAATTTCTTTTGAGGGAATCTGTTCCTGTTGTCCGAAATCGGGAAATCAAGTAATTCGGCGCGGGTATTCTTCCTTGTGGAGAGTACCCGTTTTTGTATCAAAAAGAAAAGTTGCCAGCTTCTGTTGTCCGAAATCGGGAAATTTTATCGGCTAATAAGTTTTGCTGACAACTTTTCTTATGATGAAAGAACGTTGTAAAAATAAAAAATATTTTATCACACCATGGCCTATTCTTATTTAGACCCATATTGTGTTCTAAAATGGCGACACCTTCAGATCATTGCGCAATGTAAGCGTAATTTATTCATTGTTAACTATAACCTGTAGGTGCCGCCAACGACCTGTTGCTGTCAAACAGGTCGTTTTTCTTTGCGCTATTTTTTATGATAAGGTATCTATAAAAAAGAGGCGCGGTGTCAACTCCTTAATACAGGCCTTGGGAACCTTAATCTGGAAGTCGTCCTACGCCCCAGCCAGCCCTGCTCATAACGAGCAGGACATAACCGAGACTGACAACTATTATACCCAGATTAAACAACCTCTTGCGAGGCTCCCAAAGTTTGTATTAAGGTATAGAGTTGTTTACTCTATTATGTCATTATCTAATCGGACAAGCCGAGTTTCTTTTATGCAAAGATAACATTTATTTTCATATTCCTTTTTTGCAAAGATATAAAATCTTTGGATTTCCCCTTTATAGGGGAACTAAAAAGATTGAAAAAATTTTTCTTTTGCAAAAAAATAGAGGTCTGAAACGTACAAATCCCATATTGGTAGAGGCTATTGCTCGTCGGATGCGCGAAATTCGTGAGCAAAATGGACATACCCAGGAGTTTCTGGCTCACAATACGCACTTGAAAATTTGGGATTATGAAAGTATGCAAAAATCTCCGTCTCTGGAATCCATTGCACGTTTCTGCACCTTCTACGCCTTGTCTCTCAGTGATTTTTTTGCTCCAATAACTTTCCCGCAAGATTCCAAGTGACAGTATATTCAAAAAAGTTTCGTGGCGATTTGGCTGTAAGTAAATAATCGCTACCTTTGTTGCATTCGGTTAGTATAAATTTCCAGCAAGTATTCTGACTCGGCAGGTGTAATCTGTCGTAATCTCTTTGTGTACATGTGTTCATTAGGAAAAAATGAGCAGGTGTAGTTTGTGTTATTGCCATATGTACCTGCTGTCAAGAAACATATATGGATATTTTAATCAAAACCCCATTTATTCAGACATTATTGAAAACAACCCGGCACAACGTTCCCGAACGGAATCAACTGGAAAACATATTTCAGGATTTTGCGCTTGTTGTTGCGTCGGTATGCGATAGGGCAGATAAAAAAAATGCACTTCGCATATTGAATTATACACAAATAGAGGTGCAAGCTATCTGTAAACAGATGGAAGCAACAGGTATGCCCGAATATATGGTGACCTATGCTATTAAAGCAGAACAGTTGATTAAGGCAGAAAACAAAATTTTATACTGGAATTTCAAATATCCCGAACAATTTGTCTCCTGTGACGACGTCGTTTCTTCACCTCTCTATTGGTCGAAAAAGTATCCGGCAATCTGTCTTGCCGAGTTATTATGCGGAATCAATCTTTTGGGCCCCAATCCCATTGTGTTAGCGGACGGCTCGGAGGCATCGTTTAATCAAATCGTTATTGTTTTTGAGAAGATGTTAAATGTTAAATTGGGTGACCCGCAAGATATTAAGCGAAGGGTTTTGAACCGAAAAATTCACATAACCCGATTTACAGACGCCCTTCGATTTGCCTTGCGGAATTATGAAGAAAATAATCGTTCATAATCAGCAAGATAGAAATAAAAAGAATACATATGTCTGTCCATATGTATTCTTTTTTATTGTGGAAATACTGAATTTTGCCTCAGAACTAAACCAAAGTAGTTATGCCGGTACAAGAGGTAAAAGACCTTGGACACGAGTTGATTAAGCTGATTGAGGAGATGCGCCATTCTCATCTAAATATCCAGCACACGTACAATTGCTTTGCAGAACGCATTCAGCAAATATCCAAACAGGAAGAGTGTTCTAGGCTGGACTCGTTGCAGCTGTTAGCCCGGATTCGTGAGACTTTGGTTCAATTGCTGGGAAACTATAACGACTCGGCCTCTCTGCAATACCTATTAATCCGCTCATCGCTCTCTTTGGTGGATTTCGAGAAGCAGATGATTTACCTGCAGCTAAAGTACCCGGGAATCCGGGAGATTGCCGCGCAGCGGCGTCACTCGCCGCTGAAAATCTCGAAGCGATTCACCAATTCCGACTTGATGGAGGTAATTGCCGCCTTGTCGGCCGTGGGTTTCTTCTGCCAGCAGGACGACTCCCCGGCCACCTTTATGCAGGTAATCCGCGAGTTTGAGACGCTCTGCAATACGAGTTTCAAGAATCCGGACAATTGCCGCTGGGCCGTCCTGAACCGCAAGAACCGTTTGACCCACTTCCTCGACACGTTGCGAGGCACGCTGATAGAATTAAGTCAAAAATGAATATTACCGGCCATCCGCGGCCTCGAGAGGTCGGCTGGAACAGGTCGTCTCATTCCTCCGCTATCTTGCTGCCCTTAAACCGACAAGTATGCAGCAGGAGGATGATTTGCGGGCATTGGAGAAGATTGTCCAGTTTGCCCGGGCCCTGGGAATCGTGTTTCTGGGGCTGAACAGTTACTGGTTCTGTTACGACTGGTTCGCGCACCATGCGCTGACCGCTCCCGTCGTGGACCGCATCTTCTGGAACCTTCAACAGTCGACCGGGATCTTCACCTGGTCATCCATCACGAAATTCTGCGCCCTCTTCTTTTTGGTGCTGGGGTGCTACGGCACACGTAGCGTGCGGGACGGGAAACCCTCGAAGCGGCAAATCCTCCTTCTGGCACTTGCGGGTTTCTTCCTGCTTTTCGGCAACGATCCGCTGCGGAGCCTTCCCGCGGGGCTGGAGGTCCGCTTCTGGAGCTATGTGTTGACCCTGTTGGGCGGCTACCTTGCGCTGCTGACCGCCGGGGTGTGGGTCCGCCGCCTGCTGCATACGACCCTTACCCGCGATCCCTTCAACGACGACAACGAGAGCTTCGAGCAGGAGGCGCGTCTGCTCGAAAACGAATACTCGGTCAACCTTCCGACCCGCTACTACTACCGGGGCGAGTGGCGGCCGGGGATGATTAACGTCATCAACCCCTTCCGGGCGACAATGGTGCTGGGGACCCCCGGCTCGGGCAAGTCCTATGCCGTGGTGAACAGCTACATCCGCCAGCAGATCGAGAAAGGCTTTGCCATGTATATCTACGACTTCAAGTTCGATGACCTGTCGCTGCTGGCCTACAACCACTTGCTGCACCATCTGGATGCCTACCCGACGCGGCCGCGCTTCTGCGTCATCAACTTCGACGACCCCCGCCGCTCGAATCGCTGCAATCCCATCGCCCCGGAGTTCATGACCGACATCTCGGATGCCTACGAGTCGGCCTATACCATCATGCTGAACCTGAACAAGACGTGGATCCAGAAGCAGGGCGACTTCTTCGTCGATTCGCCGATTATCCTGCTGGCCGCGATCATCTGGTACCTGAAGATCTATGACGGAGGCCGCTGCTGCACCTTCCCGCACGCCGTGGAGTTTCTGAACCAACCCTACGAGAAGATCTTCCCGGTGCTGACCTCCTATCCCGAACTCGAAAACTACCTCTCGCCCTTCATGGACGCCTGGCGGGGCAATGCGCAGGATCAGCTGCAGGGGCAGATTGCCTCGGCAAAGATTCCCCTCTCGCGGATGATCTCGCCACAGCTCTACTGGGTGATGACGGGCAACGACTTCTCGCTGGACATCAACAATCCGGCCTCGCCCAAGATTCTCTGCGTAGGGAACAATCCCGACCGGCAGAATATCTATTCGGCCGCCCTGGGGCTCTATAATTCGCGCATCGTGCGGTTAATCAACAAGAAGGGGCGGCTGAAATCCTCGATTATCATCGACGAGCTCCCGACAATCTACTTCCGGGGGCTGGACAACCTCATCGCCACGGCCCGTTCGAACCGTGTGGCCGTCTGCCTGGGCTTTCAGGACTTCTCGCAGTTGGAACGGGACTACGGCGACAAGGAGGCGAAGGTAATCTTCAACACCGTGGGCAACATCTTCTCGGGGCAGGTGGTGGGCGACACGGCCCGCACGCTCTCCGACCGCTTCGGCAAGATTGTTCAGTTGCGCGAGTCGCAGTCCGTCTCAAACGAGAACATCACCCATTCGACCAACACGCAGCTCGACGCGCTGATTCCGCCGTCGAAGATTTCGAACCTCACGCAGGGGATGTTCGTCGGTTCGGTGGCCGACAACGTGGACCAGCCCCTTCCGCAGAAGATTTTCCATGCCCGCATCGAGCTGGACAGCGCGGCGATCCAGGCCGAGGAGCGGCGTTTCGTTCCCATCCCGCAGATCTCCTCATTCCTCGACGAGGAGGGCACGGATCGCATGGAGGAGATCATCCGCGAGAACTACTACCGCATCAAGGAGGAGGTGGTCCAGATCGTCGAGCGGGAGATCCGCCGCATCGAAAGCGACCCCGACCTTGCGGGGCTCCTGCCGAAGAAAAAGAAGTAAACCGCCGTGCGGAGAACCTGCGGCTGACGGCCATGCACGGCCTGTGCAGGACGATTGGAAGCGACGGACATTCAGCTCTTTATATTCGCGGCATCAACCTTTTGTTTCACTTAAAACAGTTGTATTATGCCCGAAGAGAATCTGAATCAACCGATCAACCAGGCTCCGGAGCAGGCCGATCCCTCCTACAAGGAGACGCTGCTGCTCTACAACGAACAGAACGGCGCCGTGGAGGCCGTCTCGGAGCTCAAGCAGGAGGGCCGGCAGTACAAGGCCATCACCACCTCGCCGCTGACGGCCAACAAACCGGCCTTCTTCGACCTGTGGAACAGCTCGGCCGTGGGCGCCTTCATCAAGGGCTTCCTCTCGCAGGAGAATGCCCGGCCGTTCCATTTCCTGAAAGTTGCAGCGGACAAGGCCAGCGAGGTGGCGCAGTCGCTGCTGCGGCTCGCCGACAACCCGAAAGACCCGGAGGGTTTGAAGGCCTTGAACGACCACCGCGTCACCTCGTACCAGCTCGAACGGGTCAAGTTCGACACGCAGGACCTGCACCTGCAGGAGCTGAAGGAGATGGGCGTCGTCGTTACGCCGAAGGAACTGGAGGCGATGAAGCTGGGCCTTCCCACGACGGAACTCCACAACATCAGTCTGAAGGTCGGCGACCTGTCCGTTGCCGGAGAGTTTGCCCTGCGTCCCTTCCGCGACCAGAACGGAGATGTGCAGGTCGGGCTCGAAAGCGCCCTGGCCCGTCCGGAGTTCGAACGCGAGGAGTTCCGGATGATGTTCACGGCCAGCGACAAGGAGCAGATGCTGTCGGGGAAGACCCCGGACCGCCTCTACGAGATGCCCAACCCGCATACGGGCGAAAAGGAGTGGTGCTACGTGACGCTGAACCCTGCGACCAACCGCTTCGTGACGGTCCCCCGGCGCGAAGTCCCCGAACTGCGCTTCTTCAACGGCGTGCGGCTGACCGAAGCCCAGCAGGAGAACCTCGCCTCGGGAAGCCGTGTGCAGGTCGAGGGGTGCACGATGCGTAACGGCGACATCACCTATTCGGGGAAGGTCGGCTTCGATGCCCTGACGCGCGAATACCGGATGACGGACTACCGCTACAGCAAACCCTACATTCCCGAGTCGCTCTCGAAGCAGCTTGACGAACGGCAGCTTGCCGCCGTGAAGAGCCCCGAAGGTCTCGACTGTTCGAAGGAGAAGGCCCGCCCGATTCTCGGGCGCAACGGCAAGCCGCTCTCATGTATTATCCGGCTTAACCCCCGGACCAACGGTGTGGACTACGACTTCACGAACCTGCGCCGTCAGGAGCAGCAGGCCTCCCAGACAAAACAGCAGGGACAGGAACAAAAGCAACCCCAAAAACAGGAACCGACGCCCGAAGCGCCGAGCCGGGGTCGGAAACGCTAATGCCGCACGATGATGGAACGACCCGATCAGAGGTGGTTCAGCGAGCGCCTCCGGCAGTTTCTCGAGGAGCGGCACCCTTCGCAGCCCCGTTACCGACGGATGATCGAGCGGCGCAGCCGGTTGGCATTCGAGGGTTACAGCCAAAGCCTTGAAGCCGGTGTCCCGGTCGACCAGGCGATCCGTGTTGCCGACCGGATTCTGTTCCGGGGGCTGCTCTTCTCGCCCTACGATACGGTCCATCTGATCCTCGAAACCGACTACCCGGCTATTCCCCAAAGCCAGCGTCAGACGGTGGCGCTGAAGCTGACCCGGATCTGTTCGCCAATCTTCGAGCGCACACCGCTGGGGGATGACTTTGCCCAGCGACCCGAGTTCCGGCTGCTCAAGGAGCGGCTCCGACGGGCTATCCGCCGGTGGATCGACGAGAACGGTGTGCCGGGCTACCAGAGTCCCGAACGCCCGTCACCTCTCGCGAAACACTTCAAATAACCATCTTTCAAACACCTTTCAAATCTGACAACCATGAAAAACCAAATTTTTGCGGTGGCGGCTCTCGCCGCTGCGCTGTTTGCTTCGTGCAACAAGGAAACCGAGATGATGAACCCCGCTCCGGAAGCACGCCCCGATGGCGTGTCGGTAACGATCACCCTCTCTTCGGGGGATGATACGCAGACCCGCGCCTTCTTCGATGCCACGGCCACGGCCGAGGCGTGGGAGAAGAGCCTCTCGTCGCTCTCGGTCTTCACGTTCAACACCTCGGGCGATCTGATCCTTCGACGCGATTTCACCGCATCGGAACTCGCCTCGAAATCGGCGACCTTCTCGCTCCCGAAGTCGGCTGCCGGAACCGAATGCTCGTTCTATGCCGTTGCGAACTACGACGCCTCGTCGGCCAAGACCCGGTCGGCACTCACGGCCCTCGTGGAGCAGTCGGCCGGAGACTATAACGGCACCTTCGCGGATGTCTCGACCAAGGCGCTGCGCTCGGGCGGCTTCGTGATGTCGGGCTCGACGACCAAGACCGTCGGTGCGGTGAATACCTCGACGCAGGTGGGCATCTCGCTGAAACGCACGGTGGCAAAGGTTGCCCTGCAGACTACAGTCGCCCCGGAGTTCTCCGAGAAGTATCCCGGCTCGATCACGATCAACTCGGTGAAGCTCTCGCGCGCCGCTTCGCAGTCGCTCGTCGTAGCCGGCGAGCCCTCGACGGGAGCCATGAGCTACACGCATACCCAGACCCCGGGGACGGCTTCGTCGAAGTACAACAGCCTCTTCTACCTCTATGAAACGGGAACGCTTGATGCCGGAAGCCGCGTGCTGCTGGAGATCAACGCGACCTACGATGGCGACGGCAGCAGCTCGACGAACGACGATCGTTCGGAGGTGACCTATTCGGTCGAACTGACGGGCAAGGCCGCGGGTCAGATCCTCCGCAACGGCTACTACCGGGTCGCCGCCAATATCACGGGTCTTGTGGGGCAGGATTGCCAGGTATCGGTGACGGTTGCCGACTGGGAGACTCCCGTCACGCAGTCGGTTGACCTGGGCGCCTAATCCATGTGTTGCGGGTCCCGCCTTGCCCCGAGGGGTCGGACGGGACCCTTTTTCTCACCTTTCAAACACGAACTGTTATGAAACGAATCCAGCAACTGGTGCTCCTGCTGTCGGTCCTCCTTGTGACGTTGACCGGATGTCGGGAGAGCCTGACCGAGGAGGCCGTGGCGCCTCGCGGTGTGGCGGTCGAGATCGCCGTCCGTCCCGACGGGATGCAGGAGCCGACCCGCTCGACGGACGAGGATGCGATCGCCGATCTGAACTTCTACCTTTATGACGACCAAGGCAGTCTGCTCCTGCATCGCTACCAGCAGGCGACGACCCTTCGCTTCGAGGTCGTGCCCGGACATTATCGGATGCGCCTTGCTGCCAACCTCGGCCGCGACCTTGGGGAGAACCCCTCGGAGGAGGAGCTCCGAATCTCGGGCTCCGAAAGTTACGAACGCCTTCCGATGGCTGCCGAGGAGGAATTTGACGTTACGGCCGCCGGAGCAAGCCCCTCGACCGTCGAGGTGCGGCGGTGCGTGGCCAAGGTCTCCTACGAGATTGACGTCCAGGACCCCCATATCGAGCTTCGCTCCGTGCAGCTGATCTCACTTCCGCGCACGGCGGCGCTCTTCGATCCGGAGGCAGCCCCGTCGTCCGATCCGGTCGACTATATGGACGGCCCCGAGACGACGCTCACGGGAACGGCGGCCTCGGGTGCCTGCTACCTGCTTCCGAATCTGCAGGGCACCGTTCCGTCGATCACGGACCAGCGGCAGAAGAGCCCCGAGCATGCTCCGGAGCACGCCTCATACCTGCTGATCCGCGCCGCGAACGGCAGCCGGAACCTGCTCTATACGGTCTACCTGGGCGGCAACAACACCTCGGACTTCAACGTGCGGGCCAATGTCCACTACACCTTCCGCATTTCGATTCTGGGCGACGACGAGGTCGACACGCGCGTCTACTCCTACTCGATTCAGGTGTGGGACAACTTCGATGACTACCGCTTTGGCGACTACTGCATCTACGAAGGAACGACCCTGCTGCATATCGACGTAGAGAACAACGACGAGGAGCTGCCGCTGAACGGGACGTTTGCCGTCATCTCGGGCGAGAGCTCGAAGGTGTTTTTTGACGACTTTCACGGCGAATCGGGCCCGGATTTCAAGGTATATTATCCGAACAGTACCAATCTTCTCGGCGTGCAGTACAGCCCGACGGTTTACACCTCGGCAAACTCACGCTTTGCCTACCGCATTACGCTGCGAGATCCCTACGGGGTCTGCGGAACCTACGACTTCGAACATCAGATGGCCAACGTTGTCTATGCCAAACCTTCGACCGGCGGTACGATCTCGGTTTCAGGTGCTTTGTGGAACGGTGAGACCGGCTCGGGAAGCAGCCTTCGAAGCGTGGCGCTGTGCTACGAGCAGGGCTGCAGCCTGACGGCACGTGCCGGTGCGGGGTATCTGTTCGAGGGATGGTACTCGGACAACGGCTATACACAACGCCTCTCCACCTCGGCGACCTATGCGTTCCGTCCGCAGCAGACCCGTACGGAGCTCTACGCACGATTCAAGGCCGAAGCCATTCCGCTGGATGAAAATGGCACGGCCAACTGTTATATCGCCCGCAAACTCAATACGACCTATTCGTTCGACGCCACAGTACAGGGCAACGGAAAAACGACGACGAACATCCGTCCGCAACGCCTGAACGGAACATCGGTCCGTGTTCTGTGGGAAAGTGGGACATTGAGCAAACGGGTGATTTCAAATGTTTCCATGTCCAATGGACGTATTACCTTTACGACGGGGGAAGACCGTGGCAATGCCGTCATCGGACTCTTCAATGCTTCGGGTGTTTGTATCTGGTCGTGGCATATCTGGTCCGTAGATTATGATATTGAGAGCTCGGGTCAGACTTATTTCTCGGGGAAAACTTTCATGGACCGGAATCTCGGAGCGTTGACCACGGATTGTACACAGCCCTCATCGCGTGGTATGTATTATCAATGGGGACGCAAAGACCCGTTTATCTACCCGGCCAATAATCAAGATACCCGCAAGTTTGCCGATGCGGTTTATGCATCGGGATATGAGTATGGAGAAAGCTATCCCGATACAAGTTCGGATCCCGAATCCATGATGAGCATATCATGGGCTACAGCCCATCCGACTACCTATATGAATGGGGCATTCTATTCTGACTGGGACGATCGCACAACGATCTCGGACTGGTTGTATGATCCGAGGCCAAATCTGTGGGGGAATCCGACGACAAGCAGTAATACGGTCACAGCAACAAGTACCAAGTCGATCTATGATCCCTGTCCGCCTGGATGGAAAACACCCAGTCCCCAGGATCTCAAGGGAATTCAATATGTAGGTCGATTCCAGCCTAATTACGTGACGATTCAATACAACTCCGGCCGCACGACGCAGATCCCGATGGGTGGTACTCTTTCCGAAGGATACTTTATGAGTAATGGACAGATCGGTCGGTTGTATACCAATGTTCCATATTACTATCGCTGGGAAAGTGGTACATCCGTATATAGCGAATGGGCCTGCACGTCGCTCTTCTTTTCATCGAGTATGGGCACGACGGACTATTACCGCTATGCGGCCAATCCGGTGCGTTGTGTCCGCGAATAAAAAAGATCGAGACGATGAAACGACGACAAATCATACCGATTCTGACGGTGTTGCTTATGGCCTTGTGGGGTTCGCCCCACAAGGCTGCGGCACAGATCTTCGCCGTGCGGGCCAATGCGCTGGCGGCCTGTACGGCGACGCTGAACCTCGGCGTCGAGGTGGCCCTGACGGACCGCTGGTCGCTGGAGGGAGCGCTGTTCTGGAACCCCGTGCGCACGGAGGATCTTTCCACCTCGTTCCGTGCGGCGCAGCTCGGCGCCCGCTACTGGTTTTACGAAACGCAGGTTGGCCCCTTTGTGGGTGCGCAGCTCTCGCATGTCAATTACCTCGTCGGCCGCCGCACACGGCGCTATGACGGACGTGCATGGGGTGCGGGTCTCTCCTGCGGCTATTCGTGGATGCTCTCCAAACGGTGGAGCGTGGCCGTAGAGGGGGGCCTCGGGCTCTTCCATACGAAGGACACCCGGCGAGACCCCACGGTCTCAGACTGGGACGACGAATATATCTACCACTCGCGACGCTGGACCTTGGCCCCTTCCCGCCTGGAGGTGTCGTTTGCCTATCTTTTTTAGCCATGAGAAAGCAACGAATGATTCTGGGCGGCGTGCTCGCCGCCGCGATGTGTGCCGCGACGGGCTGCTCGGTGGCCACACGACTGGAGCGTCAGCGCGCCTCGGCACACCTCTCGCAACTGACGCGCGCGGAGCGTCAGGCCCAACGGCAGGACTACCGGCCGCAGGTCGTGCGGCTCCAGCGCGACAGCAACACCTTCTTTCTGGCTCCGGTCGATACGCTGCCCGACGGTGAGCGGGTCATGTCGCTGCAGATCGAGCAGGTGACGGTCGTGGCGAAGGTCCGCTCGGTTCCCGAACGTAACGGACGGGTGCACCTCGACTTTGTGGTTACGCTTCCGAAGCAGCTGCTGGGCAGCAGCCGCAGCGTGGTCATCACGCCCCTGCTGCACAAGCCCGACGGAATCGTTCCGCTGGAGGATCTTGTAATCCGCGGGGGACGCTTCTCGCTGTTGCAGGAGCGCGACTACTGGCAGTATGAGACCTATGTGCGGCGCTTCCGGCCCGATACGCTGGGGCGGGAGGCGGCCTTCCAGCGCTTCGTGAAGTTTCCCTACCCGGAGGATGCTCGGCTCGATTCGCTGGTCGAGAGCCGCAGTACGATCACTTACTACTACTCGCAGGAGGTTCCGACGGACGAGACCTCGAAGAAAATGCTCATCACGCTCACGGGGGAGGTGCAGGCCGTGGATGACAGCGCCTACCGACTGCCGCCCTCGGATACGCTGGCCTATCTGGTCTCGTCGATGCTCTCCTTTGTCGATACGCTGCCGCGCTACCGCATCCGCGTGATCGACAAGTATGTCATGGTGGAGGATCGCAACTACATCCGTTTCTTTGTGGGCGATACCCGGGTGGTGGATACGCTGGGCGACAACGGCCGCGAGCTGGAGAAGATCTCCGGCCTGATGCGCCGGATCATCGAGCAGGAGGAGTTCTACGTCGATACGATCACCCTCACGGCCTCCTCCTCGCCGGAGGGGCGCTACGCCTTCAACGAGCGCCTCTCACGGGGGCGTGCCGAGGCGCTGAAACGCTACCTGGTGCGTCACTACGGCCGGGGTATCGACACGCTGCTGACGGTGCGGTGGGTTGCCGAGGCGTGGCCCGAACTAATGAACCGCATCCGCACGGACCCGGCGCTGACGAACCGCGAGGCGATGCTGGAGCTCCTCTCCGCGGAGCGAAATCCGGACCGGCGGGAACGGCTGCTGCGCGAACGCTTTCCCTGGGAGTATGCATACCTGAAGGAGGTGATCTACCCGCAGCTCCGTACCGTGGACTTCCGCTACAACCTCCGCCGCAAGGGGATGGTCAAGGATACGATCCACACCACGGAACTCGATACGACCTATGCTAGGGGTGTGGAGTTGTTGCGAAAGCGTCAGTATGCCCGGGCGCTCTATATTCTCAACGACTACAACGACCGCAATACGGTGGTGGCACACCTCTCGATGGACCACAACGAGCGGGCGCTGGAGCTGCTCTCGACGATGCCGACGGATGCCGTGACGGAGTACCTGCGGGCCATAGCCTGCTCGCGGCTGGGGCGTAAGGCCGAAGGGCGCGAACACTTCCTCGAAGCCTGCCGCCGGGATGAGCGCATGGAGTACCGGGGGAATCTGGATCCCGAAATTTTGGAACTGTTAAAGGACTAAACACATGAAACGCAAACGCATAATAGCCATTCTGACCTACGTTCTTCTGGCCGCAGCCTGGGGCGCGATCTTCGTCTCGCTCTTCACGGCCTGCAACGTCTACGAGGATACGACGGTCGAGATTATCCGATGTCCCGAAATCCGGGATACCATCCAACTTCCGGAGTGGGAACCCATGGAATAAGCAAAGGCTGCGATTGAGTTCGCAGCCTTTGTTTTTTAATTGTCCTTGGGTACGAGAGGACGGCAAAATTCCTTGTTGACCACCCGGTCGCGCATGGTCTGCATGGAATTGAAGTTGCGTGAGATGTTCTGTATTATCTCAATGTAGTTGTCCCGCCATTCTCCGTGTTCATCCTGCCACAGACGGTAAAACGGCTTGATGGAAACACATTTCGGATGTTCGAACAACGTGTTTAACAAGGTGCGGTCCGAATTGCCGCAGGAGTGCCCCATGATGTATATCTGGTAGTAATCCGAATTGATGAATCGGAGCAGTTGACGATATTTGTCTGTCTCGAGATAGCGTATGGATTTGATATTCGTCAGATAATCGTTGTCGTTCAGCTTTGAGATTGTCTTGTAGTCATCGTCCATCTCATCCCCATAACCGAAAATAATATGGTTCATATCGTCTCCCAGTGTTCCATGGATGTGATTTACTTCGAAGCCCGAATTCTTGTAAAGATACATATCTGCTGTTGTTGTATAGTTGAAATTCAGCAGCAGAATCTGGTCCGGAAGCAGGAAATAATCCGGTATACCATCTGCTCCGGCAAGGACATCATTAATATGGTCTAATGGAAATTTTTTAATCTCCATCTCTATGTCGGAGCGATAATCTAGAGGCTCCTTATTGTATTTCCGTAATAGGGAATTACCGTTGTCTATATTGTTTCGAACACTTTCAAATCGCTGAATGATGAACTCTCTGAAAGCCTCAATGCTCTCTACAGACATGTCTCGAGCCGCAAAAGGTTCGTAGATGGCCTTGTCGATACACCCTTTAACCAATTCAGGTTTTATTTGTTCGTTTTGAATTTTTTGTAGATATACAACCAAATATATTTTTATCAACTCTAACTCATCGTTGAGCTTTTTGGGAGCAGTATATCCACAATCAGTTTCTCTAAAAACCCGTTTCAGCCAAGAATAATATTCACTCTCTATATCTACCCAATTTTGAAGTTTGACAGCTTTGTTGATAGATGCGAAAAGAGGACTGTCATATTGAATTGGCAGACTTTCAAAGAAATCATTATATTCTTTGATGTGCAGACTTTGTTCCCATCCCTTTTGAAATCGGAAAGATAGGTTATTTAGAACAAAGCGGAATTGTTCTAATTTTTTTAAATTATCAGAACCGTCTATTTTAATAGAGCACAAACCATCTGCTAGATCTGTTTCTCCTTCCAATAAACTTGTTTGTAGTATCATTTGATATGCGCGCATAAAGTCCTTGTAACTCGTAGGAAGATTATGCGCCAAATCAAATCCGTTCCCAATCAATATGATTCTGTTCATACCTGTTCGCTCATTGCTGATATCTACAAATATACGAAATATTTTCCTCGGATAAACCTCGTCATCGCCGCCCGTCCCAGCAAGATAGCCACCCTGTGCAAAGATGCCAAGAGAACTGCTCTTGTCCTCATTTGCGCAGGGTGGCTTTGTCTCTTTTGCTGTCCGGGCGTTCCGGGCAGTTTCTAAAAATCTTACCATTATGAAACTGTTGACCGAGGAGATCATCTCCCAATTCGAGGCCCATCCCATCGGGTCCCAGGACGGAAAAGGGCTTGATGCCAAAGTTCTTGTCAAATACTTCAATCCCTGCGGCAGAGGGACGTGGCTCATCACCGAGGCCGAACGCGAAGACGACGACTGGCGCCTCTACGGATATTGCCATATTTTCGAGTGGGAGTGGGGCTATCTGTTGCTCTCGGAGCTGGAATCACTGCGGCTGCCCTTCGGATTAGGCGTTGAACGCGATCTTTATACCGGCGGGAAATACCTCCGCGATTTTCTCTCCGAAGAGGAGATCCGACAGCTGGAGGCGTTGGGCTGAAAAAACAGGAGCAACGGGTGCACCCGTTGCTCCTTGTCTTATCGCTGGATTGGTTTGACGAGATTCTTTTCGAGAATCTTCGCAATCTCGGACATCGGGTAGAGAAACTTCCCGCCGAGTGTCGTGTAGGGGATAATCCGCTCGTCGCGGTAGGTCTGCAGCGACCGTTGGCTCAATCCGAAGAGGTTCCGCACCTCCTCGCTGGTGAGATAGGTCTCTGCATTGAGATGTGAGGGCAGGGTCTCGATCATCGCCTCGATCCGGTCGAGTGCCGCCAGCGCCTTCTCCTGAAGCTCCCTGTACTCCGGAGATTTCCGCGTAATCCACTCTTCCATCATGCCCGGGATTTGACCAGATTGGCATCGAGGATGCGCTGGATGTCGCTTTCGCGGAAATAGACCTTGTTGCCGATCATCGAGTAGGGGATCTTCCGCTGCCGCCGGTAGTATTGCAGCACCCGTTTCGAGACGCGCAACATGCCACATACCTCCTCCTGGGTCAGCCAGCCTCCGGGTTTGCGGGGCATGGTCTTCGTGGCCAGGTGGGTTATCCGGATCTGAATCCGGTTGACGATTGCCTTCAGCTCCTCGAAGGCGGCCGCCTCAATCAGTTTGCATTCCATGGTACACCTTTTTTAGTTTGCTGTGGCTCCGATTCCCGGAACCCGCCCGCAAAATAGGGCGGAATTCCGGAAAAGGTGCCGGGTGTCCTTTGCAGGCCTCGCATGTCCGACATCGGGCTACAAAGCCATATTTTCGGCGACGACCTCCATGTCGCGCATGATCGACGAGTCGAGAACCTTCGCATAGCGGCGTGTCATGTTGACGTTGGCATGGCCGAGCATCTTGGCGACATTGTCGATCGTGGCGCCACTGGCCAGCGTCAGTGTTGCAAACGTATGGCGCGCGCAATGCGTCGAGAGATTCTTGCGGATGCCGCAGATGTCGGCCAGTTCCTTTAGATAGGAGTTCATTTTCTGGTTGCTGCATACGGGAAGCAACACACCGTGCGTCTGGCAGTAGGGGTGATCCCTGTAACGGTCGATAATCTTTTGCGCCTCATCGAGCAGCGGAATGTTGCACATGTTCTTGGTCTTCTGCCGCGCCTTGCGAATCCAGATCTTGCCGTGGATGTCCGCCACCAGATGCTCTGCCTTGAGCTGTTGCACGTCCGTAAAGGCCAGCCCCGTCAGACAACAGAAACAGAAGATGTCGCGGACCTGTGCCAGCCGGGTGATGGTGATCTCTTTGTTGAGCATGGCTTTCAACTCCTGTTTCTCGAGAAATTCCCGTTCGACAGGATCCAGATGAAACCGAATTTGAGCAAAAGGATCCTTCTTCATCCATCCTTTGGCCAGCGCAATGCGGACAATCTTCTTGAAGTTCATGAGGTACTTCGAAGTTGTGTTGTGGCAGCACCGCCGGACGGTCTTGAGAAAAAACTCGAAGTCCTCGATAAACTGATTCGTGACCTCATCCAGATAGCAGTCCTCTTTCTTATACTTCTTTTGCAGGAACTCCTCGGTCAACCGCAGCGTGGTTTCGTAGCGGATCACCGTTCCCGGGGCGAGGCTGATGCCCGACAGCGCCCTGCATTTTTCGTTGTGGGCGCGGAAGACCTCCATCAGCGTGTGACGGTCCGACTGCTCCTTGCCCAGATAGCGGTTCAGAATGATTTGGGCGGAGACCTCTTTCTTGTCGAGTTCGAGGTCCCTTTGAATCCGCAGAATGTTGGCGGAAATGGCGTCCAGGTATAGGTTCAAATCCTTTCCGCCGCGGCTTTTTTCGTTGGCTTTTCCTTTTGCCGAGTTCCAGGCGTGCGGCTCGATGAAGCGTTTGATCGAGGCGTCAGCACGTTCTCCGTTGATTGTCAGACGCATAAATACGGGAGCTTCACCTTTTTTGTTGGTCTTGTCCCGCCGAATGTAAAACAACAGTCCGAATGTTGTCCTTTCCATAAGTACACCGAATTAAGGGTTGCAAAATTAGTTTCCCAAGTGTCTCATGTCAAGAGGAAGACCGCTGCAAACAGGTGCAAACCAATTTGTTACGAGCAATTCGGTGTACTTTTTCGGCCCGGAAAAAAGTACACCGAATAGGCCACAGGTAACCCGCTTTTCGATGCCTTTTTCTGCATTTCGGCCAAAATAAAAATCCCTGTAAATTCGTGATTTACAGGGATTTGCAATCTTTTGCGTTGTTTCTTGGCGGAGAGAACGAGATTCGAACTCGTGGTACAGGTTGCCCCGTACGTCGGTTTAGCAAACCGGTGGTTTCAGCCACTCACCCACCTCTCCGGACACGCCTTCCGGCTGTTAACTCCGAAAGGGTGTGCAAATATAGAATCTTTTTAGGGAAATACAAAGAAATGCGGTCAAAATTTGTATTTTTGCGTAAATCCTCGACCCCGGTTTGAAACGCACCCGTTGCATATTACATATGGTGTGCTGCTTTTGTCGCGGTATCCGCCGCAGCGCAGCCTGCGCCGGAAAACCGCCTCGTGCGGCCGCTCGCCGAGGTGCTGCCCGAAGCTGCGCCGTGCGCTTTCCCGGGCGGACTGCCCCCGGCGGCTCTCCCAAGCTGTGCACGACCGGAACGAATCATCGAAAACTGGAATAGCCATGAAACGGATTCTCTTGCTTTTGCTGGCCCTCGGGGCCGTTTGCAGCCTGAATGCCAAAACCCGGAAATGCCTCTACCGTGTGACGGTCACGGGCAAGCGCGCCGAATGTCCGGTCGTGATCCGCGATGTGCCCGAGTGGGCGCAGAGCGCCGTCGTGTCGCTCGGCGGCGTTCACCGGATTCCCTCCCAGTTGGACCGGGAACTGGGCGAACTGGTCTTCGTCTCCGGCATTTCCGGCAGCCAGAATTTCCAGGTTCTCTACTCCTCGGACCCCGACAAGCGCGTTTTCAAAAAACGCGTACATGCCCAGATGTGGCTCAAGAACCCCGACAAGACCCTGCGAGCCGTCGGCTGCGCCTCCTCGGAGAAGAACGACATGTACCATAAACTGCACCACCACGGCCCGGCCTTCGAGTCGGAGTACGCCGCCTACCGCATCTATTTCGACAACAAGCAGACCGTCGACACCTACGGCAAGAAGCGTCCGCAGCTCGAGCTGGCCGAGACGATGTGGTATCCTTCGGACGAGCAGCTCTCCCGCGGCTACGGCCACGACAACCTGCGCGTCTTCGGGTCGGTGGGCGTGGGGACGCTCAAGGGCTGGGACGCCGAAAAGAGAAAGATGGTCCACATCACCGATTTCAAACGCCGCGAAGCGCGCATTCTGGCCGACGGACCCATCCGCACGGTGGTCGAAATGCGGGTCGAAGGGTGGCGCTACGGAGGGCGCGAGATCACGATGACCTCGCGCTACATTCTTTACGCCGGGCACGGCGACGTGCAGGTCGAAAACCGCATCGAGGGCGACTTCAGGGGACTGGTCTTCACGACTGGCGTGATGAAGATGGCCGAAAGCGAGGTCTGTAAGAACGATAACGTGATCGCCGCCTTCGGGCGCGACTTCCCCGAAAACGACACCGTGAAGTGGGAGCGCGAGAGCGTCGGGCTGGCCGTCGCCGTGCCGCAGAGGCAGATCGTCTCGCAGACCGACGACAAGACCAGCTACCTCTTCCAGCTCACGCCCGATGCCCGCGGACGGATCGACTACGCGTTCGAGATGATCTGGCGCAAGAGCGAATGGCTCAAGGACCGCAGCGATACCGAATGCGTCCTGGGACTGATGGAGTCGGTGGGTGCGGCCCGGACCCCGGTCGTCGTTTCGCGGATCAGACAGTTTTGAGAAAAAGTGCATCGTTTGCGTCAAAAAATCCCTGTCCGATAAGCGGGGGCAGTGTACTTTTGTATACCTGAAATTGCGAAAATTTTACGTATACGAATAAAACCACCTCTCTTATGAACTTCAGACAAGTGACGATTTGCGCAGCCGCGGCGCTCCTGGCAGCCGCCGCAGGATGCCGCGCACACGCCCCGGCCTGCAACCTTCCGTTCGAGATGCCGCAGGTCGCCCGGCCCGCGATTCCTTCGAATACGGTCAGCGTCGCCGATTTCGGCGGCTCGGGCGACGGCGACGCGGGAACCGGCTATGCGATGACCCTCTCGGTCACGGCGGGTGTGCTCTCGCCCAACATCACGGGCCTGCCGACCAGCTGGGCTGCCGGCGACAGTACGTGGACGGCGACCGACGATACCGGGGCCGCCAGGTAGCCGGAAGGCTTCGCATGAAAGAGGCGCGGAACGTTCCGCGCCTCTTTTTTGCCGTTTGACCGTTGCGGAACCGGATTTGCAGGGGAGATGGTAAAAATGTAAATGGAATTTTGTATCTTTGCATGATATTTCGCTTGTAATGGCAGAAAACGAGAAAAACATACTGGAGAATATCGGAGAGCAGGAATACAAGTACGGCTTCACGACGGACATCGAAACCGAAACCATCGGCAAGGGTCTTTCGGAGGAGGTCGTGCGGCTGATCTCCGCCAAAAAGGGCGAGCCGGAGTGGATGACCGAGCGGCGCGTGGCGGCCTACCGCCATTGGCTGACGCTGGAGCCTCCGACCTGGGCCCACCTGACGATCCCCCCGATCGACTTTCAGGACATTATCTACTACGCGGCTCCCAAGCCCAAAAAGCAGCTCGGTTCGATGGACGAGGTCGACCCCGAGCTGAAGCGCACGTTCGACAAACTGGGTATCCCGCTCGAAGAGCAGATGGCTCTTGCGGGCGTCGCGGTCGACGCCGTGATGGACTCCGTGTCGGTCAAGACCACTTTCAGTGAGGTGCTGGCCGAGAAGGGCATCCTCTTCTGTTCGATCTCCGAGGCGCTGCGCGACTTTCCCGAGCTGGTGAAAAAATACCTCGGGAGCGTCGTGCCCTATACCGACAACTTCTACGCTGCGCTGAACGCCGCGGTCTTCTCCGACGGCTCGTTCTGCTACATCCCCAAGGGGGTGCGCTGCCCGATGGAGCTGTCGACCTATTTCCGCATCAACGCCGCTGGCACGGGGCAGTTCGAACGCACGCTGATCGTGGCCGACGAGGGCGCCTACGTGAGCTACCTCGAAGGGTGCACCGCGCCGCAGCGCGACGAGAACCAGCTGCACGCCGCCGTGGTCGAGATCGTGGTCGAGCGGGACGCCGAGGTGAAGTATTCCACCGTTCAGAACTGGTATCCCGGCGACAAGCAGGGCCGGGGCGGCATTTATAACTTCGTCACCAAGCGCGGCATCTGCCGCGAGAACGCCCGGCTGTCGTGGACGCAGGTCGAGACGGGTTCGGCGATCACGTGGAAATATCCGAGCTGCATCCTCGCGGGCGACAACTCCGTCGGGGAGTTCTACTCGGTGGCCATGACCAACAATTTCCAGCAGGCCGACACGGGTACGAAGATGATCCACATCGGCCGCAACACCCGCAGCCGCATCGTCTCGAAGGGCATTTCGGCGGGCCGGAGCGAGAACTCCTACCGCGGCATGGTCCGCGTGGCGAAGGGGGCGGAGAACGCCCGCAACTACTCGCAGTGCGATTCGCTGCTGATCGGCGACAAGTGCGGGGCGCATACCTTCCCGGTGATCGACGTGCGTAACCCGACGGGTGTGGTGGAACACGAGGCCACGACCTCGAAAATCTCCGACGACCAGCTGTTCTACTGCAACCAGCGCGGACTCTCGACGGAAGACGCCGTGGGGCTGATCGTCAACGGCTATGCCCGCGAGGTGCTGGCCAAACTGCCGATGGAGTTTGCGGTAGAAGCCCAGAAACTGCTGGCTCTCCAGTTGGAAGGCAGCGTAGGGTAGTTTGCTGTTTGCGTCTGCAATCCGGTCGCATGCGATAAGCCCCTCCCGAGGGAGGGGTTTAGGGTGGGGTCAGGCTTGCAAACACGGCGGAACGCCGTGGAAACGACCTGCGAGAGCGAAAAAAGGAAACGAGAATAATAGTAAGTTGATGATATGTTAAAGGTAAAAAATCTGCACGCCTCGGTCGACGGCAAGGAGATTCTCCGGGGCATCGACCTCGAAGTCAGGGCCGGTGAGGTGCATGCCATCATGGGGCCTAACGGCTCGGGCAAGTCGACGCTGGCGTCGGTGCTGGCGGGCAATGAGAAATTCACCGTCACCGAAGGGTCGGCCGAGTTTCTGGGCCGCGACCTGCTGTCGATGCCCATCGAGGACCGGGCGCGGCTGGGGCTGTTCCTGGGCTTCCAGTATCCGGTGGAGATCCCGGGCGTCACGATGGCTAATTTTATGAAGCTGGCCGTCAACGAGCAGCGCAAGTTCCGCGGCGAGGAGCCGCTTTCGGCCGCCGAATTCCTGAAACTCATGCGCGAGAAGAGCGCCGTGGTGGAACTCTCGTCGAAACTCACCTCGCGGGCCGTGAACGAAGGCTTCTCGGGCGGCGAGAAGAAGAAGAACGAGATTTTCCAGATGGCGATGCTCGATCCGAAGCTGGCGATCCTGGACGAGACCGACTCGGGGCTCGACATCGACGCCCTGCGCATCGTCGCCACGGGCGTCACCAAACTCCACCGGGCGGACAACGCCACGGTGGTCATCACCCACTACCAGCGTCTGCTGGATTACATCGTGCCCGATGTGGTGCATGTGCTCTACAAGGGCCGCATCATCCATTCGGGCGACAAGTCGCTGGCCCTCAAGCTCGAAAAAGAGGGGTACGACTGGCTGATCAACGAATACGACAAGTGATGGAGACGATTCCCGACATCATCCGCGGGTTCCGCGCGGCGGACGGCGAGGTGCTCCGCATCGCCGGGGCCGAGGCCGAACCCTTTGCGGCGGTCGATCCCCGGCATCTGCGCGTGGAGGCCGCGGCGGGCGCTTCGGCGCGGATCGTCGTGCTGCATACCGCACCCGACGTGTCGTCGCTGACGCTGACGCTGGCCGAAGGGGCGCAGCTGGAGCTGACCGAACTGTTCACGGCCGAGGCGTTCGCCGAGGTCTCGGTGAAGCAGGCCGCCCGCAGCCGCTGCCGCCTGACGACGGCGCTGCTGTCGAGCGCCAACGCTTCGTACCGCATCGACCTCGACGGTGCGGATGCCGAAAACGAGCTGGGCGGGGTGTTCCTCGCCGCGGGCAATGAGCACTGCGTGGTGAAACTTCGCACGGGACACAATGTCGCCGATTGTCGCAGCAATTCCTACATCAAAGGTGTTGCCGGCGGGCAGGCTGTCGGGGAGTTCTGCGGACTGGTCTACGTCGCTCCCGACGCCCAGCGCACCGACGCCCGCCAGCAGAGCCGCAACATCCTGCTGAGCGAGACGGCCCGCATCACGACCCAGCCGCAGTTGGAGATTTACGCCGACGACGTGAAATGCTCGCACGGCGCGACGGTGGGGCAGATGGATGCCGAGGCGATACTTTACATGCGCCAGCGCGGTTTGAGCGAAGCCCAGGCCCGGCGGTTGCAGATCGAAGGATTCGTCGGCGACGTGGTGACCCGCTGCGGCATCGAGCCGTTGTGCGGGGCGATCCTGGAACGGGCCGCGGCGAAAATCGAAACCCTGTGAGAAATGTTCGACGTTGAAAAAATACGGGAGGAGTTCCCGATCCTGCACCGCGAAGTCTACGGCAAGCCGCTGGTTTACCTCGACAGCGGGGCTACGGCCCAGAAACCCCGGACGGTGATCGAGACGGTCGATCGCCTTCACCGGGAGCTGAACGCCAACATTCACCGCGGGGTGCATTTCCTCTCGGAGGAGGCGACGGTGTTGTATGAAGCCGCCCGGGAGCGGATCGCTGCGTTCGTCGGGGCGGCCGAAAAGGAGGAGATCGTCTTCACGGCGGGCGCCACGGCGTCGCTCAACACGGTGGCTTACGCCTGGGGCGACGCCTTCGTCGGAGCGGGGGACAACATCCTCGTCAGCGAGATGGAGCACCACTCGAACATCGTGCCGTGGCAGATGCTGGCCGAACGCAAGGGGGCCGAAATCCGCGTGCTGCCGTTCGACGAGGCGGGAGCGCTGCGCACGGACCTCCTGCCGTCGCTCGTGGACGAACGTACGCGCGTGGTGGCCGTCACGCAGGCGTCCAACACGCTCGGCACGCGGCCCGACCTGCGGACGGTGGTCGAAGCGGCGCATGCCGTCGGGGCCGTTGTCGTTGTCGACGGCTGTCAGGGCGTGGTTCACGGCGGGGTCGATGTCCGGGCGATGGACTGCGACTTCTACGCCTTCTCGGGCCACAAACTCTACGGGCCGACGGGAATCGGCGTGCTGTACGGCAAGCGCGAACTGCTGGAACGGATGCCGCCGTTCATGGGCGGCGGCGACATGGTCGACACGGTGACGTTCGCGAAGACCACCTATGCCCCCGTGCCGCTGAAATTCGAGGCCGGAACGGCCAATTTCGTGGGCGCCATCGGACTGGGCGAGGCGGTGAAGTTCATGCAGCGGTTCGACCCTGCGGAGATCGAAGCCCACGAGGAGGCGCTGCTGCACCGCGCCACGGAGCGGCTGGAGGGGATCGGCGGACTGCGGATTTACGGCACGGCGCCCGGCAAGTGCGCCATTCTCTCGTTCAATGTCGAGGGGGTGCATCCCTATGATATGGGGATGATTCTCGACAAGCTGGGCATTGCGGTCCGCACGGGCCAGCACTGCGCCGAGCCGGTGATGGACCACTACGGGACGACGGGCATGTGCCGGGCCTCGTTCGCACTGTACAATACGCTTGCGGAGGCCGATGCGCTGGCCGCCGGGGTCGAACGGGCCGTGAAGATGCTGCGCAACTGAAAATTAAAAACTACTACCTATGTTCATCGTACTCGAAGGCTTGGACGGAGCGGGCAAGTCGACCCAGATCCGGATGTTGCGCCAGTTGCTCGCAGAACGTGGCGTGGAGAGCGAATACGTTCATTTTCCGCGTTTTGATGCGCCGGTCTACGGCGAACTGATCGCCCGCTTTCTGCGCGGCGAATTCGGCGGCGTGAACGAAGTCGACCCCTATCTGGTGGCCCTGCTCTTCGCGGGCGACCGGGCGGCGGCCGGCCCGCAGATCCGGGCGTGGATCGCCGAAGGCAAAGCCGTGGTCCTCGACCGTTACGTCTATTCGAACGTGGGTTTCCAGTGTGCGAAACTACCTGCCGGCGAGCGGCGCGACCGCCTCGCGCAGTGGATTCTGGACCTGGAATTCGGTTACAACGACCTGCCGCGCCCCGATCTGTCGCTGTTCCTCGACGTGCCGTTCGCCTTCACCGAACGAAAGCTCACGGAGGTCCGCGAGGGAGACGACCGCGACTACCTGCAAGGCAGCCGGGACATTCACGAAGACGCTCTCGACCTGCAACGGCGCGTGCGCGAGGTGTACCTCGCCGCCGCGGCGAAGGACGATTCGCTGCGTGTGGTCGATTGCAGCGATCCGTCGGGGGCGATGGGTTCGCCCGAACATAATTTCGAAAAAATACGGGCCGTGCTGGCCCCGATACTCGACGCGCGATGAGAAAGACCCGGACTTTCAAAATCGCGGCCAACGTCTGCCGGCTGATCCTCGCCTGCACGTTCATCGTTTCGGGTTTCACGAAGGTGATAGATCCGTGGGGCACGGCGCTGAAGGTCAACGAGTACCTTTCGATCTACGGACTCGACTACCTGCAGCCCGGGGCGATGGTCTTTTCGATCTGGCTGTGCGGAGCGGAGCTGATGATGGGCTGCATGCTGCTGTTCAAGGTCCGTATCCGGCTTATTTCGATCTTCGCCGTGCTGTCGATGGTTTTCTTCACGCTGCTGACGCTGTTGAGCGCCACGCTCATCCCCGTCGAGGACTGCGGGTGCTTCGGCGAGGCGCTGAAACTTACCCCGTGGGAGACTTTCGTCAAGAACGTCGTGCTGCTGCCGATGGCCTTCGTGGTGTGGTGGCGTTACCGGCCCGACAAGATTTTCGCCTTCAAACCGCTGGAGATCGTGCTTACCTGCACGTTCTTCTTTCTGGCGATGTACCTCGGCTATTACTGTTACATTCACCTGCCGCTCGTGGATTTCCTGCCCTATAAGGTCGGGGTCAATATCCGCGAGGCGATGCAGGCTCCCGTCGTCGAGCCGGGCGAGTCGGAAACCGTGCTGGTCTACCGCAACAGGCGGACGGGCCGCGAGCGCGAGTTCTCGCTGGAAGACACCGAGTGGCAGGATGCCGAAAAATGGGAGTGGGTCGACACCCGCACCACGAGCGAAGTCCCGGCCGTGAGACCTCTTGTGAGCGAATTCGCCCTGCGCGACGCCGAGGGCGACGCCACGGAGGAGGTGCTGACGATGCCGGGGCGGGTTTACATGCTCTGCGTCACGGCTTTCGACCGCCTGCCGCGTTCGTGCGCACGGCGCATGGCCCGGCTTGCGGAGCGCGCCCGTGAGGAGGGTGCGCACGTGGTCTGCCTGACGCCCGATCCGCTTTACGGCGTCACGTGGCACGAGTTCGGCACGGTGGAGGTGCGGTGCTACAACATCGACGCCTCGACGATGAAAACCATGCTCCGCGCCGATAACGGGCTTGTCGTGCTGGACGACGGAACCATCACCTCTAAAAAGAACTGTCGCGATATTCGTCCGTAGGGGCATCCTGCGGGACGCTGGTATGAAAGTTGACGCCGGAAACGGTGTCAACTTTTTTCGTATGCGAATCATCCCCATTTTAGCGATCGCCCTGCTTGCCGGGGCGTGTTCCCGTAAGACGCCCGCACCTGCGGTGGTACGCCCCGTGAAGGTGGCGACGGCTGCCGGCGCGGGACTTATCGACAAGGATTTCGCCGGCATGGCTACTCCCGACGACGCTGTGAACCTCGCCTTCAAGGTGGCGGGGCAGGTCCTCGACGTGCCCGTTTCGCAGGGCGCGGGCGTGAAGAAGGGGGAGCTGCTCGCCGAACTCGACCCCCGGGACATCGAGTTGCAGGTCGCGGCGACCCGCTCGGCCTTCGAGGAGACCCGCTCGCAGCAGCAGCGCATGCAGCGGCTGCTGGAGCACGAGGCGGTGTCGCGGCAGGAGGCCGAAGCGGCCGCGACGCGCTATGCGCAGGCCCGCTCGACCTACGAGAACACCCTCGACCTGCTGAAGGACACCCGCCTGAAGGCCCCGTTCGCCGGGGTCGTCGAGCGCAAGTACGTCGATAATTTCGAACGCGTGCAGGCCGGACAGCCGATTCTCCGGCTGGTCAATCCCGTCACCTCGACCGTCCAGTTCACGCTGCCCGAAAACGCGCTGCCGCTGTTGCGGGACAGCTCCACGCGCTTTACCGTCGCGTTCGACAACTACCGGGGCGCGGCCATTCCGGCCCGCCTGAAAGAGTATGTCGAAACCTCGTCCGACGCCTCGGGATTCCCCGTGTCGCTGACTCTCGAAAACCCCGATCCGGCCCGTTACCGCATCTCGCCCGGCATGTCGTGCACGATCACCATGTTGAGCGCCGATCCCGTTCCCGATGCCGTGTCGCTGCCCGTTTCGGCCGTCTACGCCCCGGCCGGGGGCGGGACCTACGTCTGGATCGTCGGCGCGGGCGACCGCGTCATGCGCCGCGAGGTGACGCTCGGGGAGCTGTTCGGCCGCGACCGGGTGGTCGTCGACAGCGGTGTCGCGCCCGGCGAACGGGTCGTCACGGCGGGCGTTTACCAGCTGCGCGAGGGCGAACGGGTCCGGATCTTAAACTGACGCCGCCATGAACCTGCCCGAATATTCGCTGCGCAGCGCCAAGGTGATCTGGTTCTTCCTCGCCGTGCTGCTGGCGGGAGGCGCCCTGGGGTTCGCCACGCTGGGCAAGAAGGAGGATGCGGTCTTCGTCATCAAGTCGGCGTCGCTCGTCTGCTCCTATCCGGGGGCCACGCCGCAGCAGGTCGAGGAGCTTGTCACTGAACCCATCGAACGCGAGGTGCAGTCGATGCGCCGCGTGCATAAAATCACTTCGGAATCCTATTACGGGCTTTCGAAGATACAGGTCGAACTGGACCCGGCCACACCCGCCGCCGAAATTCCGCAACTGTGGGACGAACTGCGCCGCAAGGTGCTCAACGTCCAGCCGCGCCTGCCCGCGGGGGCTTCGGCGGTGACCGTCGCCGACGATTTCGGCGACGTGTACGGCATCTACTACGGGCTTTCGGTCGACGGAGGCTTCACCTGGTCCGAACTGCGCGACTGGGCGCAGCGGCTCAAAACGGCGCTCGTGACGGTCGACGGCGTGCAGAAGGTGGCCCTTTACGGCGAACAGACGCCCGTGGTGAACGTCTATGTCAGCATGGCGACGCTGGCCAATTTCGCCATCCGTCCCGAAACCATCGTCGCGACCATCGGCCAGCAGAATTCCATCGTCGACAGCGGCGAGAAGCAGGCCGGAAAACTCCAGATACAGATTCTCGAGGACGGAACCTACAAGACGCTCGACGACCTTTCGGACCAGCTGCTGATCTCCTCTTCGGGCAAACAGTACCGCCTGGGCGACATCGCCCGCGTCGAGCGGGGCTACGCCGAGCCGCCGCAGACGATGATGCGCGTCGACGGCCGCCGCGCCGTGGGCATCGGCGTCTCGACCGAGGAGGGCGTCGACGTGGTGAAGACCGGTGCGGAGATCGAATCCCTGCTGGCTTCGCTCACGCGGCAGATGCCGCTGGGCATGGAGCTGACGGTGCTCTATCCCGAGAACCGCATCGCCCGGGAGGCCAATTCCACGTTCATTCTCAACCTCGCCGAGTCGGTTGCGATCGTCATTCTGATCATCATGCTCGTCATGGGCTTCCGCGCCGGGGTGCTGATCGGCAGTTCGCTGCTCTTCTCGATCGGCGGCACGCTGCTCCTGATGCAGTTTCTGGGCGAGGGGCTCAACCGCACCTCGCTGGCCGGTTTCATCATCGCGATGGGCATGCTCGTCGACAACGCCATCGTCGTCACCGACAATGCACAACAGGCCATGCTGCGGGGCGCGGCACGCCGCACGGCCGTTGTCGAGGGAGCCAACGCCCCGCGGTGGAGCCTGCTGGGGGCCACGCTGATCGCCATATTCTCGTTTCTGCCGCTGTACCTCGCCCCCTCGTCGGTGGCCGAGATCGTCAAGCCGCTGTTCGTCGTGCTGGCTCTCTCGCTGCTGTTGAGCTGGGTGCTGGCCCTGACGCAGACGCCGCTGTTCGGCAATTTCATGCTCAAGGTGAAACCTGTCGCCGGCGATCCCTACGACACGCGCTTCTACCGCGCCTTCGACCGCCTGCTGGCCGCCCTGCTGCGGTGGCGGTGGGCCGTCGCGGCGACGGTCGCGGGGCTGTTCGTCCTGTCGCTGGCCGTCATGGGGCTGATGCCCCAGAACTTCTTTCCGTCGCTCGACAAACCCTATTTCCGGGCCGACGTGCTGCTGCCCGACGGGTATAATATCCGCGATACGGAGCGTAATCTGCTCGCCATGGAGGAGTGGCTGCGCGCGCAGCCCGAGGTGAAGACCGTCTCGATGACGCTCGGGTCGACGCCGCCGCGTTACTATCTGGCCAGCAGTAGCATTTCGTTGCGTCCCAATTTCGGCAACATCCTCGTCGAACTGCACGACAAGCGGCAGACCGAGGCCGTCGAGGAGCGTTTCAACGCCTATGTCACCGCGAATTTTCCCGACGTGTGGCTGCGCTCGTCGCTCTTCAAGCTCTCGCCCGTGCCTGACGCGGCCATCGAATTCGGCTTCATCGGCGACGACGTCGACACGCTGCGCCGTCTCGCGGCCCGGGCCGAAGAGGTGATGTGGCGCACCCCCGGAGCCGTAAACATCCGCAACGGCTGGGGCAACCGCGTGCCGATGTGGCAGCCGGTCTACTCGCAGATGAAGGGCCAGCGCATCGGTATCACCCGCAGCCAGATGGCCCGCGGCATCACCATCGCCACGCAGGGATACACGCTGGGCGAATACCGCGAGGGCGACCAGTTCATGCCGATCCTTCTGAAAGACGAGAACATCGGTTCGTATAACCTGACCAATTTGCAGGCCCTGCCGATCTTCAATCCTTCGGGCAAGGTCTTTTCGATTGAGCAGGCGACCGACGGATTCCGTTTCGATTTCCGGCCGGGCGTCATCAAGCGTTTCAACCGCCAGCGGGTGATGAAGGCCCAATGCGACCCGGGCCGCGGGGTCAACACCATGCAGTTGTTCGCCGCGCTGCGCGATTCGGTGGACCGCGCCGTGGTGCTTCCCGAGGGCTACTCGATGAAGGTCTTCGGCGAGCAGGAGAGCCAGCAGGAGTCCAACGAGGCGCTGGCCGAATACATGCCGCTGACGCTGGTGCTCATCCTCATCGTCCTGCTGCTGCTGCTGCGCAACTACCGCGAGCCGGTCGTCATTCTACTGATGATCCCCCTGATCTTCATCGGCGTGGTGCTGGGACTGGCCGTCACGGGCAAGGTGTTCAACTTTTTCTCCCTGCTGGGGTTGCTGGGACTCGTCGGCATGAACATCAAGAACGCCGTGGTGCTCGTCGAGCAGATCGGCGTGCTGCGGGCCGCGGGCAAAGACCCCTACGAGGCCCTGACCTCTGCGACGCGCAGCCGTATCGTCCCGGTGGCGATGGCCTCGGGAACGACCATTCTGGGCATGCTGCCGCTGTTGTTCGACTCGATGTTCGGCGCGATGGCCGCCACGATCATGGGCGGACTGCTGGTCGCCACGCTGCTGACGGTCTGCGTCCTGCCGGTGGTCTACGCGCTGTTCTACAATATCCGCAAGCCATGAAGATAACAGTTTCGATAATCGCCCTTTGGCTCTGCGTCCCGGCGCTGGGGCAGACCTCGCTCGCCGACTACCGCGCTGCCGTCGCCGATTACAGCTGGCAGCTGAAGATCGCCGCCTCGAAGAGCGATGCGGCGGCCGAGACGGCGGGGCAGGCCCGTACGGGCTACTTGCCGCGGCTCGCGATGGACGGCAGTTTCACGGCGACCGTGCGCCATTTCGACGGCGTGGAACGCTGGACGTTCAGCCTCCTGCCGCAGCTGGTGCAGACCGTCTACGGCGGCGGTGCGGTGCGGGCCGCGGCCCGGCAGGCCGAACTGGGCTACGGCATCGCGCTGTGCGACGAGGAGTTTTCGCGCCTCGACGTGCGCTATGCCGCCGACTACGCCTACTGGAACCTCTCGGCCGTGGAACTCTATGCCGCCTCGATGCGGCAGTATGTCGCGATCATCCGTTCGCTCAAGGAGGTCGTCGACCGCCGCTTTTCGGAGGGCTATATCGCCAAGGGCGACGTGCTGATGATCGACGCACGGTTGAGCGAGGCCGAATACTCGCTCGTGAGCGCCGAGCAGAGTTACGAGGTCGCGCTCCATAACTTCAACATCCTCCGCGGAACCGACGCCGCGCTCGGCGTACAGCTCGCGCAGGGCATCCGCGACTCGCTGCCGATGCCCGGACGGGTCGTGGCGGCCGAGGCGCTGGAGCGGCGTCCCGACTATGCCGCCGCACGGCTGCGCTCGGAGCAGGCCGAGGCGGGAATCCGGGCCGTCCGCGCGCCGTTCAATCCGCAGTTGAGCGTGGGTGTCGGCGGCATGTGGCAGCCCTATTACCCCAACAGCACGGGGGCGACCTACGTCGACGGATCGGCTTTCGTGAAACTCTCCGTGCCGATCTTCCACTGGGGCGAACGCCGCCGGGCCGTGGGGGCCGCGCGCGCCGTGCAGTTGCAGCAGGAGTGGAACGCCGCGCTCGTGCACGACGACATCGTGCGCGAGGAGATGAACGGCTGGACGGCCCTCGTGCAGAGCCGCGCGCAGGTCGACGCCTCGGAAGAGAGCCTCCGCATCGCGGGCGAGAACCTCTCCATCAGCACCTATTCCTACGGCGAAGGCCTGGCGACGATCCTCGACGTCCTGCAAGCCCAGTTGAGCTGGATTCAGCTCTATTCGAACGCCATCCGGGCGCATTACAACTATGCCGTGGCGGTGTCGGACTACCAGCGCATCACGGCGCAATAGAAAAACGGCGGAGAATCTCTCCGCCGTTTTTTCCTGCCGCCGGGCGTTCTACGCCTTCGCCGGCTGGGTGCTGACCACCGCGATTTCGCGCGACACGGGTGCGATCCTGCGCAGCATCTGCACCATGCCGCAGTACTTTTCGTGTGTCAGTTCCAGTGCGCGGCCGACCTTCGCCTGGTCGTCTTCGGAGCTGCATTCGACGTTGTAAACCACATGGAACGAGCGGTATACGCTTTCGGATTGAACCGTCTCGGCGGATAAATCGCCCGAATAGCTGATTTCGAAGCGTTTGGGCGTGATGCGCTCTTTCTGCATGATCATCAGCGCCGTCTGGGCGGAGCATTGCGCCGCGGCGTAGAGCATCAGGGTCTTGGGATTCATCGCGTCGCATCCGGTGCCGTTTTCGGTCCGGAATTTCCCGTTTCCGGACATCTGTAAAGTTACTTTTTCAATCATGGATTTCGGTTTTTGTGTTCAACAATAACCCGGGGGCAAATTCCGTTCCTTTGGTAGTGTGCGGATGGGCAAAAATTCGTATATTTGCCCGTATTTAGTGAAACAATGCATATGCGAAAATTCCGGATTTCATTGCTGACCCTTGCCCTTGCGGCGTGCGCCTTCGGCGCGCAGGCTGCCGGGCCTGAAATAGAGACCCTCGCGGGGCGCGCCCGCGACCTGTTCGATTACGGCCGCTGGAGCGACGCCCGGCAGGAATTCCTGCGCGTCAGGGCGGCGCTGACGCCTTCGGACCGCCTGCTGGCCCAGGAGGCGGATTTTTACCTGGCCGCCTGCGCCGTGGAGCTGGGCAGCCCCGATGCCGAAGGGGCCTTGCGCGAATTCGCGGAGCGTTATCCCGAATCGGTCTACGCCAATGACGTGCGTTTCGCGCTCGGTTCGTTCTACTGCGCCGCGGGGAACATGGAAAAGGCCCGCGAGGCTTTCGAGCAGACCGATTACAAGGCGTTGAGCGCGCCGCGCCGCGAGCAGTACGACATCCGCATGGGCTACGTCGCGTTCGCCGGGGGCGACTACCGGAAGGCGTACGACTATTTCGACCGCATCGGCAGCCGCAGCGAATACGTCGATCACGCCCGTTACTACAAGGCCTATATCGACTACGCCGAAGGGCGTTACGGCCGTGCGAAGCAGGCCTTCACGGCGCTTCTGCGCAGCGACGCCTACCGCGACGTGGTTCCCTACTACCTCATGCAGATCGAGTTCCGCGAGGGCAACTACCGCTATGTGGTCGAAAACGGCGAGACGCTGGCCCGCCGGGCCGTTCCCGAGCGGCGCGCCGAGCTGGAGCGCGTGGTCGCCGAATCGTGGTTCCGGCTGGAGGATTTCAACAGGACGCTGGAGCACCTCGCGGCTTTCCGGAAGGCCGGCGGGGAGATGGACCGCGACGCCAGCTACCTGGAGGGCTTCTCGCTCTACCGCACGGCCCGCTATGCGGAGGCCGCGGAGTGGCTGCGCAAGGCGTGCGGCGCCGAAGACGCGCTGACGCAGAACGCCTCCTACCACCTGGCCGACTGTTACCTGCGCGCCGGGGACAAGGAGTCGGCGATGCAGGCTTTCGCGATGGCTTCCGACGAGTCGCTCGACGCGACGGTGGCCGAGGACGCGCTGTTCAACTACGCCAAATTGCAGTACGAACTGGGCGGCGGCGCCTTCAACGGCGCGATCAACGTGCTGACGCGCTATGTCGAACGCTATCCTTCGTCGCCGCGCGCGGAGGAGGCCCGTGCGCTGCTGATCGCCGCTTACTACAACTCCCGCGACTACGATGCCGCGTACAGGGCCATCAAACAGATGCCCTCGGGCGACGCCGACATCCGCGCGGCGTTGCAGAAGATCACCTATTTCCGCGCTCTGGAGGCCTACAAGGCGGGCGACATGCGTGCGGCGCAGCGTTACCTCACGGAATCCGCCGCGGTGAACGTCAGCCCCAAGTACACCGCGCTGAATGCCTTCTGGCAGGGTGAAATCGCCTTCGCACAGGGCGACTACCCGGTGGCGGCGGCCAAATACAACGCCTACCTGAAGCGTGCGCCCCGCACCGAGCGGGAGTATGCGCTGGCGTGGTACAATCTCGGTTACTGCGCCTTCGACCGCAACGACCTGGGGCAGGCGCAGGCTTCGTTCCGAAAGTTCCTCGCCGCCTGGTCGCCGCGCGACCGTTACCGCGCCGACGCCTACAACCGGTTGGGCGACGCGGCCTATTCCGACCGCCGTTTCGAGGAGGCCGTGGGGGAGTATGACAAAGCCATCGCCCTGGCGACGCCCGAACAGCAGTACGCCCGCTACAAACGGGCCGTGACGCTCGGCATCCTGGGCCGCACGGACCAGAAGCAGCAGGCCCTGCGGCAGATCGCCGCTTCGGGCGGCGACTATGCCGACGAAGCCTCCTACGAGCTGGGACGCAGCTACATCGCGCAGGAGAAGTATGCCGAGGGCGCCGCGCAGCTCGAAAAGTTCGTGGCCGCCTATCCGTCGTCGCCGCGCTGCACGCAGGCGCTATCCGACCTCGGGCTGGCCTACCTGAATCTGGGCGACAAGCAAAAGTCGCTCAAGTATTACGATCGGGTGATCGGGGCGTCGCCCCACTCCTCGGAAGCCAGGGGCGCGATGCAGTCGATCCGCGAGATCTACGTTTCGCAGGGCGACGCCGACGCCTATTTCGACTACGCCGCCAAGGCCGGACTGGAGAGCGACCTGACGGCCCTTTCGCGCGACTCGCTGTCGTTCGCCGCGGCACAGAAACTCTACCTCGACGGACAGCAGGAGGCTGCCGCGAAGTCGCTGCGCAGCTATGTGCAGAGCTATCCGAAGGGGTATTACCTGACCGACGCGCTCTACTATTTGAGCGACTGCTACCTCCGCTCGGGCGAGCGCGGGGAGGCCATCGAGACGCTCACGGCGCTCGCCGACCGGGGGACGACCCAGTACACGGTCGCCGTGCTGGAGAAGCTCTCCGAGATGACTTATGCCGACGAACGCTGGGACGAGGCCGCCTCGGCCTACCGCCGGCTTTACGACGCCGCGCCGACCAAAACGGGCCGCGAGGAGGCCATGAAGGGTTATGTGCGTGCGACGGTGGCCGGGGGCGACGGGGCGAAGATCGCCGCGATGGCCGCCGACGTCTGCGGGCACGACGATGCGGGGGCCGCGGCGCTCCGCGAAGCGAAGTACGCCTGGGCCGGGCAACTGCGCGCCGAAGGCCGCCGCGACGAGGCCGTGAAGCTCTACCGCGAACTGGCGAAGGACGTGCGCACGAAAGAGGGTTCCGAGGCTGCCTATTACGTGATTGAATCCACGTTCGGGAGCGGCGACATGGACAAGACCGAAAAGGAGGTCTTCGCCTTCTCCGAACGGGAGCCGCAGGCCTACTGGCTGGCCAAGGCCTTTATCCTGCTGGGCGACGTGTATGTGAAGAAAGGGGATAATTTCCAGGCCCGGGCAACGTGGCAGAGTGTCGCCGACGGTTATTCGCCTGCCGACGACGGCATCGTGGACGAAGCGAAGGCGCGAATCGCAAAACTCAACTGACGATGAAGAAGATGCTGATAGTGGCCGCTCTCGCGGCGGTGCTGCCGCAGTTGGCTGCGGCGCAGGTCGAAAAGCAGGTCGAAGTGACCAAGGCCTATGTCCCGAAGGTGGAGAGCGCCTCGAAACTGGCCGTCCAGCCCGATATGACCGACACGGCGCGCATGCGCCCCGAAATCGACTACACCATTACGCCGCTGTCGTTGCGCACGACGCTCTCGCCGCGTCCGATCCGCCCCGCGACGGTGACCTACTGGGAGTTCAACCGCCCGCTGCCCTTCTACCTGAAGGCCGGGGCGGGGTATCCGCTCAACTCGGTGCTGGACTTCTACGCCTCGTCGCAGAATCCGTCGACGGGCTACGTCGTGGGGTACGTCAACCACGAGGGGCGGTACGCCGATATTAAAAACGATTTCGGGGTGAAGAACAATTCGACGCGGATGTTCAACCGCATCGGGGCCGCCGCGGGCAAGTATTTCGGCCGGCACATCCTCGAAGGCGACATTTACTACGACAACCGGATGTATCACCGTTACGGGGCCTGGGCCGACGGAGACGGTGCGGGCCTCGGGATCGGGGGGATGAACGACTACGGCGATGCGAACGTCGCGGTGCGTTTCGGAGACAATTTTCAGGACCTGAGCCGCACGAACTTTGAAATAGCCCTGCGCGGGGGGATGTTCTTCGACCACTCCGAGTGGCCGGATTACGGCGACAAGGCCCGGCAGACCGCACTCGGGGCCCGGGCGAAGATCGCCCGGGGATTCGGCCGCAGCAGGTTCTCGCTCGAAGCGGGATACGAATTGCGGTCCGGGCAGAAATCGCTGGAGGGCAGCAGCCAGCAGCTGATCCACGCCGCCCTGCGCTACGGTTTCGCCGGCGGGGTCGTGCGCTTCGACGTGGGGGCCGACTACTACCGCGACCGGACCGAGTTCGAAGGAGAACCCTCGAACCTCGTGAAGAGTGAAAATTATGTCATTCCTTTCGCCCGGCTCGATTTCAATCTCGGAACGCCGGGGCTGAAACCCTTCTTCGAGGCCGACGGCGCGGTGACGCCGAACGACTTCCGGGCGCTGACGCTGGAAAATCCCTATGTCGCCTCCTCGACGTGGCTCGACAAAAGTTCCGTGGACTACAATTTCCGTCTCGGACTGGGCGGCAGTCTCTGGCGCAGCCGCTTCGACTACCGTGTCTACGCCGGGGTGTCGGTCCGCGACAACCATCTTTTCTGGACCACGTACCGGAGTTTGTCGGACGATCCTGCTTTTTCGGAGGTTTTTCAGGGCGTTCTGGTCCCTGTGATGGCGCGGCAGACCGTCACTTCGTTCAACGGCGAGATCGAGTTTCGGCCCGTGAGTGCGCTGAAATTCGACCTGGACGTGCACGGCTATCTCTATAACGACGAGACGGATCTGAAAAACGGCGCTCCGTCGTTCGCCGGGAACGTGGGCGTCGCCTACGAGGGCCGCAAGGTCTCGTTCGGGGTGAAGGCGCTGATGCAGGGCGTGCGCCGCTGGACGGTGATCGACCTTTCGGCTACGACCGACGCTTCGGAACCGGTCTGTGGTCCGTCTTTCGAAGCGCCCTTCGGCGTGGACCTGCGGGTGAATTTCGACTGGAAGGTTTCGGGCCGCGTGACGCTCTTCGCCGAGGGCCGCAACCTCGTCAACCGCCGCCTGTACGAATACCCCTGGTATCCCGAACTGGGAGCCAATTTCACGGTGGGCGTCAAGGCCAATTTCTGAAACCGTTTCCGCCGGGAGCGGTTTTCCGGAACGG